>ERZ825525.2852-NODE-2852-length-10264-cov-2.952885_pt1 | contig 10264 bp, 10 predicted proteins | sample MGYA00519930_ERZ825525 | MGnify/ENA primary metagenome ERZ825525 (study PRJEB31778, sample SAMEA3449203) | human gut metagenome | biome: human gut; feature: human-associated habitat; material: faeces | place: United Kingdom | collected 2010/2012 ... | reverse complement strand
CGGCAACATGAACGGCATGCTCAAGACCATGACCGAGATCTCCGAGGCAGATGGCTCTACCGATATCCGCTTCAAGGTCACAAACAGAAGTAGCGAGCTTGGCGAGATCCAGACATCCTTCAACGAATTGCTCGACGAGGTGTTCCTCAGCGAGGAGCGTCACCGCACTATCGCAGAGCTGTCTGACAACATGCTGTTCGAGTGGGATTTCCACAAGGAGAGAATGTACGCTTCCAAGAACATGCTCGCGAAGTTTGACATCGACACCGACAGCGCTACGCTTTCTAACGGCAAGTTCATCGACTCCCTCATGAGCCAGGACGACGCTGAAAAGTACAAGCGCGATATGAATGGTCTGCTCAAGAACAAGAGCGGCTACAGTGCGGAATATCAGCTCAAGACAAAGAGCGGCGCGGTGATCTGGGTATCCCTCCGTGCGGTTTGCATCACAGACCGCCTCGGCGAACCGCTGAGAGTTATCGGCGTCATGACCGATATCGACAACGAGAAGAAGCTCGAGCTTCAGCTCTCCGAGCGTGCAAGCTACGACTTCCTGTCACAGCTTTATAACAGAAACACATTTATCAGAAACCTCACGTCTGAGATCGAGCGCCGCGGCACAAAGCGCGTTGCTGTTTCCTTCATTGACGTCGACGACTTCAAGTTCATCAACGACCGCTACGGTCACACCATCGGCGACGAGGTCATCAGATTCGTGGCTGACACGATCCGCACCAAGGTCGACGACAGGGGCGGTTTCGCAGGCAGATTCGGCGGCGATGAGTTCGTGCTCTGCTTCACAAATCAGGATGATATCGCGAATATCGAGAATATCTCCATGGATATCATCAACGAGCTGTACGAAGGCTACACCACCGCTGACGGCGCAATGCACATAGACGTCAAGGCAAGTATCGGCGTGGCGTTCTGCCCTGAGCACACTGAAGATGTGAACGAGCTGCTCTCCTTTGCGGATACCGCGATGTACTTCGTAAAGAAGAACGGTAAGACCAACTACCACATCTACATTCCCGAGGACAGCGCAACGGACGAGTACATAGATCCGGAGGGCTTCTGATCCTTTGATTAATAATCAGCGAGGGCGGACAGTTACTGTGCGCCCTTGTGATGTCTGAATAGTGCCGGGTTCCGGCATAATGCTACAGTTTCCGGGGGAGTTTTATGGCAAAGATAATTGCACTCACAAATCAGAAGGGCGGCGTCGGAAAGACTACCACCTGCTGTGCGATATGCGGAGGACTTGCACAGATGGGGAAGAAGGTACTCGCGATAGACCTTGACCCGCAGGGGAACCTCAGCTTTTCGCTCGGAATAGACGACGAGGACGCATACACCATCTATGATGTTTTCAAGGGGAACTGCGATATTTCCGACGCTGTCCAGAAAGGCGGGATCTGCGACGTTATCGCTTCGAATATCCTGCTTTCCGGCGTGGAGCTTGAACTTACCGGCGTTGGGCGCGAGTATATCCTCCGGGAACAGATGGAGACTATCCGCGACGAGTACGACTACATAATACTGGATACGCCGCCGGCGCTGTCGGTGCTCACCATAAACGCGTACACCGCTTCCGATGAGCTTGTTATTCCCATGCTGTGCGAGATACTCAGTTTACAGGGAATTGCTCAGCTAAAGCAGACCATTTTCGCGGTACAGCGTTATTACAACAAGGAACTCAAGGTGGCGGGCATTCTGCTGAATAAGTACAATCCGCGGCTCACGCTGACGAAAGATGTCGAGGATCTGGCGAACGTTATCGCCATGCAGCTCGATACAAAGATATTCAAGAGCCGGATAAGCGCGAGCGTCAGCATTGCGGAGGCTCCCGCGCATGGCGAGAGCGTCATAACATACTCGCCGAAGTCAAAGGCGGCGCAGGAATACTTCGCATTCATCTGCGAGCTTACCGGGGAAAAAGCCGGGGATAAGTCATGACCGACAGAATAACCGAGCATTATCAGGAGAATCCCGAGGGCGCAAGGCTCGTCAGTGACGAGGATATCCGGGGCGGTCAGAACAGGCAGGCTCCCGGGAAGAAGTCTGCGGGCTCTGCGGCGGGGAAGCCTGAAAAGGCGGGAAAACCGGATAAATCCGCTAATCCCTCTAAGACAGATAAGTCCACTAAATCCACTAAGACAGCTAAGTCTGCTAAGCCTGTTAAGTCTGGTAAAGCTGACGGCGCCGAGAAGGCGGGGGCTTCCAAACAGGCAAAGCCGGGGAAGTCCGCAGGGTCGGATAAATCGGGCAAGCCCGCGAAAAAAGCCGAAAATCCGGCGGAATATGATGAGAGCGGGGAGCAGTCCCAGAGCGTGAAAACCCCGAGCGTTATGCGGCTGGTAGAGGAACGCGCGTTCTCGGAAAACCAGGTTGTCGCCGCAGGGAAGAGCCTTATTCCAAGGCAGCTTCGCGGTATCGAGCCGCTTTCTAAGGTCATGCGCAGGGAAGCCGAGCTTCAGCGCGGCGAACAGCCCGACGATGAGGTGAGCCGTTCTCCGTTGGTAATGCGGGAGCTTACCGAGATGGTAATTGCCGAGAATGTTCCCGGGATAATCAGGAGGTTCAACGCCTGCGACTGCGAGAAGTGCATGTCAGAACTGGCAAGGCTCACCGCTGAGGAGATCCCGGCGCGGTACATGAAAATGCCGGAGCTGGCAGACCTCAACTGGAGCGGTTTCAGCAGCGATGAGAGAATGCTCATTGATTCGCTGAAAAAGAACGCCGTAACGGTCATGATAAGGTTCATGATCGCGAATAAAAAGAGAAATTTCCATTGATCACAAAGCCGGTGGGATATCCCGCCGGTTTTTTTGCGCGATATGTGCAATATGCTACCGGAGTTGAAAATCGACAACAAATCTTAAAAAATTGTTGAATTATCCGGAGGTTTATGCTATAATAAGTTATAAGTAACTGTATAGTAACAGGGGGTGTCTCGGTTGGATTGCTGTTTATGGCTCAACAGGAAAAAAATCAGCAGTGCGGCTGAGATCGTTGATAATTTCGACCTGGCTGCCGTTCGTGGATATTTCCTCGGGGGGAGCCTTTCGGAGTGGCTCAGGGAGCACGGCGGCACGGTCTACGCCGATCGGCTCGACAAGCTCAGGACGCTCGATCCGCAGGATCCTCTGCTTACCGCCAGGCTCGCGGAGGTGTTCGGAGTAAGCGCCGGAGCTGTAACGGAGGTCTTTTGCGGGAACGCTCCGGATAACGGCATGTCACGGTGCGGCTCTTTCGGGAGTTTCTCGGGCGGATTCCGGGGTAGCTCCGGAAGCTTCAATTTCGGAAGCTACGGCGTTTTTCAAGGTTCCGGCTTGGGAATCGGTTCAGGCGGATACGCAGGCTCTGGAACATGGGTCGGTTCCGGCGGACTTACCGCGCTTGGGAGCTACAGATTCAGCCTCTGGGAATGGGAGTGGGAATGGCGCTTCGCTGGGCGTGGGTCGTTCCGGGGCTCGTTTGGTTCTTTAGGTTCGTTAGGTTCGTTTGGCTCGTATCGGTTCGGTTCTGGGAGCTATCTTCTCGGCTCTTTCGGGAGCTTTCCGTGGGGGAGCTTTTCCGGCTCGTTCGGCGCGGGAAGCTTTGGAGGGTTCGGCTCCGGCGGATTCATCACCGCTGACGAGTACGACCGTATAATGTACGAGTGCCTGAGAAAATGCCCGCTGGACTGCTATGGATACGGTATACACATAGTCTGACATGAGGTAAGAGTTTGAACGCGTTTCATATTATTTCTACGACTCCGTTTTTCGCGAAAAATAACGGGGCTTTTGCTTTAGAGGATTTCGACCTGTTCACAGCGGTCATCTCCGCGCTGGAATGGCGGAGGGACGGAAGCAGGATCTTTCTGTACTGCGACGCTCCCGCTGCGGATTATATCCGCAATGCCGGGCTTGAAAAGGTCTGGGACGGTGTGCGTGACACGCTCCCAGACGACCTTGACGGTATCGACCCGGAGATGTTCTGGGCTGCCGGAAAGCTCCTTGCACTGCGGCAGATGGACGCTCCCTGCGTGATGATAGACACCGATCTTATCGTATGGAGCAAGCCGGAATTCGGGAGGGACATCATCGCGGCTCACCGTGAGGACCTCAACCCGGACGTTTACCCGCCGCTGGAGTACTTTTCGGCTGCGGGGCATATCCTGCCTGGGTTCAGCCGGGAGGTTCTGCCGCTTAATACGGCGTTTTTCTACGTTCCGGACAATGATTTCAAGGAGTTCTACACATCGCAGGCTGTCGCGTTCATGAAGTCGGCGGAACGGTGCGGGGAGCGCCTGCGCTACATGGTTTTCGCGGAACAGCGCATGGCGGCTATGTGCGCGGATTACACCGGCACCGGCGTGCAGACCCTTCTCGACAAGGACGCGCTGTTTTTCCCGCAGGAAAAGTACACGCACCTGTGGGGAGCGAAACAGCAGATGAGGGAACGCCCGCTGCTGCGCGAGGAATTCATCTGGCGGTGTATCGCGAGGATCCTGCGGGATTTCCCAGAATATGAATGGACCATCGACAGGATAAAGGGGGCGGCGAGATGATATATTTCGACAATGCGGCGAGCGCCCCGGTGCTGGAATGCGCCCGGAAAGCCGCAGAGCCGTTCCTGTGGGAATGCTGCGGGAATCCCTCGTCGATACATTCCGAGGGACGGCGGGCGGCTCTGGCGCTGATAGAAGCGCGGGAGAAGTGCGCGGCGGCTGTCGGCGCGGACCCTGACGAGATAGTGTTCACTTCCGGCGGCACCGAATCCGACAACACGGCGGTACGGCAGGCGGCGGCGCTCGGGGCGTCCGCCGGGAAGCGCCGCATTGTCGCCTCCGCGATAGAGCACCCGGCGGTGCTGAATACGTGCGGGGCTCTTGAGAAATCCGGGTTTGAGGTAAAATACATAGGCGTGGACGGCGGCGGCTACGTCGACATGGAACAGGCTCGGAAGCTCATTACGCCGGAAACTGCGGTGGTTTCCGTGATGGCGGCTAACAACGAGGTCGGAACGATCCAGCCGATAAGGGAGCTTGCCGCGCTTTGCCGGGAGCGCGGGGCGCTGTTCCATACGGACGCGGTTCAGGCGGCGGGGCATATCCCTCTTGACGTCAGGGAGCTTGGCTGTGATATGATGTCCGTTTCGGCTCACAAGCTGGGAGGGCTTCGCGGGGCGGGTCTGCTTTATATCCGCAGGGGGCTGGAGCTTCAGCCGCTTATCTGCGGGGGAGGTCAGGAGAACGGGCTTCGCTCCGGGACGGAAAATACTGCGGCTATAGTTTCAATGGGTGCGGCTATGGAGTATGCGTGCGGGGACATCAACGGGCGGTCTGAGAGGATTTCGGCGCTTCGGGACAGGCTCATTGCAGGACTGCTGGAGATTTCCGGGAGCAGGCTCAACGGCGGGATTACGCCGCGGCTGTGCGGTAACGTCAACGTTTCATTTTCCGGGGTGGAGGGGGAATCCCTCGTGCTCGGGCTGGATATCCGGGGCGTGTGCGCGTCCTCGGGGTCGGCGTGCTCGAGCGGGAATGAACTTCCGTCGCATGTGCTCAGGGCTATGGGCGTACCGGAGGATATGCTCAAAGGTTCGCTGAGGCTCACCCTGTCGGAGTTCAACACTGCCGACGAAGTGGAAACGGCAATCCGGGCAGTCCGGGAGACAGTGGAAACTCTGCGGGAGCTTCGAGGGTGGGAAGGCTGATATGAAAATCAGATGGATATTCAACGCGCTGGCGGCGATGGAGGCAGTACTCTGCCCGGCGCTGTGCCTTATGTACGCATTCTGCGGGCTTGCCCTCTGGACGCAGACCGTATATTTCTGTCCGCTGCTGGGCGCGGTGCTGGCGGCGCTCCTGTTTTCACGGGATAAGCGGCGGTTTATCTGGAAATGCGCCGGCTCGCTGTGCCTGTTTGCGGCGCTTTTCATTCTGGCGCTGAAGCTTGGCTGGTGGGGAGATGTATTCGCTGTGTTCAATGCGCAGTACGCTGCTGAATACGGCGGAATGAACATGGGAGACGCGGCGGGTATTTTTCTGCTGTGGACGCCTACGGCTTTTGCGGCTCTTATCGGAGGGGTTATCGTAAGCGCCGGGGTGCGGCGTTCTGTCATTGAAAAGGAAAATCTGCGGGCTTCGGCTGGCGGTTTACGGGAGGGTACTGATGATACGGGAACTTGAATAAAAGATGTGGAGAGCGGCTCAGGCGCGCGACAAGGCGGCGTTTACGTGAATGCAGGCATGGTTTGCGGGGGGACACGGTGCACAGGGGCGGAATATGCGGAAATAATCGCTGATTTCGACTGCGCCGCATTCGAAATCGAGGAGTGACGATGTGTGAAACGCCTGATGCGGTTCAGGTGTATTATGTCATCACCACCACGGCGGAGAAACCTGAAAACTCAGACCTTTCCGGAAAGTTCCACATAACGTCGACATGGCGGAATACCGGCGGCAGATGGGAGCTTGTCTTCAATATGGACAGAAATGCGCCGGAGCGGTAAGTTTCCCTTTTTCGGGAAAAATCCTGTCAGACTATTGACAAAGGCTAAAATCTGTGATATAATCACAGATAGAATATGTTGAAATGCGACGATAGGAAACAAAGCCCTGGCGAACTTCCAGAGAACCGGCGGTCGGTGCGAGCCGGCAGAACGGCAGGGTCATAGCTCCTCCTTGAGCAGAACGGCTGAACGGGCGGCCGGCAGGCGGGCAGTCTGCGGTCACTAATTAAGCTGTTACGGTATCTCCCGTTATCGAGAGGCACATTGTTTGATGTGTACGAGTGGACAGTCTTTTTGCGGCTGTCAATGAGAGTGGTACCGTGGAGTTTCAAGCTTCATCTCTTAAATGAGATGGAGCTTTTTTATTTTGCGGTCAAATGCAGTTCAACAGTTCGCTGTATTAATAGCGCGTGCGCGCGGGGCTTAGCCCGGAAAGGAAAGAGATATGACAAACGCAAGCAAGTACGCAAGAAGATATTTCATGCCGCCGTTCAGATGCATGGACTGGGCTGAAAAGGACTACATCGAGAAGGCTCCCAAGTGGTGCAGCGTCGACCTGCGCGACGGCAACCAGGCGCTCATTATCCCGATGAGCCTTGACGAGAAGCTGGAATTCTTCAAGAAGCTGGTCGAGGTAGGATTCAAGGAGATCGAGATAGGCTTCCCCGCCGCTTCCGAGACCGAGTATGAGTTCTGCCGCGCGCTTATCGAACAGAACCTTATCCCTGACGACGTTACCGTGCAGGTGCTCACCCAGAGCCGCGAACATATCATCAAAAAGACCTTCGAGGCTCTCGACGGCTGCAAGAACGCCATAGTTCACCTGTATAACTCCACCTCCGTCGCTCAGCGCGAGCAGGTTTTCCGCAAGAGCAGGCAGGAGATAATCGACATCGCAGTTACCGGTGCAAAGCTCCTCAACGAGTACCGCGAAAAGACCTCCGGCAACTTCCGCTTTGAGTACTCCCCGGAGAGCTTCACCGGAACTGAGCCGGAATTCGCCGCAGAGATCTGCAACGCAGTAATAGACATCTGGAAGCCTACCCCTGACTGGAAGGTGATCATAAACCTGCCCGTTACCGTCGAGGAGAGCCTCCCGCACGTTTACGCACAGCAGGTAGAATATATGTGCAAGGTACTGCACAGCCGCGATTCCCTTGAGATATCCCTCCACCCGCACAACGACCGCGGCTGCGGTATCGCCGATACCGAACTCGGACTGCTCGCAGGCGCTGACCGCGTTGAGGGCACTCTGTTCGGGAACGGCGAACGCACCGGTAACGTCGATATCGTCACCGTTGCGCTCAATATGTATTCCCACGGCGTTGAGCCGAACCTCGATTTCAGCAATCTGCCGGAGCTGGCTTCCATCTACGAGCGGCTCACCAGAATGCACGTTTACGAGCGCATGCCATACAGCGGTCAGCTTGTGTTCGCGGCGTTCAGCGGCTCTCACCAGGACGCTATCGCAAAGGGCATGAAGTGGCGCGACGAGAAGGATCCCGAGCACTGGAACGTTCCGTATATCCCGATCGACCCGCACGATATCGGCAGAGAATACGAGGGCGATGTTATCCGTATCAACAGCCAGAGCGGCAAGGGCGGTATCGGCTTCCTTATGGAGCAGACCTACGGCATTATTATGCCGCCTAAAATGCGTGAACATTTCGGCTATGTTGTCAAGGGAGTTTCCGACCATCAGCACAAGGAGCTCCACCCCAGCGAGATATACGATATCTTTGAAAAGACCTATCTGGAGCCGCAGGGCAAGCTGAAATTCGTGGAGGCTCACTATACCCAGGGCGAGCATATCACTGCCACTGTCACAATGGATGTCAGCGGTCAGAAGCGCACATGGGAAGGCGTCGGCAACGGACGTCTGGACGCAGTTTCCAACGCAATCAAGACGGGTCTCGGCATAGAATTCCATCTTGAGACCTACACTGAGAACGCAGTAGAGCAGTCATCCAAGTCCAAGGCGGCTGCGTACATCGGAATATCCAAGCCGGACGGCTCCGTAAGCTGGGGCGCGGGTATACATACCGATATCATCATGGCTTCCGTACGGGCGCTGGTGGCTGCGGTCAATAATTCCGGGCTTATCTGATAATATTTCAGCAGGGGAGGCAGCGCTTCCCCTGTTTGCTTTATCAAATTTTTTTGACTTTTTGCGTTGAAAGTGTTGAAAATTCAGCGGGCTTGTGATATACTATATCTAGAAATTATATTGCAGAAAGCGAGTGATATATCAACATGAAGTGTCCTGAATGCGGCTGCGAGGAAAGCAAGGTAATCGACTCCCGCCCGACCGAAAATAAGGTGCGCCGCCGCCGTGAGTGTATCCAGTGCGGATTCCGTTTCACAACATACGAAATAATCGAGGATATCCCTCTTATGGTTATAAAGAAGGATAATTCCATAGAGCCGTTCGACCGCCAGAAGCTCGTCGACAGGCTTTGCAGAGCCGCTGTCAAGCGTCCGGTAAAGCTTGAGACTATTGAAAATATGGTGGACGAGATCGCCGCAGAGCTGAAGAATTCCCTTCAGCGGGAGGTCACAAGCGAGAAGATCGGCGAGATGGTTCTTCACAAGCTCAAGGCTATAGACGTCGTGGCGTATATCAGATTCGCTTCCGTGTATAAGGACTTCAACGATGTTGACGGTTTCGTCAAGATCATATCTGAACTCCAGGAGAATGCATGATCATGCTAAAGACCTGCCTCGGCGGGTCTTTTGTTATTTTATATATTCGAAAACGTATATTTTGTGTAAAACTCGGAAAACTAATTGTGCAAAATTTTTTTGAATATTTTTGAAAAAGGGGTTGACTTTTTCGAACAAAGAGAGTATAATATAGAAGCTGTCGCGAGAACGGCTTGAAAACATCACAAAGTGATCGAAAATCAAGAAAAAACTTCAAAAAAGCTTGAAAAACCTCTTGACAAATCGAAAACAAAGTGATATAATAAATAAGCTGCTTCGAGAGAAGCGACAAACTGTTAAATCAGATCTTGAAGGTTTGAAAAGTGGTTCAAAAATAAATTTTGAAAAACCTCTTGACAAACTCGAAAAGATGTGATATAATAGAAAAGCTTGTGAAACCAAGCAAGCGAAACTTCCAAAATCACATCGGAACGAAAGAAAATCAAGAAAACTTCAAAAAACTTTTGAAAAACCTCTTGACAAACTCGAAAAGATGTGATATAATAACAAAGTCGTCTGAGAGATCAGAAAGACAGAGTTAAGAAAAGCTCCTTGAAAATTGAACAATACAGAACGAATTAACATTACCTTGTCGATTCCTTGACAGAAATGTCGAGGTTGAGAGATGAGTAAATTCTGGATAAACACAGATTGCGTTAATTAAATTAACGTTAGCGTTTATCTGAACCAAGATTAGAATGCTCGAAAGAGCGTTTTGATACAAACTTTAAAGAGTTTGATCCTGGCTCAGGACGAACGCTGGCGGCACGCCTAACACATGCAAGTCGAACGGAGAAAATGATTTCGGTTATTTTCTTAGTGGCGGACGGGTGAGTAACACGTGAGGAACCTGCCTCTGAGAGTGGGATAGCTTCTGGAAACGGATGGTAATACCGCATAACATAGCGAAACCGCATGATTTTGCTATCAAAGTATTTCGCTCAGAGATGGCCTCGCGTCTGATTAGATAGTTGGTGAGGTAACGGCTCACCAAGTCGACGATCAGTAGCCGGACTGAGAGGTTGAACGGCCACATTGGGACTGAGACACGGCCCAGACT
>ERZ825525.2850-NODE-2850-length-10268-cov-2.782140_pt1 | contig 10268 bp, 9 predicted proteins | sample MGYA00519930_ERZ825525 | MGnify/ENA primary metagenome ERZ825525 (study PRJEB31778, sample SAMEA3449203) | human gut metagenome | biome: human gut; feature: human-associated habitat; material: faeces | place: United Kingdom | collected 2010/2012 ... | reverse complement strand
CGCAAGGCTCGAGGAATGCCTGCTTGAGCAGCTCAATGACGGCAGGTTCAATATTATGACTGCCGTTTACCTCGCTGACCTCTCCGCAGGAAATCAATCCGTACTTGCCGACTGGCTTAAAGATAATCCGAAAGCAACGATAAATGAAAAAGCGGCGCAGCGGCTTATCTCCCGGAACGGTTTCGGATTTGATGAGGACGAAATCTCCGGGATAATATCCGGCAAAGTTCCGAAAGCCAAGCCACAGCCGGTCGAAGAATCCGAGGATAACGCGAGCGAACCGGAGACATCTGAAAAATCCGTTGTTCCTGCTGAACCTCCGACCTCTGACAGCGATGGCCCAAAGCATGAGGTCGAATACGATGACCTGCCCGATGTTTCCGTCAGCTTTGACCGTGAAACGATACGCAGAACTATCGGCAAGGTCGATGACAGTACGGTGCAGGAATATCTGAACTTCTGCTTGCAGCAGGAGGATTTGTTCATCAAGTTTCTTGGCATATATAAACAAAGCTGAACAGTTCCACTTGACGAACAATCTGATTTGTGATAAAATATAATTAGGACAGCATGGAGGTTCTATTATGGATGAAAATACCCATGAACTCAAACGGGCAAAGATAATCAGCAAAATCAAGGAAATGCGTCTTATGGACGATGACTTTATGACTGCCGTTCTTTCCGACAAGGCTTGCGCGGAACTGGTTATAAGAATTATTCTCGACAGGGACGACATAACCGTTAAGGAAACCAAGACGCAGTACACGATAAACAGCCTCAGAACTCATTCGGTCAGGCTTGACGTGTATGCCGAGGACACAAACGGCACCAAGTACGACATTGAGATACAGCGCAGCGATAGCGGAGCAAATCCCCAGCGCGCACGTTATATCAGCAGTATGATCGACTCTGATACTCTGCTGGTCGGCGAGGATTATTCCAAACTGCCGGAAAGTTTCGTGATATTTATTACGGAAAGCGACGTGCTCAAAGGAAATCAGCCTTTGTACATCATCGACCGCATGATAAACGGAACGGCGGATAAATTTAACGACGGCTCACATATTATATATGTAAACAGCCAGATTCAAAACGACACCAAGCTCGGAAAGCTGATGAGGGACTTCACCTGTGTTGACCCCGATGCTATCAGCTACAAGGTCCTTGCGGACAGAGCCGGCTACTATAAGAATTCAAAGGAGGGCGTACAGACTATGTGCAGAATTGTTGAAGAATTAGTTAAAGAAGATAGGATCGAAACTGCTCTCAGAATGCTTGCAAAGAAAGTCTATTCCATTAAGGAGATAGCAGAAATACTGGATCTTGACGAAGAAGAAGTAAAGGAACTTGCCAAAAAGACTTCCGCATAATCAAGACTACAACTGAACATTAAAAAGCCGATTGCAGAAATGCAGTCGGCTTTTTGCGTTATAGAAAGGAAACCCAAATGCCCGAAATCCAAAATGAACTGCATTTAAGTGGTTCACAGCCTGACATTGAAAAGCTGATAAACAGCGTTGTGACGCCGAATTATCCGATGATGGATTTTGCAAAAATCCTCCCTGTGCCGGACGAATTAGCCTCTCTTCCCGCAGGTATGTCGCGGGTAAAGATAGACTGCTATCTTACGGCGGTAAATCCCGGTACAGCAGACCATCACCTTGAAAAGCTGTCTAACGATGAATATGACAGGCTGTTCAGTCTTGTCAAGGAATATTACAGCAATAACGACGGCTTCAACCACTGTATCACTCCCTATCCCGATGTCGGCTATTTTGCTGACGGAAAAAGAATGATAGAATGTCTGCAAAAGTACGGAGCGCCGAATTGGAGTGACTGGTGCGATCAGAACTGGGGACAGTTGACTAACTCCCATATCTACGAAATTGAATACAACAAATGGAGGTTCGTCACAACGGCCAATCCGTCAATAAAGGTGATTAGAAAGCTCGCTGAACTTAATCCCGCCGTTAGAATATATCATCGCTGGGCTAGTCTGGGTGGAAGAATCGTCGGTTCATGCTTGTACGAAAATGGGCAGCTTATTGCCGAACAGGAGTGCGCTACGTTTTCAGAGGACGCTATAAGCATGGAGGAAGCGCTGTTCCCCGAAAGCAGGGCTGACTATTGTGAGCAGCAGGAGCCGTAGCAACGGAAAATCACCGAGCGCAGTTCCCGGTGATTTTATAGACTGTTCGACAAACGGGATTTTTAATTACTTTTTATACGGTTTATAATGTGGATTTTCGGAATGATTTTTCCAAAATGCCTCTATACCGTATTCTTTAATTTGTTGATTTCCTTCCAGCCACTGCCTGTATACTATTTCTTCAAACAATCCCTGCGTTTTTTTACAAGGGAACTCATTGCACTCTCCACAAAAATCAACGCCATGGTTCTTTGTACACTCAAGCAAAAAACACCCTTCGATGCTACAACCATTATGTTCTGTGCTGCGGCAACCTGAACAAGAAGCGCCCGCATATATGCTAAGTACTCCCTCAAAGTTGTTATAGCTTTCTACGGCATCGGGCATATGTACCTCATAAAATTCTTTTATACCCTCTAAATATTTTAATAATGTTTTAGCTGACACACAAATTATACCATCATTATATGCCGAACAAGTGTGGCACATTAAAGAACAAGGTGCAACCTTTTTAATAATTTCGCTTTTCTCCATTTTTTGTACTCCTCCACTAAATTCCGATATGTCAGTTTGTTATTAATTATATCATATCTGGCACCAAAAGTCAAACAATCCATGAAAGAAGCATTGTATGTACAAATATAGCAAAGAAGATTACATGAAACTCGCCAACGTGAGCTGCCTTGACGTTGCGCTCGCGCTCGGAATGACGATTGACGAAGGCGGCAAAACCACCGACAAATCCGTGCATATAAAGGACAGCGGAGGGCTGTATATCTTCCCCGACAAGAACAATTGGTACCGGCACTCGGACGGTGCAAAGGGATTTCCCGTTGACCTTGTGGCGGACGCGCTGAATTGCAGCCGTGAACAGGCTCTTGATTTTATTACGAAAACGGTAGTAAACGGAGTCCATGCGCAGGAAAGCTATTATGTCCCCAAGCCAAAGCCAGAAATAAATCGAGCTATTTTCTCCGTTCATCCACATAACATCTCGCCGTCCAGAGTGATCGCGTACCTCATAAAGACGCGCGGCGTTGATAAGGACATTGTTCTTTCAATGATACAGCAAAAAATGATAGCCGAAGACGATATCCACCACAACTGCCTGTTCTTTGGCAGGGACATTGGCGGAAACATCAGAAGCTGTGCCATGCGCGGTACTACTCCGGTGAAATTTCGCGGAGAGGTTGCAGGCGGCGATAAATCCTACTCTTTCGTGATGAAAGGAAATTCGGATACGCTCCGCATTTTTGAGTCGCCGATAGACGCTATGTCCCACGCTACATTTTCCAAGCTGCTCGGAATTGACTGGACAAAAGACCACCGTATCAGCTTAAACGGCTGCGTGAATTTCAGCGCGGTTCAGCGGTATCTTACCGAACACCCGGAAATCCATAAGATCAGCATTGCTCTCGATAATGACGCGGCAGGTAAAAAGGCTGCGGAGGAGCTTCAGCACAAGCTGAAAGCAAATTTTCCTGACAGTTTTTTCGCTGTCGGATTTTCCTGCTCCATATTCAAGGACTGGAATGAAGATCTGCTGAAATTCCGCAGCAGTACGATACCTATCGAGCAGTTCATCACCATGACCGCCGAAAATATAGATAACACTCCTGATGACAACGAACAGCAGGAGTGTTATCTATAGAAAAGGTATTATGGTTAGGTTTTGAGACTTATTATAATGGATTAATCGGTATAAGGTAATCAGTCAGCTGTCAGGAAATGTTTTTTCCATAATATCATTTATTGATTTATTGAACAAGTCAGAAACATACTTTGAACAAACATATGGCTTTTTACAACTAATCAAATAATTTGCCAACACCACGGCACTACGTTTGTCTTTCCTTTGGGCTTTAAACCATTCTATCAGAATCTGGGGAAGCTCATCAGGGGCTGTTTGAATTAGATTGCAAATTGCTTCATACTCTTCTATATTTACATTATGATATGCAACTACTTTGGTTCCAGCCAATTGCGGATTGATATCCTTATCAAATTCATATAATAATTCACCGATTGGTTGAACTTTTTCCATGCTTACAGAAAGGATAATCGTTTGGTCAACGCCTTGGAAGAAAGTCTTCGTTTTCACATCTATATCATTTTCGTCAGAATATATTTCCTTATAACGTTCCAATACTTGATTTACTGGATCTATCATAAGATCTTTAACTTCTATTAAAATAGCTGAACGATCAACTCCTGTTAATGTTTTAGAATGTGGGCTTTTGGCTTTAGCCTCAACTGCAATAAGAGTGTTTCCTATGCGACAATAACAATCGGATGATGCTCTACTATCTTTCTTATATTTATATAAAAACTCATTTTGAAATATTGCTTTATTATTTGACTCACTAGCCGCTGCGTTTGTAATTTGTTGAATGTAATGCTCATACGGACGACCAAAATTTCTCATAAAGAGCTCACCATCGTTATGGAAATTATATCTTACATCCCAGTAAAGACCTTCCCATATTTGATACACAACATGAACGGCAGAAAAACAATACAACGAATCGTCAATCTGTACAAAGGGGGTTCGATAAAATGGTTCGAAATTCCAAACTTGACTCAATATTTTTTTAGCGTTTTTTTGGGATTGTGCATGGTTACTTTTAAGACTGTGCATTATTGTATCATATACCGAAGCCAATCCGACAGCATCAAACCCTTCGGCTTTAGCACATAGATTCTTGGAGAAAAAATCTTCAAACTCAAATGAAGGGTATACATTATAAAGCGAGAGGAACAGAACGGAAATTCGGTCTGTTACAGAGAATTTCTTGTCTTGTTCGTATCGTTTTAAGAAATCAATGGTTTCACGCTCTTGTTTTGCAAGAGTTGAGAAAACATAATAAGACCTAGCCAATTGATGTATAATATTTTTTGGTGTATTGTGATAAAGCATTAGATATAGATATTCTGTTTCATGTCCATGTACATCATCTTTTGGTAGTTTATCATTTATTGATAAAATCGCATCCATAATTGTCATAATGTCTTCAAGGGTAATTGGTGTTAAACGGCAATCGTTAAGGCAATACACTAAAACCCATTTTTCAAGCAGAAAGATTGATTGCAAACACATAAGTGTATCAAATTCATTGTATTTGACTGTATTACCACCTAATTCTTTTATGTGCTTATAGTGAATTAATTTGAGCTGTTGAGATAAATCTATTGCCTTTTTTTCTTTGTAACACAAAGCAAGCTGCAGTGATGCAAATCGCGACAAAATAACAAGTGCTTTTTGACAACTTATTTTTGATAATAATGCTAAAAATTCTTTATGGCTCATTTCTTGACCAAAGACAGCACTGTACTCAGCAACCGTCATATACGTGAGATTATTTATTTCCATCGTATTCTCCTTATATACTATATCTTTTACTATAATAAAGTCAAACATCGCTATATTGAGTGATTCAATTATATCATAGCAATGGCACAAAGTCAATATCCAGCTTTACTCACGGAAAGGAATAATGATGTTCGATGAAGAAATCAAGATAAATAACCAACCACCTAAAGAACCGCGCAAACCTCCCACACTGCTTATTTTCGGAATCGCGACGATAAGCGGTACTGCCCTTGTGGCCCTCGGGTTCAGAATAATGATGTCCATGACAGGCGCGTTGTAGAGGTAGAACCATGATCAAAGAAATCGCAAAACACATTGTTGACGCGGGAACCAGCAATACCGAATCCGGAAACTGGCATATCGCCTTTGACGAGGTAAATTCGCTGTTCGGAACAAATCTCCCCGCAGACACAGATACGCTCGGAAAAATTCAGGATCACATCATTGAAAACTATCCGGACATGGTAGCCGATATTGACTGCTCCGAGGATTTTGATATGATATTCTATACAGACTGCTGTCCGAACTGCGTTGACGAACATGAGCCTTAACGGGCGGAAAGGAAATCCAAAATGGAAACAAACAAATCTGCAATCCTCATTTCTGACGAACACTGCCGGGAGGTTATCGAAAAAATCACCTCCATTCTTGAAAAAGCCAGCGATGAGATAGCCGCAATTATGAACGGTGAGAGCAAGGAAACTCGCGAAATCGTCGTAAACGCTCTTGTAGAGAACGCTTTGATGAATACAATCGAATAAGGACAAACTATGAATTTATCAAACATAAGCAAGCACGCGAAAGCCGCGAGAAATGCGGATATCAAGCGCCGCGAAACCATAATTAAAGAAAATCCGCAGCCGATCGAGCCTGTTTTAATTTCGCAGGAACCCATAATTACCGGCGAAGTTCATACCGAAATCCCCGACGAAATACTCATGGATATGTCAGAGCTTGACGCACGGGAGGCAAAAGTGCGTGAGGAAAATGAACGCAAAGCCGCAGAAACCGCACCAGTTCCTGCACTGCCCGTTGAACCGGCTCATCTTCAGCAGGATTTAACCGAACCTGCACCGGAAAAGAAAGAATACATATCCGCCGAGGATCTGATAGCATTTGTTGATAATTTCGTTGACAAATACTTTCCGGAAAAGGAACTGCGCCTTGAATTCTCGCGGCTGATCCCGTACCATGATATGATGTTCGCACCCCTCGACAAGACAGCCATGAAGCAGCTTTGCGATGATATTACCGACAACGGAATGAACGAGTCACTACTTGTTGTGCCTGCTGATGATGGCGTATACAAGATAATCTCAGGACATAACCGGAAGCAGGCGGCGGTCACGCTCGGCACATGGACAAAGCTTTATTGCAGAGTCGGCAGCAAGAGCGCCCTCACCGATGAAATCTGCCATCAGGTCATGGCTATAACCAACCTGTTCCGTGTAAGGGACATGACAGCACTTGAACTCACAAAGATGATAGCCGTCCTTGACAACTGCGAGGAAATCGACCACAGGATAAGCTATTTCACCGGATTGTCCGAAGATGAGCTGAATAAGCTCTCTGTAATTTCGGATATGAACATGACGATACTCAATCTGATAGGTCCCGTGATCCCGCTTGATGTGGCGGTCACTATCCGCGACCTTGACCGTAAATATCAGGATATGCTTGCCCAGACCCTCATAAGGACTGAACGCAGGCTTACCGCAAAGGTCGCCGCAGAGATAATGGACGCTGCCTTGCATAAGCCTTTCGACAGCAAAGACGCGATGACTGTTCAGCTAATGGAGGACATCGTGACCGAAAAGCCGAAGCCTACGCCGAAAATCAGGATCCCCGATTCTGTCCGTGAACGCTGGTTCCGCGGAAAAACCTCGGCTTTTGCTGAACGGATAATTGCGGAGGCTCTTGAAGAATACTTTGTCAGACATACAGATATTGAGGTGGAGTAATGCGCGGGAACAAAACATCTTTCATAGAAACGCTTGAAATAGTCAGTTCAGCAATGATCGCAGCCATTATTGTGGGAATACAGCTTTATTTCTAAACGAGGTAACATAATGTCATCAAAATACGATAAAGTCGAACAGCTCTACCGACAGCTTGTTCCACGGCTCTCCCGTCCGGAATACTGGGACAAAATGCTGCGGCAGATCGCTCCGTTCTGGAAACTCGCAAACTTCACCGAGGGTATGCTCCTGACTGAACAGCTCCCCAATGCAACCGCAGTCGCTTCCTTTGAACAGTGGAAGAAGATGGACAGGTATGTCAAGTTCCGTGAAAAGTCCGTGATGGTATTTGCAAGCGAATTTGACACCTCCGCAAAATATCTGTTCGACATCTCGCAGACTTATGGAAACGCGATAACCCCCAAGTGGGAAATGAACGCTCGTCTGGCTGACGGCATTATCGCCAAATCAGAAGAATATTTTGGTGTAAATGTAACGAATTTGCACCATCTCATAACCAAAAGCCTTGACAATAAATTAATTAGCGATTATAATTATATTTGCAAGAGCATACCGGCTGTTTCAACAGATTCCAGAGTGCGGCAGCTTATTTATGATTCTGCAAAGGTGATCTGCATGACGCGCTGCGGTATTGCTCCTGCCGAAATTCAGGCGGATTTCTCAAACATCGGATTACTGAAAAAGGAAATATCGAGGATAGAGATAGGCAACGCCGGTTTCGAGCTTGCAAAACAGGTTTTAAGAGAAATTGACAAGGCAGTAAGGAGTGAAATCAATGAACGAAACCATGATGAAAGTAATGTTCGCGGACGAGATCTGCGAGATTCCCTGCGAGGAGAAGAACGGGATTTACTATCCGAAGGCAGACAGTTACGGCAGGAAGGACATGAGCATACTCGCCCTGAAAGCTCTCGATCTGATGGCGGAGCTGGACAGAACAGTGCTTCAGTGCATAAACATGAGCGGACTGTACCGCACGATATGGGAGGAGATAGCCCAGAAAGCGGAACGCAGCCGCAGCGAAACCCTGGAGGCGCTGAAACAGAGAACGCAGTTCAGCCCGAACAGCGAAATGAGGGAGCAGCAGCTGACGGAGATATTCACAGCGGCGCAGAACTCGGCATGGGATACGATCAGGAACTGCGTGAACTGGCTGATAGCGGAAGTTCGGTCGAGGAACACGATAGCGGAACTGAGCACGATAACCCTTTCAATGATGACGGCAGCTTAACAGAAACAGCAGAATATGATAACGAGGTGGATTTTTCGGGCGGAGGATCCGCCTCGTTTCTTTCAGGTGATCAGTATTCGCTTTTTGATACTGCTCCGCCAGCCGCTGAAACAAGTAAAGATCAAAACAATGCTGCGCTGACAGAACTTCTCATGACAGGAACGGGTTTTGAGGACGGAAAATGGCGGGTATATACATATTATAATAGCGAGCACCCAAGCACCGAAGAATTCGCGAACTTTTTGAAAAAGGAATACGGAATCGGCGGCTCGTCCAGCGTATCCGATACGTTCAAATTTTCATGGTACGATGCCAAGGGAATTAAGATAACCATGAATTCCGGCGAAGATGTCCTGTTCAGATGGAATGTCGCTGCAAAAACGGCTGCCGGGCTGCTCGACAGCGGAGAATACTTTTCCCAGAAAGACAATGATAATCACCTCAGGAACTGCGTTCGTCACGCAAGGGAGAGTATCCAATATGAAAATCCGTACAGCACGCAGACAGGAATCGACGCTATTGCGTATCTTGATTCCATAGGATACGATTTTTCCGTCGGACAGGAAAACGGAACAGGCTATTACCTGTTCCCCGATTCCGTATGCGTTTCCACTCTCCTGCGGACAAAGCCAGCTGACAGATATGTTATCTGCGCTCCGAAATGTACGCTATCCGACGAATACCTGTCCGAGCACAACATTACATTTCTGAAAACAGATGAAGATGTCAGATTTCCCAATGTGGGATTTGATTCCGATGAAAAGCTGCTTGAACAGATAAAGGCTGCCCTGCACCAAACAATGGGACATGATGTCTCATTGTTGGAGGAAAGCAAATCTGATCCTAAGCGCAGACTGTATTTCAGCGAACTTTACGAGGCTGTCCGCAATGGCGATGAGATACCGCTTATCGACAGCCAAAAGCACCGCACAGATGATGTTTCCGTTCAGAATGCCAGTGCGATTCACTTTGAGAACTGGAGACTTGTTCCCGACGGCATGAGCCTTATTCTCACCGCAGACCGCATAGCTTTCGGCGGGGAGAAAATACCTGACTGCTGCATTCAGTCTTTTTCGGAAATCGATAATGCGATAGATTATCTCTTTGAGAGAGGTCTTGAAATAGAGATTGCTGAAAAAGAAAATGATTCTGAAACAATGGGACATGATGTCTCATTGTTGGTGGAAAATCCACCTGTCGAGAAGAAGCCCGAACCTGCCGATTTTGTGATCCCTGCTGATTTTGAATACTCACACGGCAAAAAAGCAAAGTTTCAGGACAACATAGCCGCCATAAAGCTGCTGAATCAGCTTGAAACAGAAAAGCGCTACGCTACTCCGGAGGAACAGACCACGCTTGCCAGATACAGCGGCTGGGGCGGCATTCCGGAAGCATTCGACAAGGATAACGACAGTTGGAACAGCGAATACACCGAGCTGAAAAATCTGCTGTCGGAAACGGAATACCGCAATGCACGGTCGAGTACAAACACCGCGTTCTATACGGATCCAGTAATAATCCGTTCCATATACAAAGGTC
>ERZ825525.2846-NODE-2846-length-10284-cov-2.702317_pt1 | contig 10284 bp, 7 predicted proteins | sample MGYA00519930_ERZ825525 | MGnify/ENA primary metagenome ERZ825525 (study PRJEB31778, sample SAMEA3449203) | human gut metagenome | biome: human gut; feature: human-associated habitat; material: faeces | place: United Kingdom | collected 2010/2012 ... | reverse complement strand
CACCCCGCAGAAGATTCTTTCTTTCCTGCAGTCTGCCTTATTAAAGCAAAAGGATGTCCAGCAATTCCTGCATTTCCGTCCATCAGCCGGAGCAAGTGAAGCTTTGGACGACAGTCTTTTATTGCTTTTGAAAGAATCTTATTCGCCGGACAGTGGTTCCAGATATATTACAAAAGGTCTGTTATTCCGGATCTTCCGGATCTTAAGTACACAGTATGATTTTTCTCTTTCCAAAGAACAGAAGCAGACGATGAACTGGATCGTATTCGAAGAGATTTCGGACTATATCCGGGCACATTTCAGAGATATCACCATCCAGGATCTGGTGGATGAATTCCACTATCAGGAGGATTACTTCAACCGCCTGATCAAACGAAAGACCGGACTTACCTATTCCGCTTATGTCCAGCAGATCCGGCTGGAACGTGCGGAACATCTGCTTGTGTCGACTGACAAGAGTATCGAAGAGATTGCCGATTCGGTAGGATATCATAACAAGGGATATTTCTACAAATTATTTCAGGAGAAATACGAAGAGACACCTGCAAGTTACAGACGTCATACAAGATAACGCACGCAATACAAAAAGGATTCTGCAATGCAGAATCCTTTTTTGTACATAGATTTAATTTATATATATCATATTGAGGTTTGTCAGTTTTATGTATGATCTCTAATTCTTTTTCTTCATACTTCCGATGATTGACTGTAATACAATGAAGAAGCACAGTAATGCGGAAAGTGCGATACGTACCCACCAGCTGGAAAGTGTTCCCTGTGTGGTGATAAGACTTGAGATCGTTCCTTTGATCAATACACCAAAGACTGTACCAAATGGTGTTCCTACACCACCGCTTAACAGTGTACCACCGATAACGGAAGCTGAGATTGCATCCATTTCAAGACCTTTGGCCTGCTCTACGAATCCGGAACAGCTGTTTAAGCAGAAGAGGAATCCGCCGCATCCTGCAAGCAGTCCGTCCAGAACGTATGCTTTGAATTTTGTTTTCTTTACATTTAATCCCATCATCATAGCACTCTGTGCATTTCCACCGATGGCATATACTTCACGACCGAATTTTGTATATTTCATGATGATCGCAATGACAATAAAGATCAGTATTGCGATGATAACAGTCGGATATATGTATGCCGGGATGAATTTTCCACGACGGCTGTATGATCCGATTGGGAGATAAATCTTATAATTAGCCCATGCAAGGAATGTCTTATTTTTGATAGAAATCATATCAGTACTGATGATTGATGTCATACCACGTCCAAAGAACATACCTGCAAGTGATACGATGAATGGCTGGATTTCAAGATAAGATACCAGGAATCCCTGAACGATACCAAAAAGGAGTCCGATCAGAAGTGCGATGGCAACTGCCATGTAAGCACTCATTCCTTTCTTTTCCATATCGTATGCACACAGCATACATACCAACGCTGTTACAGAACCAACAGAGATATCGATACCGCCTGTGATCATTACGATTGTCTGTCCCATTGCGATGACCAGAAGTCCCGCATTGGAAATGAACAGGTTCAGGAACATCTGTGGTTTTGCGAATCCTTTATCAGCAAATATTACCATACCTGCTGCATACATTACGATGAACAAAAGAACAGTTACCATAAGAAGGAAACTATTTCCGTTAATTTTCATTCCCGGTTTGTTTAATGATTTCTTTTTCATTAGTTATTTCCTCCTTCCACTGCTTTATTTGCACGTTTCATTTTCTGGCTTGTCATAAATTTCTGGAATACAGGGCTCTGTAAAGTAACGATGATAATAACTACGATTGCCTTGTAAACCGGCAGCTGGTCAGCTGATACATTCATTGCATATAAAGTTGTTGTAAGTGCCTGAATCGTATATGCTCCGATTACAGATCCCATTAAGCTGAATTTACCACCGCCAAGAGCGTTACCACCAAGAGCAACTGCCAGGATGGCGTCCATTTCAAGGTTCAGACCAATGTTGTTGGCATCTGCGGAATAGATTCGGCTGGATGCTACGATTCCTGCAATACCTGCCAGTACACCACAGATTACATATGTAAGGAACTTAATCATTGTTGAATTAAGACCTACCAGTCTGGATGCTGTACCGTTGATACCTACACTTTCGATGTAAAGACCAAGTGCTGTTTTCTTTAATACAAGATATGTGATCACTACAACAATAATAGCAATAAAGATTGGTGTCGGAACCGGGCATTTTCCGATATATCCACCGTATACTTTATAAGAGCCTACACGGATATATGTAATCTGTCCGTCTGTGATCAGCTGTGCAATACCACGACCTGCTGTATACAGGATCAAGGTAGCTACCATCGGCTGGATGTTCAGCTTTGCTACAAGGAAACCATTGAATGCTCCACATAATGCAGATGCTGCAAGTGCTGCTAACATAGCAACGATAATTGGTGCTGCAAGTGAGTTAACAGATACCTCTCCACCTGAAAGGATCTGGCAGCATACAGCTGCTGCAACCGCCATAACTGCACCAACACTGATGTCCTGTCCACCGGATGCTGCTGTAACCAGCGTCATACCTACGGCAAGGATTACTAATTCTGATGCACGGTTAATAACGTCTACGATATATCCGTACAAAACTCCGTTGTTAATTGATACTTTGAAGAAGCCCGGAGTAGTGATTACGTTAACCAAAAGTACAGCTATGAGGCACACGATTGGCAGAAACAGTCTCATAGATGTAAGCTTTTTCCATCCTGACTTTGTATTACTCATTATCTCCACCTCCTGCGATTGCTTTCATTACATTTTCCTGTGATAATTCACTTTCTTCCAATTCTCCGACTTTCTCACCATCTCGTAAGATTCCCATGTGAGTCACGGTACGAAGCATTTCTTCTACTTCGGATGAAATAAATACAACAGACATTCCTTCATTTGCAAGTTTTACGACTAATTTCTGAATCTCTGTCTTTGTTCCAACATCAATACCTCTGGTTGGTTCATCAAGGATCAGGAAATCTGGTTCTGTCATCAGCCATCTTCCGAGGATTACTTTCTGCTGATTACCACCACTTAATGATTTGATCGGTGTTTCTCTGCTTGCTGTCTTAACCTGCAGCATCTTAATATACTTATCTGTCAACTCTTCCTGTTCTTTTCTGCTCATCAGTTTGAACATTCCTCGTTTTGCCTGAAGTGCCAAGATCATGTTTTCTCTTACAGAAAGATCTGCAATGATTCCTTCTACTTTACGATCTTCCGGACAATATGCCATTCCTTTATGCATTGCATCAATTGGTGCTTTGACATCTAATTTTTCTCCTTTGACATATAATTCTCCTCCATCTGGTTTATCTGCTCCATAAATCGCTCTTACAAGTTCGGAACGTCCAGATCCTAATAATCCAGATAATCCAACAACTTCTCCTTTATGGATCTTAATGTCAAATGGTTTGATCGTTCCTTTATGATAAAGACCTTTTGCTTCGATCACAACTTCGTCGCTTTGTTTCTTTGATGATGTTCCACTTCCTTTGATGTCTGCCAGATCATCAAATTCTTTTCCCATCATTGTTGCAACTAATTTAAATCTTGGAAGCTCTTCTGTCTTATATTCACCTACAAAATGTCCATTTCTAAGTACTGTGATCCTGTCACAGACTGCATATACCTGTTCCAAAAAGTGTGTTACGAATACGATCGCTGTTCCGCGTTTCTTTAGCATATTCATAACCTTAAATAATTTCTCAACTTCTCCTTCATCAAGACTTGATGTTGGTTCATCAAGGATCAATACTTTTGACTGAATGTCAACTGCTCTTGCGATCGCCACCATCTGCTGAATCGCTACGGAATAGTTTTCCAATTCCTGTGTGGCATCAATTTCTAATTCTAGATTATCAAGGATCTTCTGTGCCTGTGTATTCATCGTCTTCCAGTCGATCCTCCCCATTTTCATTGGTTCTCTTCCGATAAAGATATTTTCTGCTACCGTTAGATTCGGACACAGGTTTACTTCCTGATAAACGGTGCTGATTCCATTGTTTCCCGCTTCTTGAGGGGATGTGTTAATAATACTTTTTCCATCCATGATGATCTCACCTGTCTCAAATTCCTCAACTCCTGTAAGAACTTTGATCAGTGTAGATTTTCCTGCACCATTTTCTCCCATTAAGGCATGAATCTCTCCTTCTCTCAATGTAAGCTGTGCATCGGACAGTGCTTTCACTCCTGGGAATGTTTTATTAATATGTCGCATGGATAGAACTGTCTTCTTTTCATCACTCATGACAATTCTCCTTTCTTTTCATGATTTTTGAGCCGATTTTAATGAAAATGCCCTGATTTTTGGCATAAAAATTACAGGATAAGTCAGATTGTCCTGACCCAGAGCCTGCAATCTTTATTTGTAGTGCGATTGTTAATAGTTACATGTGTGTACTTAAGGGGATTTTCAACAATGTTTATTAATATGCACGTTTGTTAATAACTTCTTTTGTAGTATTATCTTTTGTAAATACCTGCTCATCTACATACTGGATCTTATCTACTTTTTCACCTTTCATGATCTTCTTAGCTAATTCAGCTACACGAGGTCCATGAAGTGGGTTACATTCAAATTCAGCATTGATCTCTCCAGACTGAACTTTCTTTAATGCTGCTTTGATCGCATCGAAAGAAATGATCGTTACGTCTTTACCAGGTGTTTTTCCTGCTGCTTTTAATGCATCGATTGCTCCGAATGCCATGTTATCATTCTGTGCTACTACAACATCAATGTCTTTGTTCTGTTTTAAGAAAGATTCCATAACTTCCTGACCTTTTGCCTGTGTAAATTCTCCTGTCTGAGAAGCAATGATCTTGAAGTTTTTCTGATCTTTGATTCCTTCTTTAAATCCTTTTGTACGTCCGATTTCTGCAGAAGAACCAATCGTTCCCTGTAATACAGCGATGTTTACGTCACCTTTTTCTTTTCCCTTTTCTTTAATTAACCATTCAGCCGCTTTCACACCTTCTTTTTTGAAGTCTGATCCAACCCATGCTGTGATCAGTGAATCATCAGAAGTTTTGATCTGACGGTCAACTGTGATAACTGGAATGTCAGCTTTCTTTGCTTCTTTTAAAACTGTTTCCCAACCTGTTTCTGTTACAGGTGCGATTGCGATCACATCAACACCCTGTGTGATAAATTCTCTGACCGCTTTTGTCTGATTTTCCTGTTTCTGCTGAGCATCTGCAAATGATAATTTAAATCCGTTCTTTGCTGTTAATTCAGATTTCATAGACTTTGTATTCGCTACACGCCAATCACTCTCAGCTCCAACCTGTGAAAATCCGATGTTGATCTCTGAAGTTTCCTTCTTTGAAGAACCACTGTCTTTCTTGTTTCCTCCACCACAACCAGTAAGCATTGTTCCGATCATCATTGTTGCAAGTAAACCTGCAGCCACCTTCTTAATACTTCTTCTCATTATGATTTCCTCCTTTTTCTTTTTTGATTTTTTCGTTTTCCTTAATTACAAGTTATATTTTACTTGAAATTGTATTTCTTTCAATGCAATTTCTTTTGCATTTGGTGGATTATTTTATGAAATTTTTATCTTGTCTGTTTAAAGTTTGATTTTTTTTGATAATGGTTTGAATTTTTTTGATTTTTGATTATTTTTTCTCTGCTTGTCTAGTCTTCGGTACAACTACGATCACCTTAGTTCCAATATCTGGTTCACTTTCAAGGATCAACCCATATTCTTCTCCATAATATAATTTAATCCGCCGATTTACATTTGCAATTCCAAACCCTGTTGTCCTGTTTACCCATATATCTTCATACATTTCTTTATTGATCTGAACTACCTGCTCAGGCTGCATACCAACTCCATTATCTTCAACGATCAGGAATATATTATTTTCATCATCTACACTGGAAATCTTTATCATTCCTTTTTCTCTTTGTTTTTTCAATCCATGATATAATGCATTTTCTACTAATGGCTGTAAAGTGATCTTTACAATATCATTTTTCTTGATCTCATCTGGGACATCAATAGAATATTCCATAATATCCCCGTATCTTAATTGTTGTATCTTTAAATAATTTTCAACATGCTCTAATTCTTCCCTGATCGTTATCTTATCTTCTCCGTGACTTAAACTTGTACGGAAAAAGCCAGACAAGGCAGCTACCATTTCTACCACTTTGTCATCCTGATGATCAATGGCAAGCCACATGATCGTGTCCAATGTATTATAAAGGAAATGTGGATTAATCTGCTCTTGTAGTAACTGCAGCTCTTTTTTTCGAAGATTTTGTTGTTCTACTTTTACATCTTCGATCAATCTCTCTACCTTTTGTGCCATACGTTCGAAATTATTTGTTAAGATCTGCAGCTCTTCTGTTGTATTTTGAGGTCCATGTACATCAAAATTTCCCTGCGCCACTTCCTTTGTCATCTCACATAACTGTCTGACTGGATAACTAATGCTTTGCGAAATCAATTTCGATAATTTCCATGTTATCAGAGACAAAAACAGTACAGCGATCAATGTGATCGTGATCGTATGCATGATTTCTTTTTCCAGTTTTACACGCATACTCTCCATATTCCCAATCTCATAGTAAATGTATTCGGATACTTTTTCTTTAATGATCTCTGTAAATACATTCACATTTAATCTTAATCTCTGATTATTTTCCATATAATCGTTTTTTAGATCTGAGTGTTCAATTTCTTCAATGGAAATCTTCAGATTATCCAACAGTTTTCCTATCTGTCTCGTTCTTAATTTACTTTCATCTGTTACAGCATTTTTATTCAGTTCCTTTACCAGCTCCTTCGCTTCCTTAATCTCCTCATATGGTTTCATCGCATCAAAACTCTCTGCACCGATAACAATACGATACATTTTATAATCCATATCTTCTGAAAATGAGAAATTAAACTTGCTAGCTACTGATACGTTTTTTACCGCCTCATTATAACTTTCATTAAAATTTATCATGATAACAAGAAGCGTGATAATCCCCACTAACGCAGGAATTATCACGACCATCCTTAACCATTTTAGTTTTTTTTCTATTGAGAACTTCCGAAATCGAGCAATAAATTCTCTCACATATTTTTTCATTACATCCTCCTTGATCTATATTCACTCGGAGTACATCCTTGCGTTTTTTTAAACAGGTAGCTAAAGTAATGTGGATCCTTATATCCCACTTCATAGCTGATCTGTGATGCCTTCATATCTGTAAAACAAAGCATTTCTTTTGCTTTATCCATTCTGACTGATGTCAAAAATTCCACAAAAGATTTCCCTGTTTCTTGTTTAAACGTTGTACTAAAATGACTGCTGCTTAATCCAACCTGATCTGCAACATCACTCAACGATAATGTTTCTTCTTGATAATTTTTCACAATAAATTCTTTTGCCTCCGTTATCAACGAAGAATGTTTCTTCCCTAATCTTTCATTTCGCATTCTGATCGCTTGTCTGATAAGTTCTTCGATATACTCCGCTGCTTTCTCTCCTGTTGAAACTGCAGCGATCTGTTGTTTGTAATCCTTAAACGTGCGATCGATATTTGCTTTCTCAACTCCCATTTTCTCAACGAATTTCATAACACCTACCTGTATATTGATCAGCATATACTGACAAAACATAAAGGAATCCATATTAGATTTTCCTAATGTCTTGGTATAATCCTCTACAAATAAATGTACAGCTTCTTCTTTTCCATTTTTCAAAAACTCTTCCAGCGATTCTGAATTTACTTTGGTAAAATCTACTTGCTGCAGATCTTCTGCTCTTTCTATCTTTTCATTATCTAATTTATCAAAAAACACCGCTTCATTCCCAGAAGACTGATACTGGTATGCAAAAGCCTTGCTTGCACTGTCGTAAGATTCCGAAAGGTTATGTAATCGTTCCACTGCACGTCCAATCCCTGCAAACCATTGTAGTTCTTTCTCTTTTTTCATACGCTTTGTCAATGCTGCAACATAATCTTTTGCCACTTGTATGGTTTCCTCTTTATTCTGTGCCTTGATCATTAAAATATAGCCCTCTGTTACACGGTGAAAAACAATCATATTTTCAAACTGGCTGCTTACTTCTTCTACGATCGCATCTTCTTTGGTACGAAGATCATATACTGCCTCTGTATCATTCTCATTCTTTGAAAATATTTTAAATAACATAAAATTGTATGCCGGTGCCATAAGATCTATTCCAAGTTCATTCCCTTGTTCCATTAATTTAGATACAGATATCTTTCCGCGGATCAGATTCCCGAAAAATTGATATCTCATATTTTTCATTTGTGTTTTTATATTTTTTTGTAATTTTTTTATATCTTCTTCCTGTCTTTTTTTCTTATCAAGCTTTTGTTTTACTTTATTTAGTGCTTCTAATAACTGCTCACCAGTTACTGGTTTGGTCAGATAATCTGTTACACCGATCTTGATCGCTTCTTTTGCATAGTCAAACTCCCCATATCCAGAAAGTATGATGATCTGTATTTTGGGCATTTTTTTCTTTAAGATATCACTTAATTCAAGTCCATCTATAAATGGCATCTTGATATCTGTGATCACGATATCTGGATGTAGTTTTTCGATCATTGGAAGAGCCATCTCACCATCTGGTGCTTCTCCCGCAAATTCAAAACCATTTTCTTCCCATTTTACGTTATTCTTTATACTCTTACGAATGATCTTTTCATCTTCTACTAAAAATACTTTGATCATATTACCTTCCTCTTTTCTAAAATATTATTATACTCTCTTATAGAATTATATTCCAGAAATAAACAAGAATATATCCATACAAATAAAAAGGGGAAGGGGATATTGTATGGATATGATTCTTATTTTTTAATTTCAATCTATATTATTCTGTTTCAAATCGGTATGTTGTCACTGCTTCATACTCTTCGCCTTTTCTTAAGATAACTCTTGGCTTTTTCTCTATATTCATAGAATTAGGCAAGAATTGTGGTTCTAATGCAACACCATCTCTGTTCTCATATGGTTTTCCAAATTTACCATCACTTCCTCCTGTCAGAAAGTTTCCTGCATATAACTGCATGCATGGAAGTGTTGTTGTGATCGTTAATTTTCGTCCACTTTCTTTATCATATAAGACTGCCTGATCTTTCTCATCCTTTAACATAAAACAATGATCATAGCCTCCAACAAATCTCAACTGTTCATCATCATCATGAATCCGTTCTCCAATCTCATGAAAACTTTTAAAATCAAATGGTGTATTCTCTACATCCAAAAACTTACCTGTTGGAAGACCATTCTCATCTGCACATGCAATCTGATCTGATTTGATCATCAATTGATGATCATAGATCTTACTGTCTTTTGCTGAAAGATTAAAAAAGGAATGATTGGCTATATTGATCAGTGTGTCTTGATCTGACATTGCTTCATATTCCATCTTTAATTCATTTCCAGATAGACGATATACTATCTTTAAATAAAGACTTCCTGGAAATCCTTCTTCCATATCTGGAGAAAGATAGATAAAACGGATTCCATCTTCTAAAATCTCATAGTTAAAAATCTTCTGATTAAATCCATTTATACCTCCATGAATCGTATTCGGTCCGGAATTTACTGCAAGTTTATAGGTCTTTCCATTCAACTGAAACTCTCCATTTGCAATTCTGTTTGCAACACGTCCGATGATACATCCTAAAAATTTATCATCTTTATGACAATCTTCCACATCTTGATATCCAAGAACGACATCTCCATAATTTCCATCTCTGTCTTTTGTGAACACAGATAAAATATGACAACCAAGGTTACTCGTGATCACTTTTATCTCATCATTTTGTAATTCAAATAAGCAGACTCCATTTTGTCTTTTTTCGATCATTTTTACTTTCATCATTTTACAACACTTTCTTTTAAATTTTATCTGATATCTTTATTGATCCATTTTCATTATTTGCCTTGACCATAGTAAGCATTTGCCCCATGTTTTCTGAAGAAATGTTTATCCTGCAGATATTGTGGTGCTGGCTTTGCTTCTGGATTTAAATGCTCGCAACGGCATGCCATCTTTGCGACTTCTTCTAAGACAACGGCATTATGAACTGCCTCGGCTGCATCAGCTCCCCATGTAAATGGTCCATGATTTGTACAAAGCACTCCTGGAACATAAACTGGATTCTTATCTTTAAATGTCTCAATGATCACCAATCCTGTATTCTTCTCATAGGCTTCTTCAATTTCTTCTTTTGTGAGGCTTCTTGCACATGGAATTTCTCCATAGAAG
>ERZ825525.2845-NODE-2845-length-10284-cov-2.856975_pt1 | contig 10284 bp, 9 predicted proteins | sample MGYA00519930_ERZ825525 | MGnify/ENA primary metagenome ERZ825525 (study PRJEB31778, sample SAMEA3449203) | human gut metagenome | biome: human gut; feature: human-associated habitat; material: faeces | place: United Kingdom | collected 2010/2012 ... | reverse complement strand
AGTGAGTTGTGCAGGAGTGTTGGCGGATCAGCGTTTTGCAAAAAATCCGTCAATGGAATTCGTTTTTCGTACCTCTATCTTTCTTTATGTTTTTATGAATACTCGATACATTTCCGTTATACAACTTAAAATTTCAAAGCACTTTTCTTTTTTGTATACATACCATGATAGTATAAAAGAAGAAAAGGAAAATAGAGATGAATCAATGTTATTGTGATCGATCATCAGGAATGTGTGAGCATGGTCATCGGCATGGTGGAGTGGATTCTATGCCGGTTGCTATGCAGTATGTTCCATGGCAGTATTGGAGCAGGATTTATAGTCCGGAAGAAGGATTACAATGTGGAACGATCTTTCCAGAGTTGAATAAACCATTTTATGGGAAAGGGGCGTGCCGGTAATGAATCAGTATGATAAGAAAAAGTTGTTAAATTATATTGATGCAGTCAGCTTTGCATTGATTGATACGAATCTGTATCTCGATACACACCCAAATGACAAAAAAGCAATGGACCATTTTAATCAATATCAGAAGGCAAGAAAGCAGGCATTAAAAGAATATGCGAGAAATTTTGAACCATTGACGATTGATAGTGCAGATATAGATGATCATTTTACATGGGCAACGGATTCTTGGCCATGGATGAAGAGGGGAGGTTGTTGATATGTGGAATTATGAAAAACGATTGGAGTTTCCGGTAAATATCAAACGAACAGATCCCAAGATGGCACAATTGATCATTACGCAGTATGGTGGTCCAGATGGGGAATTAGGAGCTTCGATGCGGTATTTGTCGCAGCGATTTGCGATGCCATATAAAAATGTTTGTGGGGTGCTAACTGATATAGGTACAGAAGAATTAGCTCACTTGGAAATGATCTGTACGATCGTGCATCAGTTAACTAGAGATCTAACGCCAGAACAGGTGAAAAAATCAGGGTTTGGAGCTTACTATGTAGATCATACAGCAGGTGTATGGCCACAAGCAGCAAGTGGTGTACCGTTTAGCGCAGCGACGTTTCAGTCTGTGGGAGATCCGATTACAGATTTAAGTGAAGACCTTGCTGCAGAACAAAAAGCAAGAACAACGTATGATAATTTGTTAAGGCTTATTGATGATCCAGATGTTAGAGAGCCACTGAAATTCTTACGAGAAAGAGAAATCGTGCATTTCCAGAGATTTGGTGAAGCACTGAGGACTGTACAGGATCATTTGGATTCTAAAAATTTTTATGCGATCAATCCAGCATTTGATCATAGTGGTAATTGTAATAAATAAATATATAAAAACAGTTGGCATAAAAAGTAAAAATTATGTCAGCTGTTTTTTATTTTTTGAAGTAACAAAAAGTTGAAAATATATGACAATCTGTTATAATAAATCAAAAATGAATAGTTCAAATATGAATTAATTAATAAGGAGGGATAAATTCATGAAGATCAATATAGAATTTCCGAGAAAGTTGTTAGAGGTATATAACGATGCATGTAAGCCGTTATGCAAGAAATTAAAATTACCACAGACAGCTTTTGATATTTTAATGTTTTTAGGAAATAATCCACAATACCAGACAGCCAGAGATATCGTAAAGATCAGAAATATCAAAGCAAATCTTATATCAATCAACGTAGAGAAACTTGTGAAAGAAGGTTATTTAAGAAGAGAAGAGATCAAAGGTGATCGAAGAAAAACAAAACTGATTATTACAGAAAAAGCACATCCAGTAATCAAAGAAGGACAGCAGTTACAACAAGGATTTGTAGATCAGTTGTTTGATAATACAACACAAGAAGATAAAAAAATTTTTATCCATGTAATGAAAAATATGGATAAGAATTTAGATGATATTTTGAAAGGTGGAAACTAAGATGAATATATTATTAACGATCGCAGTAACATTTTTTGCAGGAATGGGAGCCGGGCTTGGAACAGGATTTGCAGGGATGAGTGCAGCAGCTGTAATTAGTCCGATGTTGATCACATTCCTTAAGATGGACCCGTATATGGCAATAGGAATCGCATTATCCTCTGATGTACTGGCAAGTGCAGTTTCAGCTTATATTTACAGGAAAAACAAGAATCTTGATATCAAAAATGGAATGATCATGATGGTAACAGTATTGTTATTTACAGTTGTAGGAAGCTATATCGCAAGCCTTCTGCCAGCAGCAACGATGGGAAATTTCTCTGTGTTTATGACATTATTATTAGGAATTAAATTTATCGTAAAACCAGTTATGACAACAAAAGAAGCCATGCAGGGTGTTTCGGCAAAGAAACGGGCGATTCAGTCTATGATCTGTGGGATTGTGATCGGGCTGATCTGTGGATTTGTCGGTGCCGGCGGTGGAATGATGATGTTACTGATCCTTACCAGTGTGTTAGGATATGAACTAAAAACAGCAGTAGGAACCAGTGTGTTTATCATGGCATTTACAGCATTTACCGGAGCAGCCTCACATTTTGCCATTGGTGGGAAACCGGACTTTTTAGTGATGGGATTGTGCGTTGTTTTTACATTTATCTGGGCGCGGATTGCAGCATTGTTTGCCAATAAAGCACAGCCGAAAACCCTGAACCGTGCGACAGGACTGGTGCTGGTGGTGTTGGGAGTTGTTATTATGGTGTTTGGACATAATGCGTAATGAGGAATAACAGCTTTTAGATAAGTATAAGATAACGAGTGTGCCGGCAATCATTGTGACACAAAAATCCAAACAGATGAAAAGTTGGATGGATGCTGACAAGCATTTGGAGGAAATTCAATCGTATATTAAAAATATGTATTAGAATGCAGCCTGACATTAAAAAGTCGGGCTGTTGTTATATAAACTAATGTTGATATTTATAAAGACAGTCCCTCATAGAGAATATGAAATAAATGTTCGACAAAAATACAATAAATGCGCAACAAAAATCCGATAAGTGTGTGACAAAAGTGGATGAAGTATTCGGATAATCTATCCATAAAAAGTTGGATATTTAATCGAAAATAGATATTGTAGTGCCGAGACAGGCGCTGATTTTAAGACTTCAGTTTTTGATAAAATAGATGATAGTATCATATGGTTATTTGTAATAAATCATGCTATACTCTCTCAAAGAGAAGATTCTCTATCCCGGAGGCAGAAAGAACGTATCTGGGGCAGAGAAAAAGGAGAAGACCAGAAAGAAATCTCTATCCTAGAGGCAGAAAGAACGTATCTAGGGTAGAGTCAAACAAGAAGTCAGGGCGGATTTCTCTACCCCCGAGGCAGAAATGACTGGTCCAGGGTAGAGCCAAACAAGAAATCAGGGCGGATTTCTCTACCCCAGAGGCGAGAATAACCAGCCTAGGGTAGACATTATCGAGATATTACAGGAGGATATCTATGATTTTTGGAATGACATTTTATCAATTGGCGTGGCTATTTGTGATCTATTCCTTTTTGGGATGGTGTGTGGAAGTGATCTACCACGCGGTCACTTGGGGCGAGGTTACGAACCGTGGATTTTTGAATGGACCGGTTTGCCCGGTATATGGATTCGGGGTTGTGAGTGTGTTTGCATTGATCAATCTGATCCAGCCTGAAGGGACACAGATGAGTGATCTGTTGGTTTACGTGTTCGGCGTGATTTTAGCAACATTAATTGAGTTGGTCGCAGGCTGGCTTCTTGATATATGCTTTCATGCGAGATGGTGGGATTATTCCAAGCAACCATTTAATTTTCGTGGATATATATGTTTGGAGTTTTCATTGATCTGGGGATTTGCAATCTTGTTTGTGGTCCGGATCTTCCAGAAATATATTGACAAGCTGATCACGGGGCATGACAGCAGTGTACTTGGGTGGACCATTCTGGTGATATTATACGTTGTGTATTTTGTTGACTTTGTTGTTACGGTAGCAGTGATTCGAGGATTTAATAAGAAGCTTGGACAGCTTGATAAGCTTAGTGGCGATCTTCGGATTGTCAGTGATAAGGTAAGTGAGAAACTTGGTGAGACAACGATCGAAACGGCGCAAAATATTGGAGAAGGCAGAGTACAGGCGGCCTTAGCTAAGGCGGAATTACGAGATAGAGTAGATTCTCTGAAGGATAGCTTAAGCACGTCAGAAATGAAAGAGAAAGTCGGCTCCCTGAAGGATAACCTGAGTACGGCAGAATTGCGTGCAGCGCTTAGTTCTTTGAAAGAAAATATTAGTGCAGAAGAGTATAGAGAAGTGATTCGCACGAAGAGAGCAGAGTTGCAGAAGAAATATGAAGAATTAGTTGGTTCTATGACCAAGCACCGTCTTTTTGGACAGGGGCGTTTGCTTCGGGCATTCCCTGATATGAAGCATAGAAAATATCAGGATATTGTGGTAAAATTAAAAGAAAAAATGCGCAATTAAATATGTGCGAGTAAAAATGCGCGATTAAATATGTGCGAGTAAAAATGCGTGATTAAATATGTGCGAGCAAATATGTGATATACGGTTGTCTTTTCGCAGGATAGGATGCTGATAAATGGAATCAGAGCAACGAGCGAAAAGGTATTTGGCCGGAAACGGGAGATGATCATGCCAGTGGCTTAGTTGCTGCGACATAAAAGGTTGAAAAACCTTTAATATTTAATAAAACATTTGATGATATGAGGAAGGAGAGTTACTTATGAGTCACACATCAAAAAAATGCAGAAAAATATGGCAGTTTATTGGAATATTTATGTTAACCTGTGTTGTTAGTGTGTTGCCGGCATCGCTAGCAGGGGCGCAGCGTGCAACCAAATCGACAGTTGCACAAATGGAAAAAGAGGTTGGAAGATTGGAGCTGGATATACCGATTGAGACGTCAAGGGTTGGCTGGACATATGTTCCAATTTTAAATATATATCCAAGCAATACGACAGGTCTTAACACAAGCGAGCCGATTTCCTATGCGAATTGTCTTAATGCAAACAAAGCCAAGGCATACTACGAAAGCGCAGTTACTTGGACGTCATCGAATAGTAAGGTGATCGACCTGGAATATTATGCGACAGGATGCGTACGCATGGTAGCAAAGTCAGAAGGTACTGCAACGATCACAGCACGTTTGGGAAAGCATAGTGTGTCGCAAACATTTGTTATTGCAGGAAAATCTACTATAAAATTTTTAAAAGTACAGATGTGGCCATTAAATAGTGAAGGAGAGTCAAAGCCGGGAAATACATTAACGGTAACGCAGGGTGAGGAATTTCAGGGGCCCGCACGATATTGGTATCAATATATTACGGATGGCAAAGTGTCATCAACATTTGAGGCGTTATCGTCTAATATAGAATATGGCAACAAACTTCGCTGGAAGAGTGCAAACAATTCCATTGTTGATGTGAAATATGTTCATTTTGGCGGATTTAAGGCGCTAAAACCGGGAAAGACTGTCTTGACAGTATCTATTGGCGGCTACACAGATACTCTTACCGTAACGGTCAAACCGAATCCCCGCAAAAAATGGGTAGAGCCGGTGCAATCTGATGAGGAAAAGACAAACTACGTCAGCAAGTATGGCAAAGAAATTCATTCTAAAAAAGAATTGTACAAATATGTTTTCGATCATTTGAAAGTTGGAAACTACGAGTTTGGTGTTATTTATCCAAGGACATTGTTAGATTTTAATCTAATTGACGAGTTGGATAAAGCGATCAATATGTATGATGAATACGTCATTGACAATCCGAATTGTACGAAATATGATGAACCTTTGGGATCAGGAGCCGCTGTTTACTTGCAGGATGGAAGAGAGGGTTATCATTACCGGATGTATCAGCCGAAGTCCCGACAATATGTGCAGAAGATGACCCGAAAAGCGGACAGTGTATTAAAAGGGATTCTTAAGAAAAACAAATCGACCAAAAAGCGTCTGCGTGTAATTCATGATTATATTATAAAGCGATGTGATTATGATCGCATGGTATATAAATCTTTTCGCTATAAAGGAAAACGATATGTCAATAAAAAGAAACCAAGCGAATTGTCGTTTACTGCATATGGAGCACTGATCCGGAAAAAAGCAGTTTGTGAAGGGTATGCTAAGGCATTTACACTGCTGGCGCGTCGTGCGGGAATTCCATGCGTTTATGTAACCGGGACTACTTATGGAATAGCACATGCGTGGAACATTGTTAAGGTTGGTGGTAAATATCGCTATATTGATACGACATGGGATGATCCGGTTCTGATGAGAAAATTTAATCCGAGGAAGCCGTTCGCTGTTATTAAAAATAAAAAGGGAAATACGAAATATTTTTTGGTAAGCAAAAAGAAGCTGAGCAAGGATCATAAGTTTAGTTATAGTTATCATGTGAAAACATATAAGAACTATTTGCCATATCACTTCAAAAAATAGAGGCAACTATGAGAAAATATTTGTGACTTTTAAGCAATATTAATGGAAGACTGACGTAGATAATGGACTCACCATTCCGATTACGTCAGATGGTATCGTAAATGGATATTAATAAAAAACTCCCCTGCAACGCTTTGCCGGGGAGTTTTTTTAGTTTGAGTAAATTTATAGATGCAGTCTATTCAAAATAGCTATATCGAGTACTTGTTTGATTGCATTTAGCAAATAGATGTGATCTATCCAAAATAGCCCTGGGACTGTTTGCCATCTTCTTTTGCTTGACCGTATGTTTTGTAATGCTCGATTACTTCTGCCATCTGCTCATCAGACAATACATTTGGCGTAGAGATTGCCATTGCGCGCCACTGAACCTGTGCGCACCACTCGCAAGTATTTGCGATGGCAAATGCCTTTTCTAAGGAATCGCCGTAAGCGACCATTCCGTGATTTGCCATGAGAAGTGCTTTGCTGTCAGATTCGCGTAAGCATTTGCGAACTTCATCAGCAAGCTCTGGAGTGCCGTAAGTCTCATATGGAACCGTAGGAACCGTAGCAACACCCGTATCTGCGATTGCATAATGAGTCGCCTTCAGATCAACGCCGGCACATGCAAGCGTTGTGCAATACATAGAATGTGCATGGACAACGGCACGAGCGTCCGGTTTCTCTAAATAAAAGGCAGCATGTAAACTGTGTTCACTGGAAGGTGTGCGTTTGCTGTCCACAATATTGCCCTGCAGATCCATAACGACAACATCTTCTGCTGTTGTTTTTGCGTAAGGAATACCAGATGGGCTGATCACCATATATCCGGTTTCCGGGTCATACATACTGATGTTACCTGCAGTTCCAATCGTCAGACCCGATGAAATCAACTGATTTCCATAGTCAACTACCTTTTGTCTCATTTCTTCTAATAACATAATTATCCTCCGTTTCAAGTGAATGTACTCTCAGTATCTTCTTAAAACGAGCCATTTCGGCTGCATTTCCGATATACTGTTTCCATTTTCTCGTCGTACACACCGTGTACGCACTGCGAAAATGTCATGGTATATCAAAAATTCATCTCGAAATTCTTCGTTTCGATGAATTCGAGAGTACATGTGATGTTTTCGCTGTCAACATATTGAAGTGTTGGCGCGTTGACATCTTGATCTTATAAATAAAAGAAACATTGTTTCAAATGTATCCATACACGCTATTTTTAGAGTGAATAGAATATTTGCGCAACTAAAATAAGTTTAGCATAAATGAGTACGATTCTCAATCATGATTGTGAGTAAAATTGAAATAAAAGAATGCATTTCGGAAAAAGATTTGAGCGGATTGGAAGACATGATCGGATGAGATGAGGGATACCGAGCTTATAAAAAGCGAAAAACACAATAGAAATAAAGAAGTGACGGTTTTTCGTTTTGACAGCTATCTTGCATCTGTGGTACACTAAATGTGGTTAGCCACAACTAACCACTGCGCAAATAGTGAGTAAAGCTAGGCGATGTATAAAATATCTGTGCTATGATCGTGTCAAGTGATATGTGAAAAAACGAGTCAGGGAAAAGGTTTAATTGGGACCTTGAAAACTACAGATATTTTATTTTCTGGATGGATAGGAGGAAAAAATGAGTGAAAAAATCAAAGTGACTTTGGATGGAACAGCAGAGACCATGTTGCAAAGTTTTTATGCGAGAGCAAAATATTCGCTGAAAAAGGGACATAAATTTTATGATGCGAAAGCAGTGGAACTGGTGAATAAGATAGATTATGATTTTTCGTCGGCAGAGGAAGATTCCACCATGAGCAATGGTGTTATCGCACGAACGCTTGTATTTGATGAGTTGGTAGAAGATTTTATTGATCGTAATTCGGAGTGCACAGTTGTAAATATTGCCTGCGGATTGGATACTAGATTTTATCGAATGGATAACGGCAAGCTGCGGTGGTACAATTTGGATCTTCCAGAGACGATCGCCGTCAGAGATCAGATTTATCAGGAATCAGGAAGGGTATCAACAATCGGGATTTCTGCATTGGATCCGGCTTGGGCGGATCAGATTGATGCACAAGGAAAAATGTTGTTTATTATCGAAGGCCTTAGCATGTATCTGACGCCGGAAGAAAATGCGACGATGCTTGAAATTATTCGGGATCATTTTGACAATGCAACGGTGATGATGGAGTGTCTGGCCAAGAAATGGGTCAATAAAGAGGACATTGAAGAATCCATTCAAAAAACTGGAGCAAAATTTATTTTTGGAGCGGATTGTTTTGAAGATCTGGGAGATGTTGCCAAGGGATTTCGTAAGATCAAAGATGATAATATTACACGAGGCATGACCAAGATTATTCCTGTGTTAAAGCCATTTGGTTGGTTGCCGATCATTCGTAAAATGACGCAGAAAATTTTGATTTTTGAGAAGGTGTAAGAGTAGTGATTTGCAGCGCCCGTGGTAGAGAAAACGTTGGTCATAGCCGGAGAATCTCTACCTTGAGAGGAGAAATCAAGCGCCCGAGGTTCTTTATTACCAGATCACGTTTTCCTAAAACTATTTCACGGTAATATGAATTATCGGACGCAAACCGCCGTTTACAACATAATCATCAAACACTTTGTGCCTCGCTTTGTTGACAATACCGTAATCGCCTACCTTTGCGGCGTTATTTCCCTCGAATCCCGGAGAACGCAGCCACCACCAAACACCGGTGCCATCCGTAAGACTTGCGGAACGTTCAGAAGACTCTTTGAAATAGGTTTCTGCTTCACGAATCGACATAAGCGATACGTAATCGTTCGTATTTTTGCCGCCTTTTATATCAAAGGCATCATTGTCTTCGCTCACATAAGATATATGTAGTGTAAAGCGATCATTTCTGTTACAATTTGACATAATTCACCACTATGATTCGACAAATGTGTTATAATAAATATTGGGATTTATAGAAATACGCAACAAAAGCCTGAATCGGGCGGTCAGGTATAAAGCGTTATTGTTAAGAGTGTGGAGGTAAAAAATGAATAAAGAGATGATAATTGATCCGGAAATAAAAGCGATGTTTGAATTGTTAGCGGAGGATGCATCTACCATGGAAGCGTGCATGGCTAAGATCAAATGTTCTCTTTCTATTGCGGCAGAACTTTTTCATATAAATAAAGTAGAACTTAAGCTAGAGGCACCGGTCAGTAAACTTTGTCCGGAGGGACAGCGTGCCGTAGAAGTTTTGTATGACACAGGGGATGCATCTGACGGTGAACCGAATATTTCGGTATTTCCGTTACCGTCCGGCGGAACGGTAACGATCATGGATTATCCGCGTGACCAAAGCAAGTTTTCATCCAAAGAATTGGAATTGCATAATATGTTATTACGCCAAATTTTTTATAAGATCAGCAGAACGATGACGCAGAACTTACTGCAGCAGGTTATGATGACGGATATGAGTACCGGTGTAGCAAATCAGGATTATTTAATGCATTTTGCCGGAGGATTGATCGCTTCCGGGCAAATTGCAAATTACAATATTATATTTTTTAATGTACATAATTTTAAATATGTCAATAAAGTGTTTTCTTATGAGCAGGGTGATATTATCCTGCGTAATTATGCCCAGCATATCAAAAATATAATGGGAAATGATGAAATTGTTGCAAGATTAGGTGGAGATAATTTTGTGCTTGTTTTTCACAAGGAACGCCGCGAAAAATTGATCGAACAGCTTCAGAATATCAGGATACATCATCAATGGCAAATGAAAGAGCGGGAATTTGTGTTTGGCGCAACGATTGGTGTCAGCAATTTGAATGGCATCACAGTACCGCGTGCCATCATGGGAAGAGCCAGTATTGCTTATCAGGCAGCCAGACAAAAAGGGGTTGGCAGCGTGGTAGAGTTTTCACCGGAGATCGAACAGGAAATACTAGCCAATCAGA
>ERZ825525.2841-NODE-2841-length-10299-cov-13.374268_pt1 | contig 10299 bp, 9 predicted proteins | sample MGYA00519930_ERZ825525 | MGnify/ENA primary metagenome ERZ825525 (study PRJEB31778, sample SAMEA3449203) | human gut metagenome | biome: human gut; feature: human-associated habitat; material: faeces | place: United Kingdom | collected 2010/2012 ... | reverse complement strand
ACAAGAAAAACGCTTCTGGAGTGCTGACCAAAAGCGTTTTGTCTACAGTCTGAGACGGATGACCTAAGTCATCCGCCTTTTGATGTTTAGCAGTTTACTCTGTAATGGGAATGAGTTTTAGGTCTTCAGTCCGACCACCATAAATAAGTTTTAAGTTTTCATTCCGACTATAACATCTTCTTGTGACCTAAATATACACTATCATATGCTAAAAGTCAATTGTAGCGCTACTTTATACGTTCTATCCATTCTACGGGTTTCAAAATGTTCTTATACCATAAGGCAACGAATATGCATATAACATTTTTATTGTCCAACTTCAAAAATGTCCCGTTTCCGGGTGCATCCTCTTATCTACTCCTCTTTAGAATACAATTCATCCAACACTTGATCCAGCGTTCCTTCCTTTGCATAAGGCAAAGCATCTAACTGTCTGAAATTATGCTTGATATTCTTCGTATCCTCATCAAATCCCAATATGTAACTTGTTGCTATCTTATATATGATTTCCGTTGGAGCAAGTCCGTACACCTGCTTTTCAAAGATATGCTTCAAGCGTTCCTTATTGTCTGGGAATTGCTTTTTCATCTCGTCACTCTGATACAGCCTTTTTACAATCTCTGTAATATACAGACCGGATTTCATATACAAATCAATAAAGGTCTTATCCGGCATATCAAAACAACCAGGATTCTCCTGCTCTAGCATGTCCACCATTTTCTTAACCATTGTCTTTGGTGTGAATATCTGGTTGGTTTTCTGCGGTGGAATATAATCAAATATATCTTCCACACTCTTTTCATCAAAATAATCCGCCAGCTTTTTCTTTAAAGCAAGAAATTCTTTTACCGAATCATCAAATACCACCGAATCAAATAGCTGTCCATCAAAGTGCTTGGTCTGTCCGGTTTCTTCCTCTACATAATCGCCACCATCACGCAGAAATTTGAACTGATCCAGTGTGATGCTTGTCACTTCAAGAAACACTTTATCTGGAATAATCGTATCAAAAGTCGCAAGTGTTACCGTATTATCTCCGTATGCCATAAGGAATGACGGGATTGTCCTCGAAAAACCACGCAGATGATCTCTGACACCATCCTCGATTGTTTCCTTTTCACGCTCCTTTTTCTTGGTTTCTATGGTCTTGACTGTCTCTTTTGTAGATTCTTTTGCAAAATCAGAAATAGCAGTTGTCAGTTCCTCATTGAATTTCTCCATAGCCACTTTCTGCTTCTGCTCAAATTCTTTATCAATCTGCTCTGAGGTTTTACCGGTTTCATATCTTGCCTGCTGTTCAGCAACACGTTGATTTTCTATAACATTTCGCTCAATCTCATAATTGGTATGCAACTTATCAATCATCCGATCGGCTTCATGATTCAATTTTGATTCAATCTGTCTTTTATCTGCTGCTTTCATATCAGAGCCATAGGTAGACTGCGCAGTATCCACAACAGCCTTGACTGCACTCTGTTTTACTGCTTCTTTCAGTTTGTCGATGGCTTTCTGCGCCTTGTCCGGTGCCTGCTTCATCTGCGTCATTGTTTCCTGTACCTGAGATGTCACATCATAAATTTTATCGCCAAAAACATCCTGTGTTCTTCCAATCACAAATTCATCACTAAGAGCCACTTCCCCATTTTCATCCAGCGATAGATCTTTCTGCACTTCCTCCGTCAGATTTACCTTGCTCTTTGGTTCTTCTATTGGTTCAAACTTTGTGATAATATCAATGACTTCCTTCGGCGCCCCAAAGATGTTACTGATATTCTGAAACAGGAAATTGCTCATAAACCCACGCTTTACAACCTCAATAGAACGAATTTTTCTCGGAATTGTCAGTACCTTTTCCGCATCCAGTTCTACTAATTCTCCCTGTTCATCTTCACCAATTACAGGGAAGAAATTAAGCAATTCCTTTACATTTTCCTTCCGCTCCTCTGCAGTACCGCCGCCCTTCGCTGTATTAGGATTCAGATTGTTGGCAAACTGCTCAAAAATAGTAAGGGTTCTTGCCGGATCAAAGTCAAATACATAAGCATTTTCTTTTCTCTTGAAAGATGTCCCAACTTTAAACAGACAAGGATTCTGTGCCCGGAATGCCGCCTGCATATAAAGTGCCGGGGATCGCATATTACTAAGCATCAGCACTGCTGTCCATTCTGGAATTGTAATTCCTGTCGTAAGCTGTCCTACCGACAAAGTAATGGTCTTTTCATGCTGTGCAATAGCCGCAACCACTTTATCATAAGATTTCATTGTTTCCTCATCATCGTCCAGTTTGCCGTCGCCAGCAGCAAGAACAACTTCATATTCCTGGAATATTGGATGTTCCCTTAATTTTTTTGCCAGCACCTTTGCACTGTCTACCCTATCGAGCAGCCAGAAGGTGTGCTTTAATTCATCTCGCAATTTTTCCGTAGAAAATGGAAATTTTGTCTGTCTTGTCAGGGCATCGAGAAATTTATCAACGGAAGATTCATGGTTAAACTTACCATTGGTAACCGCAAAAAACTCATTCAGATCAAATGCATATTCTTCTGTCTCCCCGTCAATTTCTATGCCCTGCTGAAGCTCATCCTTGATAATTTCTGACATCTGATAAGTATAGAGATTAAGCTGTGGCAATGTTGAATACGGATTTTCTTCCTCTGCTGAAACATCCCAGTCACGTTTTTTCTTCTGTTCATCTGCATAAGTCCAGTTATAGATAGCATCATCAGCAAATTTATTATTGGCAAGTGCTTTAAACGGTGTTCCTGACAAATGCAACGTAAATTTACGCTTAATACGATCAAATGCAACATCTGTTTTGTAGGTATCCACACCCTCATGTGCTTCGTCGATGACAAGGATATCCCACTCCATATTTGCGACCTCACCTAATTTATCATACTGACCTCCAAAATAAATGGAACCTTTCATATCCTGCAAGGATACAAATTCAATACATTTTACATTTTCACTGTCTTTTCCTAAAAGAAAATGTGTATATTCTTCTCTTGTCAACACACCTCTTTTCCCTTTTAGTGCATCAACTTCACTCACAAAAAGATACCCTGATTCACTACCCAGAAATTTGGCATAATCTGAAAACCACGAATTTGCAATTGCTGGTCGGTTTGTCACAATCAGTACTTTTTCTGCACCGGTTTTCTGCACAAAATCATAGACCGATAATGTCTTTCCAAATCTCGGCTTGGCATTCCAAAGGAACTCGCCATCTTTATGCGCTGCCTGATAATCAACCGTCATTGTAACCGCACGCTGCTGTTCCTCACGCAATTTGTACGGAATCACTGCATCTGTGGTTTTTAGGATACCATGATCTTCCCTGAAATCACGAAACATCTGCTTTGATGTAGCACCATCCACATGAAACCACTCATTATTCTTGCCTTTTTCCTGCTCTATACCGGATTTCCGCAAATAAGCATGAAAGTCCTTATCTATGAATGTCTCCCCTGAACCATCATCAAAAGTGGCATTTCCTTTCCATTCAAGATGCCACTTAACATCAGCAGTATGTGTCTGTTGATTGATACGAGTTTCTACATCCTGCTCTGTATATCCTATCTTCGTCCAGCCATTATGTCGAACTACTTCCGGAGTGGAATAGCCATAAAGCATCGGAACTACCTGTTTGGTTGTTTGAATGTTAGGTTTATTCATGCTATTCCATCTCCTTTACATTAGTTTCGATAAATGCGATTTCCTCTTCGGAAAGCCCATATTTTTTATAGAGTTGCTTGTCAATGTTTGCTATGGATACAGACCAGTCGATATCGGATTTATCAGTGAAATCTTGACGAGGGACATATTTCCATACATCAGGCGTTAAATGCTGCGTAATTTTCAATACATTTAACATAGCTCTGGCAAACTTACTTTTTATATATTTCAACAGATTTGTTGCTTCAGCCTTGCTATCAAAGCATCCCACACTGATAAATGTTTCCGTAGATCCTATTCCCGGAATACCTAATACAGGTGCAGTAAGCGTTTCTCCAAAAACACCATTTCCATTTGCGCTTGGTAAAAAAATCTTATACTGAAACAAATTTTTAGGCTGATTAACATAATCGGAACGAATATACTTATATACTCTTTGAGAATTTTCTCTTCCCAAAATTCGAATATATTTATTACCGTCATTAGGTGCTTCATTAAAAAAGAACTGAGGAAGCCGATTAAATATATTCGTTGACATGTCGTATGGATGTCCTTTGCTTAACTGATCCATCGCTTCCGTATGTTCTTGATGTAACTTTTCAGTTAAACGATAAGCGGTACGTGTAACTACAAGAGTATCCATCGGAACAAAATCAATCGTATTGTTTACTTTATGAAGAATATGATTGAGTGCTGGATATTTAGTAAATACAACAATGGGTTCATACTTAGCATCAGAAGTTCGATAAGTAATAGCTACTCCACCTTTAATATCCGTATTGGCAAATACCTTAGAAGCATCCTCCTCATAATGCATTACTTTAAAATGTGGATCATTTAGCATTTTTTCATTCCATGCCTTCGGAGTAGATCCAGCATTAAATAGAAATCTTGCCGGATGTATCATTTCCACAGAATCTGCTACCGCATAAGCCGCATCTAAAAATTTGTTATATACCGGTGGTGCATATGTATCATTTTCTCCTATGGCATTATCTTGATACGGCGGATTTCCAATCGCAAAATCAAACTTCATATCATCTACCTTCCTTCATGCTTTTGTATGTCAGTGACTTATCGCTACGCCAGTCATAGATCCGGCAGTACACTTCTTCCGGTTCTTCTGTATCCTGCTTTTCCGGCTCATCTGCTACCACAAAGTCAAATAGACTAAATTGATGGTATTCCTCTTTGGGCTTTCCAAAAGGGATTGTCCCGGATATTCCATCCATCTGCCACAGGTTCCAGACAATGACATTCACAATCTTTCGCAGTTCTGCATCTGTTGGAACTCTACCCCACCTGTCCTGCATATAGTCCACAAAAGTTATTAGCAGATTGATTCTTGCAATCAGAAGGCTGTCTCCCTGAAATTCATAACCATACACACTCTGATATGCCCGAAGCACCCATTTGAACCATTCTGTTTCATTGACTGTATTTTCATTTACCACACGTAGTTTTCTGTCTAAAATTCCTATCCGCTGCCTAATCTCAAGCAGTTCTCCGGTAGCTGCATCATAACGCGACACGATGTAGGGAGCTTCGCCACAGGTAATCTCAAGCCTTTTGGAATCGACATATTTTTTCCATCCATCCTCTGTGTCAAACCCCACTTTTTCTGTGTTTACCAGCCAACCCTGTTCCTGTTCAGTATTAAAAACATTCTTTCTTCCAAACCACTCCTCATCACAGTGGTTATTCATTTTGTTGCAAATCCATGAAGGCGTAAACACCTCTGCTTTGGCTTTGGTACGCTCCTGCTGTTGTTCCTTATTCTTTAGCACCCTCGGTTGTATCTCATACTGCGTAAATCCTTTTAAGATTTCCTCCGTCATTTGTTCCGTTTCCTTGATTGGAGTACCTTTAGAACTATATACCGAAGTTGCAAATATAATATTTTTCTTTGTTGTCTTATCCTTCAGCAATGCTTTAAGATTTTCACTGACCGGATAAGTATTCAGATTAATTAACTTATCCATTTTTATCCTCATTTCTAAAGCCAGCTATCCTTGATAGCCAGCTTGGAAAAAATGTATACTTTTTTTCATGAGAAAAATTTGGATTTGTAACTGTGAAATTTCACGAAGTTTTGACAGAAAATTACTGAATTTCGACTGATTTCGTGATACAATATGTAAGAATGGTTTTATGTATACGATTACTGGAAATGTATACCATTTCAGTTAGAACACATGAACTATTTAACTGGATTTTTCATATTTTACTGCCTTGCTGTAAAACGTCTTAGGGCACATATTACAAGCCTTTGCTGCTTCTTCTATTGTGATTTTCCCTGCCCGCCAGTCTTTGTGCATCTGATAAAAGTTTTCTGGAATTGGTAATGGTGGTCTGCCGAACTTTACGCCCCTTGCTTTTGCCGCTGCAATTCCCTCCGCCTGTCTTTGCTTGATATTGGTACGTTCGTTTTCTGCGACATAGCTGAGCAATGCCAGAACAACATCGCTGATAAATGTTCCGAGCAGATTCTTTTCTCTGCGGGTATCTAGCAGTGGCATATCTATAACAACAATATCTGCTTTCTTCTCTTTCGTGATAATGCGCCATTGTTCATTCAATTCCCCGTAATTCCTGCCTAAGCGGTCAATCGACTTGATATACAGCACACTGTTTTCATTTAATTTTCGCAATAACCGCTTATATTGTGTTCTCTCAAAATCCTTACCCGACTGCTTATCCATATAAATGTTATTCTCAGGTACTCCCATCTCCGTTAATGCGATTTTCTGTCTATCCTCATTTTGCTCCTTGGATGACACTCGCATATATCCATAAATGTTTATTTCTTCCATGTATTTTTGCCTCCCATCTGCCAATTTTTCCTACTTAGGTCTAGTATTTGCATGCATATTGGTATATAACCAACAGAAAGCTGATTCGATAAAATCAACCTTCTGTTGTAGTGTGTAATCATCATTGTAATAACGTTGCTCTCACAATCTCCTCCGCTCTCTCTCGAATATTATTCATCCTCTGCACCCAAAGCATCTGATTTTCTGCTTTGAGCCTTTCCGTGATACCGTCCTTTTCGGCAAGTTCCTTTACCAGCCGAGAGAACATATCCTCCGCCTGCTCGTATTTCAGCCCGGTGCGTTCGTCTGTGATGTACCTTTCCATTACGCATCCTCCTTTGCGATAACACCGTATTGTTAAGTTAAATGAAAATTGAGGCACCGAGCCAAACAGTGGTATAATGTTTCTGCAAAGAAAACACAACACTGAAAGGACGATGCCTCATGCAGAAAATTATACACGTAAAATGCCCGAAATGCAACAATAATCAACACTTTCATAAGTTTGGCAAAGATAAATTTGGAAACCAAAAGTATCGTTGCCTTGATTGTGGTTACCAGTTTGCTCCTGATTTTCAGCCGAAAACAAGAATGAGAAAATATCCTCCCTGCCCTGTGTGCGGAAAATCATCTTTTTTACACCACGATTATCGTGATTATTCTAACTATCGTTGCTGTGATAAAAAGTGTAATCACTCATTTTTTGCTCCCAAACCAACAGCTGCACTACCTACTTCTGTTTCAGCTTTGTTTGGAAAAACTGACCTTAAAAGAATGCGTCACTCACCATTTTTAATTATCACCGTTCTCTATCAGTTTTTCATCGGTAAAAGTTCTACAAGAAACATTTCTCTTATGCTCCATCAACTTTATAACATCAAACTCTCTCATGTTACGATCGCCGACTGGTGCAAGAAATTTGCTCCCATTTTGAACAGCATTTCTTTAAAACTAACACCAATGATGGATTTTAACTCCGATGAGTGGCACGCTGATGAAACAGTAGTTAAAATTAACGGTAAAAAACATTACATCTGGTTTATTATAGACAGTGAAACGCGCTTTGTTTTGGGGTTTCACCTATCTCCATATCGGGATAGCTCGCAAGCTCATTCCTTATTCAGCTACGTTGCACCTATGGGCAATCCACAGTCTATTGTCAGTGATCGTTACTCTGCTTACAAAGTACCTGCCAAATGTTTCTTTCCAAACGCCAAGCACATTCGGGTAGAGAGCTTTAAAGATGATATCAGCAACAACCTCATTGAATCCTTTAATAACCGTTTTAAGGCTTGGTACAAAACAAAGCGTGGCTTTCATTCTTTTGAGTCTGCCAATGCTACCATATCGGTCTTTGTTTTCTTCTTCAACTTCATCAGACCTCATCAGGGACTTGGTGGACTTACTCCTGCTCAGGTTGCCGGTGCTAACTACAATCCCAATCCCAAAAAACTGTTTTCTTTAGCTAACTCTTGAATTCCTTAGTTATTTTGCAGAATCATTTGCTATTTTTTCATTTTTACTTAACAGTGCCGATAACACGCAATTTCTTTGACGGAGCATCAATGATTTTCAGGATCAGTTCGTTGACATCCTCAACCGGCTTGTCCTCGTGAATGTACTCGTTCCGCGCAGTCATAAGACAACCGACCAGCAGCCTGTGTTCAAAGTCATCCAAATAGAAGTATTTACGTTTTACTTTCATAGTCTTTCGACCTCCCGAATTTGATTTCCCCTATATTTTAGTGGAAACATAAAAGAAAATCGAATGTGCGGATTTTAGCATATAAAAAACAGACACCGTGAAAAGCATTTCTGCAATTCACGGTGTCTGTTTCCCTTGTGTGCTCGGCACGCGTAATAACTAGGTGGTGAAAGTCCACTACAGGCTTGGCAGTAGGAACTGTTAGCCGAAGACAAGGGCGTCCGTCGCGAGGCGGAGTCTGAAAGAAGTCGGATGTGGGGACTGAAAAATGTCCCTGCGGGCAAAGCCTCGGTCTGACGAACAGAAACTACATATAAGGCATTTTGAAATGGACGAGTTTGCAAGACAAAACAAAGTCCGATACTGCCCGAGTTTCAAGGTGTAAATGTAGCAGATATATGAGGTGAAGGTGATTACGCTTACCCGAGGAGGTCTTGCAGGCAGAGAAATCTGTAGTAACAACGAACTGCAAGAAGTCAGCAGAGGTCATAGTACCGAAAAAAAAAAAAATTCTTTCGGAAAGGACCGAACAATCATTAGTTCCGAGTAAGAAACTAAAGGAGGTCGGTATGATGAAAACAGAATACGCCGAAAAAGGCGGCTGTCTGCAAAGGGATAGTGTGGAACACGAAGAGTATGCAGAAGTGTACAGTACCGAAAGTCGAGAGGTTGACCGAAAGGACGGTGCAGATTTGCTTGAAAAGGTGTTGAGCAGGGATAACCTGAACAAAGCCTACAAGCGAGTGAAAGCCAACAAGGGCGCAAGCGGAGTTGACGGAATGAGTGTTGACGAAGCGTTGCCTTGGCTGAAAGAACATAGGGAAGAATTACTTGACCTAATACGGAACGGCAAATACAAGCCGTCGCCGGTAAGGAGAGTAGAAATTCCCAAGGATAACGGGGGAGTGAGAAAGCTCGGAATACCGACAGTCATAGACCGCATTATCCAACAAGCAATAGCACAGGTGCTGATACCAATCTATGAGCCAAAGTTTTCAGACGGAAGCTACGGCTACAGACCGCACAGAAGCGCAAAGGACGCAATACTCAAAGTTAAGGAATATGCGGACGAGGGATATAGATATGCAGTATGCTTAGACCTATCCAAATACTTTGATACACTTAACCACGAACTGCTTATGAATATGCTCCGAGAAGATATAAAGGATAAGAGGCTCATAGACCTCATCAAGAAATATCTTAAAAGCGGAGTAATGGAAAACGGCATAGTAATGAAAACAAAAGAGGGTTCTCCGCAAGGGGGAAATCTCTCTCCGTTACTTGCCAATATCTATCTTGATAAATTCGATAAGGAGTTCGAGGGCAGAGGAGTAAAGGTAGTCCGATATGCAGACGATATTTTGCTTTTAGCAAAGAGTATCCGTGCGGCAGAAAGATTGCTTGGAACAAGTACGGCATATCTTGAGAAGAAATTAAAGCTCAAGGTAAACACCGAAAAGAGCCGAGCGGTCAGCGTATATTCCATCCGAAATTTCGGTTTCTCGGCTTTGCGTTGGGAAGGAACGGAAAGGGTACATATATCCGAGTTCACGCAAAGTCGAAGAAGAAAGCCAAAGACAAACTGCGAAAACTAACTTCCCGTAGTCAGGGCAGAAAGCTTGATACCATATTGAACAACATAAAGGTATTTATGAGAGGTTGGCTTGGATACTACGGAATAGCGGATATGAAGAAAGAGATGGAAGATTGGAACGAGTGGTTGCGCCGAAGAATACGAATGTATATCTGGAAGCAGTGGAAGAAGCCGAAAACGAGGGTGGCGAACTTAAATAAGTTAGGAATGCCCGAATGGCAGGCTTACCGAAACGGAAACACTCGAAAAGGATACTGGGCTGTTGCAGGGAGTGGGATATTGACCCACACGATAACAAATGAAAGACTTGCACGCAGGGGATATTATGATATATCCGAAGCGTACAAGTCTCTGCACTTAGCATGATTGAACCGCCGTGTACGGAACCGTACGCACGGTGGTGTGAGAGGTCGGGAAATTTAGTTAAATTTCCCTCCTACTCGATTGTTCCAGGAAACGAGAAGTTTCCTGGAACATAAAAAATACTTCGTGAGGATGCACATTTCGCAGAA
>ERZ825525.2839-NODE-2839-length-10316-cov-3.162167_pt1 | contig 10316 bp, 9 predicted proteins | sample MGYA00519930_ERZ825525 | MGnify/ENA primary metagenome ERZ825525 (study PRJEB31778, sample SAMEA3449203) | human gut metagenome | biome: human gut; feature: human-associated habitat; material: faeces | place: United Kingdom | collected 2010/2012 ... | reverse complement strand
GGATTCGGCATTGTCCACGCTTGTAATTTTTATGGGCATTGACTTTGTCACGGGCGTAGTGACCGCTGCCATGGGCAAATCCAAACACAGCGACAGCGGCACGCTCAACAGCAAGGCTGGCTGGGTGGGACTTGCGAAGAAGTTCTGCATTCTGCTCATGGTTGTGGTCGGCGTGAGGATCGACATTCTCCTCGGCACAAATTATATCCGTGATACCGTGTGCATCAGCTTCTGCCTGAATGAACTGCTCTCCATCGTGGAGAATACGTCGTTAATGGGAATCCCTTATCCGCCCGCAATGAAGAAAGCAATTGATGTTCTGCAGACCAAGGTCGGCAGAGCAGAAGAAAGAATCGAGGAGGTAAAAGATAATGGCAATTCTGAAACCTGATAAGACAATGACACTCGGCGGTGTTACCGTCAATGAATTTCTGCTCACAAAGCACAATCCCAGAAATATCGCAATGCCCTCCGTGAAAATGGAGGGCATTATTGGTGTTACCGTGCATAATACGGACTGGATTCGTGTGGCGAATGGTACAACGCCTGCGGAACAGTACACCCGTGCAACTTACAATGGAAACATGAACGATGTCCGTGTGCATTACTATGTGGATCACGTCTGTGCGTGGCAGAACCTGCCCCTTGATTTGTCCGGCTGGCACGCTGCGGACGGCAGCGGCAATGGCAACCGCAAGACCATCGCCATTGAGTGCATTATGAGTTCTGCCTACAATGCCAATGATCAGAAGTCCGAGGATAATGCTGCAAGACTGGCGGCGGCTCTGCTGAAACAGTATGGGCTTGGTATTGAGTGTCTTTTCACGCATACGCACTGGCTGAATGTCAAGGATGGCAAGACTGGCACAGTTGATGAGCTGAACACGATGAGAAACGCTTACAAGATGTGTCCGCTGTACATTCTTCCTCACTGGGCTGCGTTCAAAGCGAAGGTGGCGTATTATCTCAATGAGGGGCAGATTTATCGTGTGCGTACATCCTGGGACGATGTGAAGTCGCAGACTGGTGCGTTCAAGAATCTGGAGAATGCGAAAAAGTCCTGTAAGGCTGGATATTCTGTGTTTGATGAGAATGGCACGGCGGTATTTACAGCGGAAAAGCCTAACAAGAAGGGCGATAAGATTTCGCTGAAGAACACAGTGTTGTATACTTCTTCTACGGCTAAGTCCGGTGTGAAGAAAACGGGTACTTTCTATCTGTATGATGGCGTGGAGGTCAATGGCAGATATCGTATTACAACGAAGGCTGGTTATTGCGGTAAAACGCCTATCGGTCAGTATGTGACTGGTTGGGTGGATAAGAAAGATCTGATATAAGGAGGACGCATGACAATATCGGATAAAAGGAAGATCGAGGCATACCGTGAAAGCGGTATGCCTTATTCTGAAATTGCAGAAACGCTTTCCCTGCCGCTGAATACGGTGAAATCCTACTGCAAACGTCATAACCTCGGCGGTCGCAGGGAGAGGACTGCGGAAAATATTCTCCTGTGCAAGCAGTGTGGTGAAGGTGTTCCGCAGACACCTCACAGAAAAGCAAAAATATTCTGCTCGGATAAATGCCGTATGGCATGGTGGAATGCTCATCCCGAGGATGTGCGGAGAAAATCCGAGCAGATTTTTGTTTGCCCTGTTTGCGGTGAAAATTTCTCTGCTTATGCAAGTGCAAAGCAGAGGTTCTGTTCAAGAAAATGTTACGGTATTTCTAAGGGGGCTGTTATCCATGAAAGATAAGTATCAGACCATTTTTCAGTACCAGTCCATAATGGCATGGGTTCGTTCCCTGCTGAATGATGGCATTATCACGCAAAGTGAGTACAACAAAATTGATACAAATATCGCCAAAAGGTACGGCATATCTTCGTGCAGCATTTTCCGCTGAATTCCTTGACTTTTAGCCGATTCAGAGGGAATATGTAAGTGCGGAAAGCCACGGTTTTCCGACTAAAACAAGGAGAAATTATTGCAATGGAACGAATTGTACAACAGGTGGAATTCCGCACACCGAAGAAAATAAAGCTGCTCCGTGTAGCGGCTTATGCACGAGTTTCCAACGGCAAGGATGCCATGCTGCATTCTCTGTCCGCACAGGTCAGCTACTACAACGAGCTGATTCAAGGCAACCCCAAATGGCTGTTCTGCGGCATTTATGCGGACGAGGCATTAACCGGCACAAAGAGCAACCGTGCAGAGTTTCAGAAAATGCTGACGGCTTGCAGGAATGGCGAAATCGACCTTATCATCACAAAATCCATATCGAGATTCGCCCGAAATACTGTGACTTTGCTTGAAACTGTCAGAGTACTGAAGGACATCGGGGTGGATGTCTATTTTGAGGAGCAGAATATCCACACCATGAGTGCGGACGGTGAACTGATGCTGACGATACTGTCCAGTTATGCACAGGAGGAGAGTTTCTCTGCAAGTGAGAATCAGAAATGGCGTATCCGACGAGATTTTGAACAAGGCCGTGTCAGCAGTATGCGGATGCTTGGTTATCGCAGAACACCTAATGGCAGTCTTGAAATTATTCCCGAAGAAGCTATCATTGTCAGGAGAATCTTCTCCGAGTACATTTCCGGTATCGGTAAAATGAAAATTGCCAATATGTTGAATGAGGAGAAAATTCCTACCATCAACGGCTGTGAATGGACAACCGAGGACATTAGGAGAATCCTGCAAAATGAGAAGTATACAGGTAATATGCTACTTCAGAAAGCGTATCGGGAAAATCACATCACGAAGAAATGTCTGAAAAACAAAGGTGAACTTCCGCAGTTTTATGTGGAGGAATCGCATCCTGCGATTATTGAACCTCAGATTTTTGAGATGGTACAAAGGCTGATTAAAAGCCGTGGTGACATATTCACTCCTGCGAAATCTACAGTTGCGGTTTATGCATTCTCCGGAATGCTTCACTGCCCTCATTGCGGCAAGAACTATCGCAGAAAAACAACTGTGACTGGTATCGTGTGGATTTGCTCTACTTACAACACCAAGGGAAAAAAGTTCTGCCCGACAGCAAAACAGATTCCGGAAGAAAAGCTTTATGCTGCCTGCTGTGAAGCACTTGAAATTTCTGATTTTGATGAGGATATTTTTCAGTCAGAAATTCAGCAGATCATCGTTCCTGCACCCAATCAACTGAAGTTCATTTTCCACAATAGCACAATGAAAACTGTGGAATGGCAGGATCGTTCACGCTCGGAAAGCTGGACGAAAGAAATGCGAAAACAGGCAGGTCGGATTTCAAAAGAGAGGAGATGGAACAAATGAAAACAGTCACAAAAATCCCTGCAAGGCTGCATCCTGCGACCTTTGTTCCCTTGGAAAGCACTGCAAAACGCAAGGTTGCAGGTTATGCGAGAGTATCAACCGATTCCGAGGAACAGCAGACTTCCTATGCTGCACAGGTCAGCTACTACACGGATTATATTCAGAAACGCCCCGACTGGGAGTTTGTTGGAGTATACACGGACGAGGGTATTTCCGCAACTAACACAAGGCATCGTGATGGCTTTAACCGTATGATTGCAGACGCTTTGGATGGAAAAATTGACCTCATTGTCACAAAGTCAGTAAGCCGTTTTGCACGAAATACTGTGGATTCTCTGACAACCGTCCGTAAGCTGAAGGAAAAAGGCGTTGAGGTCTATTTCGAGAAGGAGAACATATACACCCTTGATTCCAAAGGTGAGTTGCTCATTACGATTATGTCCTCGCTTGCGCAGGAAGAAAGCCGTTCCATCTCTGAAAATGTCACATGGGGACAGCGTAAGAGAATGGCTGATGGTAAGGTTTCACTCCCCTACAGTCGGTTTCTCGGCTATCGTAAGAGTGAAGATGGACTTCCCGAAATTGTGCCAGAGGAAGCGGAGATTGTCCGTTTGATTTATCGCAGTTTTATGGAGGGGCTTACCACAAACAAGATCGCACAGATGCTTATGGAACAGGAAGTGCCTGCACCTGGCGGTCAGAAAAAGTGGTACAGTCGCACAATTGAAAGTATTCTGACCAATGAAAAATACAAAGGATCTGCACTTCTTCAGAAGAAATTTACTGTAGATTTCCTCACCAAAAAGACAAAGATCAATGAGGGTGAAGTACCGCAGTATTTCGTGGAACACAGCCATCCGCCCATCGTTGACCCAGAGGAATTTGATATGGTGCAGGCGGAAATGGTGCGGCGAAAGGAGATCGGCAGAACCTACAGCAGCAGTAATATTTTTTCTTCAAGAATCATCTGTTCCTGCTGTGGCAGTTACTTCGGCTCGAAGGTCTGGCACTCAACTTCTAAATACCGCCGTGTGATATGGCAGTGCAATCATAAATTTAATGGGGAACGCTGCAAGACACCGCATTTTATGAGGATGCTATCAAGGAGAAATTTGTAATCGCCTGCAAATCCGTGCTTGAAAATCGTGAGGACTTCCTTGCTGCCTGTCAGCAGGTTCGGGATATTCTCTCCGACTGTACAACTTTGCAGAGAAAAGTGGATGAACTGTTTGTTCAGCAGAATGAGGTCAATGCCATATTGCAGGCGTACATCAGAGAAAATGCCACAAAACCACAGAAGCAGGATGAGTACAACGAGCGTTATAACGAATACGCCCAGAAATCCGATGAAATCAAGAAAGCCATTGCCGCTGTGCAGGCGAAAATTGCACGGCGGCTGTCACGAAAGGAACTGCTGGACGGCATGGTGCGTGAGCTGGAGACTGCCGATTTAGCCCTAACGCAGTTTGATGAAAAGCTGTGGCGGATTATAGTTGAGAACGTGACAGTTGGGCTTGATGGTGAGATGGTGTTCCGATTCAGAAATGGGATGGAAGTAACAGTATAATTGGTATATGACAACACCCCACAGGGCTTGCGGACTGGTTTGGTCTATTTGCCTTGTGGGGTGTTTTTTTTATTTTACTGCGATAACAAAGTAGGCCTCATATCCTGTGCATTACACAATCCCCATAAAATACTCAACAGCAATGGCTACCACAACCACAAGCGCAGAGATGATAAACCCATGAAGCATCGGTGCAAAGCCCGATTTCTTCATATCCCTGAAGCTTGTGTTAAGTCCGATTGCCGCAAGTGCGGAAATCATCAGGAATTTGCTTACATCCTTCATTCCCGAAGAAACTGTCGCAGGAATTACACCAAAGCTGTTGATTACAGTGAGCGCTAAAAATCCGAGAATAAACCAAGGGATAATCTTTGTAAGGCTGAACTTTGCCTTGACAGCCTCGCTCTTTGCACCTGCATCCCTGCGTTTGAGATGGGCGTTGATCAGTGCAAAGGTGATCACGGTGGGGATAATGGAGAGCGTTCGTGTGAGCTTCACCATAGTCGCAAAATCGCCCGCCGCCTCGGAAAAAGCATAGCCTGCCGCAACAACGCTTGACGTATCGTTCACCGCCGTTCCTGCCCATAAGCCGTAAGCCATATCCGAAAGTCCCATTGCCTGTCCCATAATTGGAAACAATACGATCATCGCCATATCGAAAAGAAATGTTGCCGACATCGCATAGGCAATATCACTGTCGTCAGCATCGATCACAGGAGCAATCGCCGCAATGGCAGAGCCGCCGCAGATCCCTGTTCCTGCGGAAATGAGGTTGGACAGCTTCCAGTTGATTTTCAGAGCCTTGCCAACAAAATGACCTATTCCGAAACAGGTCAGAAGCGTGAACACCATCACGCACAATGACATTTTACCGACTTCAAGAACGATACTGATGTTAAGGCTTGCACCCAGCAGAATAATCGCAAATTTCAGTATCTTCTTTGAGGTGAATTTCAGACCTCCCGAAAAGAGCTGATTCGGTTTCCAGAAATGATTGATGATCATACCGATGAAAAGTGCAATAACCGACGCACCGATCAGATGAATTGGCAAAAGGCTTTCGATGAACTTTGCTGCCGCTGCAATGATGAGAGCAAGACCAAAGCCGGGCAGCAGCTTTGCAGTATTTCTTATTTTTTCCATAGGAATTCTCCTTTTTACATTTCTCCTCTTGATTTTACCATATTTTTGTGATAAAATCAAATTATCATTTGAAATCAGGTGATTAGCACAAGTTATCAGGAGGAACTATGATCGACACAAGAATCCAGACCTTTTTAACGCTTTGCAGAGTAATGAATTATCGCAGGACTGCAGAGCTTCTGAACATGACCCAGCCTGCTGTCACACAGCATATTCATTTTCTGGAAGAGCAGTACGGATGCAAGCTGTTTCATTACGATCGCAGAACGCTCACTATGACAAGAGAAGCGGAGCTTTTGCAGAGATACGCTGAAAACGTGCTGTATCAGGAGAAAAAACTGAAAACGGAATTGACACAGAACAAGGGTGTGAGCCTTTCCATCGGTGCGACAAAAACGATTGGCGAATATGTGATCGGTGATCATGTCAGTGCATTTCTTTCAGAACCGGACCATCGTATCAGCGTAACTGTAGAGAACACAGAAACACTGCTGACGGATCTGTCAGCAGGAAAAATTGATTTTGCATTGATTGAGGGATATTTTGACCGAAGCCGATATGCGTCAAGACTATACAGAAAAGAGCCGTTTGTAGGACTTTGCGGAAAGGGACACCTTTTTGCAAACAAAACTATTCCGATTGATAAGATATGGTGTGAAAACCTGCTTCTCCGTGAAGAAGGAAGCGGCACAAGAGACATTCTCGGACAGCTTCTTACTGAAAGCAATCACTCTTTTTCAAAGTTTGAAAGAATTACAACTATCAGCAATTTCGGGCTTATTACAAGGCTTCTGGAGAATAACAACTGCATTACCTTTGCTTACCATGCTGTGGGAGAAACTAACAGCTCACTTTCTGAATTTCATGTCATGGGCTGGGATATTTCCCGAGAATTTAACTATGTTTATCTTGACACACCTTTTTCGGAATATGCGGTGGATGTTTTCAGTGGATACTACAAATGACACACAGCAATATACCCCACAGGGCTTGCGGACTGGTTCATGCTTGCCTTGTGGGGTGTTTTTTATTAATTCAGATAAGTTACATAGTCAGAATTATAGTATTCCCAGCTATCCGCAGGAACTAATCCATTGCCGTAAGCGACCTGATTATTTCTGACAGAGAAATCGCTGTACCAGCCGTCCACAACATACATACGGCGGCTTGTATCCACCGCACCATAGGGCTGATCCATGTAGACAGTATTGTCAGTGAAGATGCAGTGATAGCCCCAGCCTTCAACCTGCTCATGAAGCTCGAATGCAGCCACAATATTGGTGTTTCCGTTGCGATAACCGATATTACCGTGAACATTCACATCATTGCCTGCAATATCCACAAAGCTGCCGGCATAGTTCGCACCCGTCATACCGTCACCGTAGAACGTGCAGTTCATAATCTCCGTTCCGGTTGTATATTCCTTGACATCTACGTGCTCCGCCGCAACATTCTTAAAAGTACAGCCGTCCACTGTGTTGTAGTCACATTTGTAATCAAAGCCTGTAACAGATTTAGCACTACCGATGTACACGCCCTCACCATAGCCCGGAGTGACTGTTCCCGTATCATGGATATAGGAATCCTTCACTGTACAGTAGGAGCTTCCGTCACGGATCGCAATCGCTTCCGAGCCGATATTGTACACCTCGCAATTTCTGATAATAGAATGATTGGAATTGTCAAGAACGATGCCTTTCTGTGAGGTTGTGATTTTCAGATTTTCAAGGATCCAGTAATCGCCTGTGATCTGGATCACGTAGCCGTTTTCTGCACTTGTGCCTGTGATAATCGGCGGATTTTCCGGATCAGCGGCAGTCAATGTAATGGGGGCATCTTCCGTTCCTTCCGCAGAGGTGTCGATTTTCTGCGCACCCTGATAGGTTGTATAGTCATAAGTTCCGCTTGCGACACGGATGACATCGCCCGGCTGTGCATTACGCATTGCAACGAAAAGCTCATCTATTGTTGTAACATCAACATAGTTCTTCGGTGTTTCGGAGAGCAGCTCACGCTTCATCAGGCAAAGATCAAATACATCAAGTCTGCCATCCTCACAGAGATCGCCTGCCTTCCAGTTTGCAAGCTTTACATTGGGAACGGCAAGCAGCCATTTCTGGAGTGCGACTACATCGGCTACAGTAAATTCACCGTCTGCATTGACATCGCCACGAATCCCTGTACTTTTGCTTTCCGGTACAATCCAGCTGTCATCATCCACGATCAGACAAAGCATCGTAATAGTGTCTCCGAAATACACATCTTCACCGTAGTTCAGACACATATCCCTGACAGCAACATGCCATGCAGTATTCTCACCACAGGCTGCGGATACCATAAACGGTGCATTGAAGCAAAGGTCGTTCCAGTCGGAAACGGCAGTTCCGTCAGGCGTATAGCCTGCCATGATTTCCCACGGATCACCGCCTGTTTCTCCGATGATAAACGCATTGATCGCATCAGCAAATCGCTTTGCATCCGTATTTCCATTGATCAGATAATCCATACTGATACGCCAAGGCGTACGACAGGCGTTGTAATAATAATTTCCGTCATTTTCACTTTCAAGGAAATTGGCAGGTGCGGGGATAAATTCACCCGTTGCACTGTCCTTGATGATGAAATCTGGAAGAATTCCCGTTCCATAGTCATCAACAATTTTATTGATAATGCTGTAGGTATTCTCATAGAGTGTCAGCCATCGGTCATCGCCTGTTGCTTCGGCAAACACGGGCATATACTGCACGATAAAATCTGAAGAACGTGTGGCAGAATCATACTTGTCTCCCTCATCCGACCAGTAAGCCCAGTCACCAAGCCGCAGTACCCAGTCATTCTGATTGACCTCATAGGTCATAATGTCGTTAATCACATCAATGGCAGTCTGCTTGTAGTCTATCTCGCCGTCACTGCCCCAGATGCTGTCCGCCATAAGAAGGGCGTAGGCAATATCCAGATCGCCATCCGTTGCAGAATCTGCACCAGATGAGTTGATGATTGCTGTGCCATTGTCAGACTGCTGCCATGCCATAAGATTCGGGCCGATCTCACTTAAATGCGCCCTGTAATAACGGTACATGCCATCGAAGATATCCTTTGCATCGCTGTCATATTCCGCCATAGACGCAGCAATAAGCATACCGTAACCATGCGCTTCCGAAACGGTAACAGGAACGGAATATCCAGCTTCCGCAAAGGTTTCATCACCATAGAATACATAATACTGTGTTTGATCCTTGACGTAGGGATCCTGTGCAAGATATTTCTCTTTCCAGTAGCCGTAAAAATCCACCGTTTCTTCGGAAAGTGTATTCACATTCACATCACGCACCTCCGCCATGGATACGACAGGAACAAAACATGTGCTCAAGGCAGAAACCGCAACAATCACAGCAAAGATTTTCTTAAAAATTCGCATAGTTCTTCCTCCAATCCGTATGCATCCTTCGTGTTTCAGATTTCATAATATGCAGGTAAAATTTGCTATAATTTTATTATAGCACTTATCAGCCGGACGGTCAAGAAATAAACTGTAAAAATGAAAATGGAATATTGAAAGACGTGTTACTGCAAGCCTAGCAAAATAGCCATTTTCAAGCAAAACGAACACAGTATGAACAAATGCACCCTTTTTTCTCCGAAAATCCAATAAAAAAACGATAGCAAGGGGCTAACGTTTAAGAATTGAATTTCTCTCGTTTGTCTGCTCTGAAATTACCGCAAAAGTTCGACCTATCGTTTCGGATTTGCAGAATTTCCCGAAAATGCGTGAATTTGATAAAAATAAATGCACCCTAACTTTGTATCAAAATTAGGGTGCTGATATGTCAGTCTTGCTCAAAATAGATGACATTGAAAAGCGACGATTCTACGAGGTTTTTCAAGCATTCCATTGCTTGGAGAGCTTATTTTCTTTGCTCAACGATAACGACTTATGAACCCCCGAACAAGCTTGGAATGATTACATCATATGTCAGAAGGACGGCTCCCCTTACAAGAGCGATTCTTTTTCTATGAAGTTCAGACGATTTCTTGTAGCAAACAATCTCAGGCATATACGTTTCCATGATTTAAGACATTCACATGTAACTTTACTTATAAATGCAAAGGTACCTATAAAAGTTATTTCAGAGAGAGTTGGTCACTCAAATGTAAATACAACTTTAAACATCTACTCACACACTCTTAAAGAAATGGATCAAGAAGCTTCAGAAAAAATTTCAGAAAGTATATTTAAATTAGGTTAATTAAAAATCGAATCAAAAGTCAGAAAAAAGCCACTTCGTATACGCCTTTTTAAGAGATTTTAC
>ERZ825525.2835-NODE-2835-length-10324-cov-23.603662_pt1 | contig 10324 bp, 5 predicted proteins | sample MGYA00519930_ERZ825525 | MGnify/ENA primary metagenome ERZ825525 (study PRJEB31778, sample SAMEA3449203) | human gut metagenome | biome: human gut; feature: human-associated habitat; material: faeces | place: United Kingdom | collected 2010/2012 ... | reverse complement strand
AGAGGGATAATGACCCTTACATGGCGAAGGAGCGTAGTTATTGTGTACTAAAATAGAACGTTGATTAGGGAGGAAAACCTCATTGCAACCAACAACCGAAATTTTAGAAAGAATCAGCAAAGACTCATTAACCCATAAGGAAGAAGTATTTACTAGATTGTATCGCTATCTGCTGCGCCCAGATATTTACTATCAGGCATACCAGCGTCTGTACACGAACAAGGGTGCATCGACAAAAGGTATCAATCAAGACACAGCAGACGGTTTCAGCGAAGCTAAGATTGAAAAAATCATTCAGTCCTTGGCAGATGAAACCTATCAGCCCACGCCAGTACGACGAACTTATATTGCAAAGAAAAGCAATCCGAAGAAGAAGCGTCCATTAGGTATTCCGACCTTTACGGACAAATTGGTTCAAGAAGCACTCCGTATGATATTGGAAGCAATTTATGAACCGCTCTTTCTGGACTGCTCGCATGGATTCCGCCCGAAAAGAAGCTGTCACACCGCATTAGACAAATTGAAGTACCAATTTGGTGGTGTGCGTTGGTTTGTTGAGGGGGATATTAAAGGGTGCTTTGACAATATAAATCACGATGCACTGGTTGGATTTATCGGCAGCAAGGTCAAAGATGCACGCATCGTAAAACTGGTCTACAAATTTCTAAAAGCAGGATATTTGGAAGATTGGGTTTACCACAAAACCTACAGCGGCACACCGCAAGGCGGTATTCTTTCACCGTTGCTGGCAAACATCTATCTGCACGAACTTGATAAATTCGTCATGCAGCTAAAAGACGAATTTGACACTCCTGAAAAAGGGAAAATCACCCCGGAATACCGTGAACTGCACAATAGAATCAAAAATCTTTGCTACCACATCGACAGAAAGAATGGAGTAGAAAGAGAAAGCATGATTGCAGAGTGTAAAACACTCCGCAAACAACTTTTGAAAACTCCTTGCACAGCACAGACGGATAAAAAGCTCAAATATATCCGCTATGCAGATGATTTTATTATTGGTGTAAAGGGCAGTAAAGAGGATTGCCAGTGGATTAAGAGCAAACTCTCTGAGTTTATTGGGCAAACACTCAAGATGGAACTCAGCGAAGAAAAGACACTTATTACCCACAGCAGTGAATGTGCCCGGTTCTTAGGTTTTGATGTTCGTGTCAGAAGATGTGAGAAAGTAAAGCGGAACAAGAAAGGCACAAAAGCGAGAACTCTCAACAACCATGTTGAACTGCTAGTGCCATTCGATGACAAAATCCACAACTTTATTTTCTCAAAGGGTATAGCGATACAGAAAAAGGACGGAAAGCTATTTCCCGTTCACAGAAATTCCCTGCTACGGCTGACAGACCTTGAGATAGTCACAGTTTACAACGATGAGTTGAGAGGTATTTGTAATTATTACGGAATAGCCAGCAACTTCTGTAAACTGAAATATCTGTCTTACCTTATGGAATACAGCTGCCTAAAAACGCTTGCAGCAAAACACAAAAGCAAAATCTCAAAAGTTGTTGCTATGTATAAAGACGGAACTGGCGAATGGGGTATCCCCTATGAAACGAAAAAGAAAGCCAAGCGCCGCTATTTCGCCAACTATATGGACTGTAAAGATGCGAAAATTTCAACAGACTGCATTAGCAATGCCGCAATTATTTATGGTCAGTCGGTAACACCGCTTGAGAAGCGTTTGAAAGCAAGAATTTGTGAACTTTGTGGCACAACGGAAAGCGAACGTTACGAAATCCACCATATCAATAAACTGAAAAACCTTAAAGGAAAAGAACCGTGGGAAATCGCAATGTTAGCAAAACGGCGAAAGACACTTGTAGTGTGTGAGCATTGCCACCATCTAATTCACAATCAATGAGTTTTTCTGACCGAACAATGACAGAGCCGTATACTTCGAGAGAGGTAAGTACGGTTCCCGGAGAGGGTGATGCAAACCTGCTATTGCAAGATAGTAAGGCGGCAGCTCCCTACTCCACCAGAAAAAAGCCGTCCGCGCCGGATACGACATGGACGTGTGTGCGACTCGTTCCTGAACAAAACCTTCGTGGTTGAAGGATAAAATCAGGCACTAACAAAAGAACGAGGTTCTAAAGTTAGGAGAACTAACAATCCAAGCGGTGGAATGATGGAGTAACGCCCTGAAACGCCCCCTTAATACTCCGACTGGCACCAAAGATGGAAACATCCGGTGTCAGAAGCTCGGTGAAGGCGGCCGAGAGCAGCCGTAAGAAATGCTGGAAAGTCACCAGCCCCACGAAAGCCGTCCAGAGGTGGACGGTGCTGCCCATAGGCCGGAGGTCTACAAAATACCCAAGGTTAGAATGTTTGCAAGATAACTGACGAAAACCGCGGATGTACGGGTCTATACCATGACAGCATAGAAATGTGCTGGTAGCGTTAATCGCTAGCCAGTGTGGTGGAGTAAAAATGTACGTTATGAAACACCATAGCAGGTTACAGGCCTGCTCAAGCTGGCAGGACCAAAGCGGAAACCTAAAGGTATATGGAGAGATAGGATTGTTGGAACGAGGAAAGGCAGTGAGCTTTCTCATTTGGAAGCAAGAGGACGAATCATATAAGCCTTTGAATCACTGCTGAAAAGCAGAGGTCGAACCGATAATGCTTTTTGCGAAAAAGAGAAAAGCACAGGAATGGCCTCAAGTCAGTTAAACAGAAACTCTTAGCACTTAGTCGCAATTAGGATTGCGAGTATGACCAAAAGAAGTCACTCGCCGCAAAGGAGAGTGATGCCTAATGCCAAGTGAGAAACATCCCAAAGCAAAAAGCGTGGAATCCCTCCGCCACGCAGAATACTATGACATGCAGCGTACCTTTGATGAACTATATACCAGGAGTCAGGCCAGAGAAGTATTCGATAACCTGATGGAACTGATTTTGTCGAAAGATAATATCATGCTGGCGTATCGGAACATTAAGTCCAATTCCGGAAGTGCAACCCCGGGAACGGACAGACTGCGGATAACAGATATTGGCAGACTACCTGCTGATGAAGTTGTTGCAAGGGTACGAAAAATTGTCAGAGGAGGAACAAACGGCTATACCCCCAGAAGCGTAAGAAGAAAAGAAATCCCGAAGCCGAACGGAAAGACCAGACCACTGGGAATCCCGTGCATTTGGGACAGGCTGATACAGCAATGTATTAAGCAAGTCATGGAGCCAATCTGCGAAGCAAAATTCAGCAGTAATAGCTATGGATTCCGTCCGAATAGGTCGGTTGAAAATGCAATCGCTGCAATCTATCGCCTTATGCAAAGGTCAGGACTTTACTATGTAGTAGAGTTCGATGTGAAAGGCTTCTTTGACAATGTAGACCACTCGAAACTGATACGGCAACTGTGGTCGATGAATATTCGAGATAAAGAATTGCTCTACGTTATCCGCAGAATCCTAAAAGCCCCAATTCAGATGCCCGATGGACATCTGGAAAATCCCAAGAAAGGAACACCGCAAGGTGGAATAATATCTCCCCTGTTGGCAAATGTTGTGCTGAATGAGCTTGACCACTGGGTCGAAAGTCAATGGCAGAACCATCCGGTTATAGAGAAATACTCCTACAGGGAAAATGCAGCAGGATGCCCGATACACAGTCATGCGTACCGGGCTATGCGGAATACAAACCTGAAAGAAATGTATATCGTGCGATATGCGGATGACTTTCGGATTCTTTGCAGAACAAAAGAACAAGCGAATCGAACGCTGATAGCGGTAACAAAATGGTTGACCGAACGCTTAAAACTTGAAGTTTCACCAGAGAAAACGAGAGTTGTCGATGTCAGAAGGAGCTATTCAGAATTTCTCGGATTCAAAATCCGATTGCGCAAAAAAGGGAAAAAGCATGTTGTGCAGTCGCACATGTGCGATAAGGCATACAAGCGGGTCAAAGCCGACCTTGTAAAGCAGGTTGGAAATATTAAGTTTCCAAGAGCCTGCCGAGGAGAATCGGGTGAAGTCCACCTGTTCAACTCTATGGTCATGGGAATCCAGAACTACTACCGGCTAGCAACGGATATTAGTCTTGACTGCAACAACATTGGCAGAGCAGTCGATATTGTTCTTAAGAACAGGCTGAAAGCCGGAAAATCCCATCGTCTGAAAAAAGAAGGCCGCGACCTGACAAAAAGCGAAATCCAACGATATGGAAAATCTAAAAGGCTGAGATACCTTGCTCAATCCAAGGAGCCGGTTTACCCGATAAGCTATATCCGGTGTAAAAAACCGATGGATTTGAAGCGGAATGTGTGTGCTTATACACCGCAGGGGCGAAGTGAAATCCACAATGATTTGCAAATGGACACCACTCTGCTTTTACAGCTTATGAAAGCTACAGCATACAGCCGCAGCGCAGAATATATGGATAACCGTATCTCACTTTTCTCTGCCCAGCAGGGAAAATGTGCAGTTACCGGGAAAACGTTTGAAAGCGTGTCAGATATTCACTGTCACCACAAAAGGCCGAAGAGCCTTGGAGGAACGGACTGCTATGGAAACCTTGTGCTGGTCTTAGCACCAGTGCATGAATTGATTCACGCAACGAACAAAAGTGCCATTGATTCGCGTCTTTCTGTCTTAAAGCTAAATCGGCAACAACTGGCAAAACTGAATAGGCTGAGGATTTCGGCAGAAGTGAAACCTATTGATTCGGAAGAAATCGCTTTAGAACTCAATTCTCACAATGGTATGACTAAGGAGATTAAGAAAACTGTTTAATTGATGGAACGCCGGATGCGGTGAAAGTCGCTTGTCCGGTGTGAAGCGGGGGAAAAATCGGAGATAATTTCAAAGGTTTACCTATCGCTATTGCCGTCCGATTTGGCGACTTATGGGCGGGATGCAAAAGCCCTGCTGAAAGAATTGCAGAGTCAGAACGAGCGGATGTTCCTCGTCACGTTTCTGGTGCTGAACACCGGCAAGACCGAGCAGGAACTGGAAACCAACGTGTTTCAGGCGGTCAGCATTGCCCAGAAGCACAACTGTGAACTGTGTCGGCTGGATTTTCAGCAGGAGCAGGGGCTTATGTCCTCGCTGCCGCTGGCAGACTGCCAAATCGAAATTCAGCGGGGACTGACCACCAGCAGCACGGCAATTTTTGTGCCGTTTACTACGCAGGAGCTGTTCGACAACGGTAAGGAAAGCCTGTACTACGGTTTGAACGCCTTGTCCAATAACCTGATTATGGTGGACCGTAAAAAGCTGAAAAACCCCAACGGTCTGATTCTGGGCACTCCCGGCTCTGGCAAGTCGTTCAGCGCAAAGCGAGAAATTTGCAATGCTTTTCTCGTCACGGATGACGATATTCTTGTGTGCGATCCTGAGTCGGAGGTGCGACACGAAGTCGCGTAATGTATTGTGTATAAACACTGCTCTATCCATTTGGAGTAACCCTACTGTGACCTGCACTGGTCAAAAGCCGGCGTTGGGAAGCTCACAGGACAATATGGGAAATCTGCCAGCCTAAAGCGGATGTACTGTTAGGGTAAAGAATGCTATGTCGAACGTAATGTGAATCATCGTAAGGATCGTTACAGGGAATAGGTGAAATAAGGCTGATACACCTACACCAAAAGGTGTTGGAGGTGGCCGAGGGGCCTTTCTGTACCCCGAAGCAAATGGACACAAATCCTCCCGGTTCAAAGATGGCGGCTAAGGCATTCGAGAATTATGCATTACGTGGAACGTGGAAAACCCTATGCACTCCTTTAATAAAGGTATCGACCTCGCAAGAGGGAGAAACGGTGCAGAGGGTATGAGATGGAATAAAAAGCGAACGGTTCACTGTAACGGTGAGCATAGGGGTTCAAAATTTGCCCTGACCTGAAAGGGTGCTGACTTATTCCGGGTATTTCATGGCAAGATTGGAGGTATCCCTGTGAACGATAAGTATTCAACGACGGAAGGTAAAACTTCTGAGAAGCTGTCGGACGAAGCTATGTTGAGTGCCCAATGGAAAAACATTGATTGGCATAAGGCAGAGCGGGAAGTCAACAGGCTACAAATCAGGATTGTCAAGGCAACTCAGCAAAAAGACTACAACGCAGTAAAACGACTTCAGTATCTTCTGACACATTCCTTTTACGCCAAAGCACTGGCTGTTAAGCGTGTCGTTACCAACGATGGGCGCAAGACTCCCGGTGTGGATGGTGTTCTCTGGAACACCCCGGCGAAGAAAATGAAAGCGGTTCTATCGCTGACAGATAAAGGGTATCGTGCGCGTCCTCTCCGTAGAGTGTATATCGAAAAGAAGGACAAGAAGAAAAAGCGTCCATTGGGCATTCCTACAATGTATGACCGCGCAATGCAGGCTCTCTATGCTTTGGCACTGGAACCGGTGGCGGAAACAACAGCAGATGGGAAATCCTTTGGTTTCCGAAAAGGAAGATGCGCACAGGATGCCTGCGAATATCTGTTCAATGCACTGTCGCGCAAGCACATTTCTCCGAAGTGGGTTTTGGAGGGTGACATCAAAGGTTGCTTCGACCATATCAGCCATGATTGGCTTCTGGCGAACATCCCCATGGACAAGAACATTTTGAAGCAGTTCTTAAAGGCGGGATTTATCTATCAGCGCGAACTCTTTCCTACCGAGGAAGGAACTCCGCAAGGTGGTATTATCTCCCCCATTCTGGCGAACATGACGCTGGATGGTATCGAGAAGAAGCTGGTCGAACGCTTTCACACGAACGCGCTCGGTAAGGTCGATTCAAGATTTAAGAATGCCCACAAAGTAAACTTCGTCCGCTATGCAGACGATTTTGTGGTCACAGCGGCAACACCTGAACTGGCTCTTGAAGCAAAGGAGCTGATTCGAGAGTTTCTCGCTGAACGCGGATTGGAACTTTCTGATGAAAAGACCGTTGTCACCAACATTGACGATGGTTTCGACTTCCTCGGCTGGAACTTCAGAAAGTATAACGAAAAGCTGATTATCAAGCCTTCCCAAAAGGCGGTTAAGGCTATCGTTTCCAATATCTCTGACACGATTCTCCGCAGAGGAAAAGCGTGGCAGCAAGATGTTCTGATTATGAAGTTGAATGAACAAATTCGAGGTTGGACTAATTACCACCAGTCCGTATGCGCAAGTGATGCGTTCGCGCATCTGGACTATGTCCTGTACGAACTGCTGTGGCGATGGGCTAAAAGACGGCACCCAAAGAAGAACAAGTGGTGGATTTCCACGAGATACTGGCATCGTGTCGGTAATCGAAACTGGGTGTTCTCTACGGAAAACAAGGAGCTGATACGGGTGGACAGCACAGCCATTGTGCGACATACCAAGATAAAAGCTACTGCAAATCCGTTCCTCGATGAGGCGTATTTCCAAAAAAGGAAATTCGATAAAGGAATGCACCGGCTGACTGGAAAATTCAAGATGATTTGGAAAAACCAGAACGGACTGTGCTACCACTGCGGAATGCCGATGGATGTAACGGAAGAAAGAGAAATCTTCTACCTTGCACCAAAGGCAAAGGCTGGCATGGAAGATGTTCGCAATATGCGCTACGTTCATTGCACCTGTCAGCGTATTTATGCTGAGAACCGCTTGAAGAAGTGATGAAATGCTTGAGCCGTATGACGGGAAACTGTCACGTACGGTTCTTAGGCGGGAAGGCGGTGGTAACACCGCTGACCCAGCCGATTATGCTCCACTGGTGGAACGTCTGCATGGGCAGGTCATCCATATCAGCCCTTCCAGCACCCAGTATATCAACCCCATGGACATCAACACAAACTATTCCGAGGAAGATAATCCGCTGGCTTTGAAAGCCGATTTTATTCTTTCCCTTTGCGAACTTGTAGTCGGCGGCAAAGAGGGGTTGAAGCCTGTGGAGAAAACGGTCATTGACCGCTGCGTCCACAAAATCTATGCTCCTTACTTTGAGCACCCCTGTCCCGAAACCGTGCCGATGCTGGAAGACCTCTACAATGCACTGCTGACGCAAGACGAACCGGAAGCGCGTCATGTGGCGGCGGCGTTGGAAATCTATGTCAAGGGCAGTCTGAACATTTTTAACCACCATACTAATGTGGATATCAATAACCGTATCGTCTGTTTTGACATCAAGCAGCTTGGCAAGCAGTTGAAGAAACTCGGTATGCTCATCGTGCAGGATCAGGTCTGGGGCCGTGTGACTGCCAATCGCTCCGTTGGCAAATCGACCCGATACTACGCCGATGAGTTCCACCTTTTGCTGAAAGACGAGCAGACAGCCGCCTATTCCGTGGAGATCTGGAAACGTTTCCGTAAGTGGGGCGGCATCCCGACAGCCCTAACGCAGAACGTCAAAGATTTGCTGGCAAGCCCCGAAGTATCGAACATTTTCGAGAACTCGGACTTTGTGTATATGCTGAATCAGGCCAACGGCGACCGGCAGATTCTTGCGAAACAGCTTAATATTTCGCCCCATCAGCTTTCCTATGTGACCCACTCCGGCGAGGGCGAAGGGCTGCTGTTTTTTGGCAATGTCATTCTTCCTTTTGTGGATCATTTTCCGAAAGACCTTGAGCTGTACCGCATCCTGACCACCCGCCTGTCGGAAGTTGTGGAGGCAAAACATGAATAAGAAACAGCCGAAACTGAAATTTGAGGAGGACAAGGAGCGCACTGCAACACGCTCCCCTCCGAAAAAGGAAAAGATGGAGCAGACCCAGCCCCGAAAGAAACTGAAACTGGATGCCGACAAAGCTGCCGAAAAAGCACAACATCTACGCTTTGGCAAAGCCGAGATCACTCCGGACGAAGCATCCCGCATGACAAAAGCCCAGAAACGAGAGATGTACGCTTCGGCCATTGCCCGGTCTGCGGCTCACCGGGAAGTTGACCAGTATGAGGATGATAATGTCGGCACGCAGGCTCTCAACGAGGGACTGAAAACAGAAGAATCTGCTGCGGATTTTTCCAAAAGCCGCTATTCTCGTAAGCTCAAGAAGAAAGCCAAGCTCCAAGCAAAAAAGAAGCTCAGAGCTACAAAATCTTCTGCCCATGAGCCGGACAAGGTACAAAATGCAGGAGAGGCCAACGTCATTCATAGTGACAGCGGCGAGGGTGGTTCCAATTGGCTTTCCCGGTGGCGGCAGAAACAGGACGTTCGCAAAAGCTACTATGCTGCTGCCCGGTCGGGCGGCACCGCAGCACAGACCGCTGGCGGGCAAAAGATCACATCCAGCGGTGCATCTGCCACTAAGTCCGGTGTAGAGCAGGTCATTGATAAGGGCAAGTCGGCTGTCAGCACTGCCGTCAACGGCATTGCCAATTTTGCAAAGAGCAACGCACACGTTTTGGTGATCGTGGGCGTTTTTCTTTTGCTCCTGCTGCTGGTCATGTCGGCATTTTCGTCCTGTTCCATTCTGTTTTCCGGCACCACGCAGGTATCCGGTCAGACCATTTACACCGCAGAGGACCGGGACATCCGGGGAGCCGAAACCGACTACAAGAAGCTGGAAAAGGAACTGGACAAAAAGATCAAGCGTACCCCCACCGACCACCCCGGCTATGACGAATACCGATACCATCTGGATGCTATTGAGCACGATCCTTGGCAGCTCACTTCGTTCCTGACTACTCTCTACGACGACTACACCCGCAGCGAGGTGCAGGCAAAACTCAAGGAGACGTTTGCCAAGCAATACAAGCTGACCACATGGGTAGAAGTCCAGACCCGATACCGCACGGTAGTGATGATCGACATTTTTACTGGCATCCCCTACACTGTGCAAGTGCCCTATGAGTATCGAATTTTTCACACCAAATTGGTGAATAAAGGGCTGGAAGTGGTTATCCGGGAGGAACTGAACAACGACCAGTGGAAACGGTACGAAATTTTTCAAGATACCTTGGGTGGCAGACCCTACCTGTTTAACGGCGGTCTGCCGCCCGGTGGCTCCGATGGCTCTGGCGCGCCGGGCATTGATTATCAGGTTCCAGCGGAAGCCTTGACGGATGAGGAATTTGCCGCCATCTACAAGGAAGCCCAAAAGTATGTGGGTACGCCCTATGTGTGGGGTGGTTCCACCCCGGAAACCGGGTTTGATTGCTCCGGCTACGTTTGCTGGGTCTACAACCAGAACGGCTACGATGTAGGGCGCACTACGGCAAACGGTCTGTGGAACAAGAGCCAGCACATTTCCGAAGCAGAAGCAAAGCCCGGAGATTTGGTCTTTTTCAAAGGCACCTACGACACCCCCGGCATGAGCCACACCGGAATCTATCTGGGCAACGGCATGATGGTCAGTGCCGGAGACCCCATCAAGTACGCAAACATTCACTCGTCCTACTGGGAGAAGCATC
>ERZ825525.2830-NODE-2830-length-10331-cov-10.760802_pt1 | contig 10331 bp, 12 predicted proteins | sample MGYA00519930_ERZ825525 | MGnify/ENA primary metagenome ERZ825525 (study PRJEB31778, sample SAMEA3449203) | human gut metagenome | biome: human gut; feature: human-associated habitat; material: faeces | place: United Kingdom | collected 2010/2012 ... | reverse complement strand
AGTGAAGGAAAGCCTTAACGGACCGGTCCAGGCGAACCGGTCTGACGGTATAAAAACCGGAATCGGAATAGAAAGAAAAAATTATACCTACGTTTTATGATGAACTTTATAAGTCTATTCTATTCTTATCTCCCCATTCCGTTAAAGTTGTAAATATACTGTAAATCAGTGATTTACAACTTTATTCTTACCTCATTTATCGTCTAAATTTGCCAAAATTAGAAAAATACTTTGCAATTATTTTGCAAAATCAGAAAAATTTTGTAACTTTAGTATAGCAAATAAACATTTTCAATCATGGCAAAATTAACGTTTTACACAAGATCAAAGAAAAACCCCGCGCCTATACGGGCTTACTTTTCTTTCGGAGTAGACAAAATCGTTTACGCAAAAGGAATCTTCACAGTATCTAAAGAAGATTGGAGTAACAGCACAGGAGCCGTCAAAAAGCACAGGCTTTTAGATGAAGAATGTAAGAAATTGCAGGATCATTTAGACAACATTTCAACAATCGTTTATCAACGCCACAATAACGACGGGGACTATTTGCCGCAAGACTGGCTTCAAAAGATAGTAGACCGTTACAAATCTACATGCGGCCACAACGAAGAAACCGCAATCCAGTACGCAAACAGGGTTTTCACAGAATACAAAGAAAAAAAGCGCCCAGGGCTAAGAGGTAAAATGTTATCCGAAGAAACCGCCGACACTTATCTGAATTTCTTAAACATACTAAAAAGGTACGAAACCGAGAAAAACCTTACTTTGAGATTCAACGATATTACGATAGATTTTTACTATGAGTATAACACCTGGCTAATTGAAGAGGATTATTCTGCAAACAGCATATATAATGCGATCCGGTGTATAAAGCAATTTATGGCCGAAGCCAAACGTGAGCACTTGCATAAAAATTTGGACTACCTGGATGAAGAATTTAGAGCAGTAATTGAAGAAGCTGATTCTATTGCACTAACAAAAAATGAAGTGCACGCCTGGGAAGCCTTAGACCTGAGCGCCCCGGAGCAAATAGGGTTGAAAAAATCACGCGATCTGTTTTTGTGCGGTGTATATTCCGCACAGCGATACCGGGATTACTCACATATAGAACCAGGTAATGTCGGGAAAATGGAAAATATCGACGTTATCCGATTCTACCAGCATAAAACAGCAACTCCGGTAACAATACCCATTTCCCCAAAATTTAAGGCACTGTTAGAGCTTTACGACAATTATTCACCGCGCCGCAATCTAAGAGATTTCGGAAAGGATTTAAAAACCCTGGGTGAAATGGCAGAAATAAATTCTATTGTTTTACACAGAATCACCAAAGGAGGAGAAACAATAGTAACCCAGGTACCCAAATTCGAGTTAATCACAACCCATACCGCCCGCCGAACCGCCGCCACTCTCATGGTAAAAGCAGGTTATCCGGTAGTAGAGGTCATGAAAATGACCGGACACAAAACGTATTCTCAATTTATGAAGTATATACGTACCACCGAAGAGGAAATAGTTACAAGTATAAGTAACAGAGATAATTACGTTTAAAATTGCATACTTTGTTAAGAATTTAACACCAATAATAAAAGAGCGTGAAAAACCGCTCTTTTTTTGCAACATTATATTTTCACATACGTATAAACAAACCCGGTGCGGCACAGTGTATGTTAAATTAAAAAAGGTGTGTTATGGAATCGTACAGCAAAGTAGAAAAATTGCTGGAGATACTCCGTATTCTCCGGCATAACTTCGGCTACTTCACAGCCGAACAAATCAGCAATGCGCCCGCCATTTATCAGCTCCAAAATCGAGAAGTTATTCACCTGCTCCGCGAAACGTCCCGTTTCCGCGTCAACGACTTACTAACGGAACTAAACACAAACTTTCTGCAAGCCAATCAGAAAAAATATTTTTTCCTGATTTACGGTCAGAAAATCAACGAAGCGCATGACCATTTACTTTATATCCTGGCTCAACCAATCCCACCCGATCATCCCGCATTGGTTCTGTTAATCGGTTTGATGAAACAATTCATTGATGAAGCCTTAAAAACGATCCAGTATTATAACGACCTGATCCAGGACAGTGAAAATGTACCCCACAACCAAACAGCCAACTACGGCGCCCATTTTCATCGCAAACCACTGACAAAAAACGAACCCGCACGAATTACACAGTTAATGATCGCGGCGCACCTGGTGCCCGACACAACCCGCCCGGAAGATACACAATACATTTTCTACGGCTTAGGCGTTCCGGTTTCCTCCCCACCGCAAATCACCTGGTTAAAAACCGCCGCCGAATTATCCTATTTTGTAGAAACCTATTTTGCATCATCCGATGCCCGCAACAAATGGAAAACCGCCGCCGAAGTATTTACCGATACTCAAAACCACCATTTCAACCAAAATACGCTCAAACAACGTCTTTTTAATTACACTTCAAAAGTTAAACTTTCATCTTTTGATACGATTGATACCCTACTTTTACCACTATTACAACCGCCTGATATATAACGGCCTGCAAAAACCCGCTTTACCGCATTATACCGCGTTATACCGTCCCGCCCGTATAGCGCGGTAATTTCCACCGTTAGCCGCTCTCCGTTCCTTTGTTGCGAATCAAAAACGCAATAAGATCATGGAACAAACAATTAACATTCAGGTCAGCCCGGAGGAACTTCGCGCCCTGATAACAGATGCAATCAACACCGCCGTACCCGAAGCCGTCGCAAAAGGTTTGCCCCCTGCAAAACAATTTCTCAACCGTTACGAAGTAGCCGAAAAACTCAACATTAGCTTAACCACCGTCCACGAACTCATCAACTCCGGTAAACTCATACCCAGGAAAGTAGGCCGTCGCACCCTCTTTGACATCAACGAGGTACTAAACCTCCCCTACGAAAAATACGCGAGAACACATAAAGACATCAAGCCATGAAAAACTACCGCTACAAATTACAACCGTATGCGGGTATGGCTTCCCGTTACACCTGCCCGCGCTGCAAAACCCCGCACAAATTCGTGCGCTACATAGACACCCTTACCGGGCAACAAATCAATGAAGCTGTCGGACGTTGTGAACGTGTTGATTCGTGCGGCTACCACTATACCCCGGCGCAATATTTCCGCGACAACGGCATAATCCCGTCGCCTGATCCGCTCATCAATCAGGCACCCGGCCCCCGCGAAAATTTCCCGTTTACATTTTCGCCCGCCTTAATCACATCCGCCCATCCTGAAGCCAGCGCCGATAATACAAATCTTTTGCGCTTTATCTCCGCAGCTTTGCAGCCCAGCCCCGCACAGCTTCACGCCCTGATCGACGCTTATCACCTCCGCGCGGCTTCTTATGGCCGGATCATATTTCCGCAAATTGATTGCCTGGGAAATTGCCGCACTGCAAAAGTAATGCAGTACAACCTTGCCACAGGTCACCGCCTGAAAGACACCAAAGGCAGCTTTAACTGGATTCACCGCATCCTCATAAAACAGGGTAAACTTCCTCCCAACTTCAAACTCCGTCAATGCCTTTTCGGTGAACACATGCTCATACAACGTCCCGACTGCGCTGTCGTTGTCGTCGAAAGCGAAAAAACAGCCTTGATATGCACCTTGATTTATCCTGCTTTTCTATGGTTAGCCACTGGCGGAAAATTCAATTTCAACGCCGACCGTTTCCACCCCCTGGCTAACCGGATAATATACGCCATTCCCGACGCTGGCTCGCTTCGATACTGGGTTGAAAAATCCCGCGAAATCAGCCGCCAGCTATCGTGCCGAATCCGCGTTTCCGATTGCGTTCAGTACGCCGCGAACCTGGCCGACATAGCCGCCGGAATTGACATTGCCGACCTGATTTTACGCGGTCAAACCCCTCATTCATTTTGAGACTATAAAGCCGGGACGCCTGGCAAACCATCCGCCCTGGCTCATTCGTTCTCCTTTATTGGTTTATCAATAACCACCACAACTCAAAAACGCAATCCAGCCATGATAAAAATCCCCGTAATAAGCATAAAACCCTACGGAATAACCCTGTATGAACAATACCTCACGTCCCGCCCGCGTAACGAAGACGAACTTCCGCGTCCGTATCGCTGGCGCCCGTCCCATAATCAGCCCTCTGGAATCATATCGCCCCGTGCTGCTCGTCGCATCGAATCCGCTCTCAAATGGTTGCTTTTCTTTTCGCGTTCTCAAAAAGTCTACGACCGCGAAAACCGCCGTTTTATTAAATTCCGGCTCTGTTTCGTCACCATAACCCTGAGCAGCACCCAGCGCCACTCCGACCAGGTCATAAAGTCCAGGTTATTTAACCAGCTTTTGACCGAACTACGCGAACAAAACAACATGCAGCACTATATTTGGCGCGCCGAAAAACAGGAAAACGGGAATATCCATTTCCACCTGGTTACAAACGTTTTCCTGAACGCCGCCAAACTCCGGCAGAAATGGAACCGCATCCAAAACAAATCCGGCTATGTAGACGCCTACGCCGCCCGGATGCACGCCCAGGTACACAATTTCGCAGACTATTATCGTCTGTTTTCCAGTCAGGGAACGCCCGCCCAGCTCCGCCGCCGTTTCATTCAGGGACAGGCCACCGCCTGGCACAACCCAAACAGCACCGATATTCACAGTGTTCGCCACGTCAACGACATAACCCGCTACTTATGCAAATATTTGTGTAAAAACCTACTCTCTGAATACAAGTCCTACGAAGAAATCCCGCCGCATCTTTTGGTATCCGGTAAATTGTGGGGATTGTCGCAATCCCTTAGCGCCCTGAAAAAAATCACAACCGAAGTAGACAGCTTCATAAGCAACGATCTTGAAAAACTCTTCACCGTGTTTGCCGATCGTGTCATGGTGGCTGACTATTGCGTCTTTATCCCGGTGCGTTTACCCGATATTGTGCGCCTGGGCTGTACATCAATCCTCCGGTGCATCTTCGAGCGCCTGAAAGAAATAGGTATTTACTCATTAACATTTTGATAAGACATGAAAAACAACGTACCCCGGTGTAGATTTTGCCGTCATTACTGCCACACCGAAACGCTAACTTTTTGCTCTCTCCGCATGATTATTTTACGCCACGAAAACCGCAGCGCGTTCTCCTGGGCAAAAATAACTCCTAACCAAAAAGCATGTGAAAAATTTAAACCTTAACGCTATGAAGAAAAGAAAATACTATTGCGGCAACTGCTATTACTTCCTGATAGATCCTAACATTTTAAACCGGGAAGTAGGAGAGTGTTACTACCAGTCCAAAACCCCCAAAGCCGCCAAAGATAAGGCATGTAAATGTTACAGGCCGCGCCCCCATATTAACGATTAAATTTCGCCAACCATGCAAAACAACCTGAACACTCTGATTCTAATTCGTGAACACTGTTTCACCGATCGCACACTGGGAACCCTCATTTTCGGAAGCCGGCTTTTTGTCCTCACATTAGAGCCACCCTATTTCCCGCCGGAACATACCCGCCACAACAGCAAAAAGACTGCAATCCCTTTCGGCACATATCGTCTTAAATTCAGCTTTTCGCCACGATTCAATTCCATGAAATTGTACGTTTCCGACGTTCCGCGCCGTTCCGGGATCATCATCCACCCCGGCAATCTTCCCGCCGATACCGCCGGGTGCATCCTCCCTGGCTTAGACCTCCGCAATGGTGCCCTTACTGATTCACGTGCCGCCGTCGCCCGCATCGAGCAGACCGCCCGCGAGATCATCCGCACCCAGCGCGAAATATTCCTTTACATCACAAAATAAAACCGTCGTCCCCATGCACAAAAAACAAACCCCTGCCAACATCCGCCGACTGGAAACCGCCGCCGCCGACATTCGCGCCCGGATCAGCGTCCGCACCCGTTCATACCGTCTTATTCTCCCTGATTACTGCGCCTTTCCGTTCCGCTCATTTACTGATCTTTGGAATTTCGTTCACTCTCTTAAACCACCGCCGCCGTAAATTTCCGACTTCGCCGCACACAATTAACAAAAAATAATCTATATTTGCACCGCAAGCCAAAGCAAATGCTTGCCCGCAGGCCAAATAGGTCTGACTTGGTTAAAGTGGATTACCGAAAGCGGCACTTTCTTATATCATCCAACTTTAACCGGAAGTTTGCGTATATGCCAATCACATATGCGCGCCCGTTCCGGTTATGGATGATAGGGTGTGCCGCACCTCGGTAGTCGTAACTTAGGAGCGGGCGTTTTTTTTCGGCTTGCCGTAACTTAATAATGGTGAGATATGAAAGAAAAAAAACTCTCTGAATATTCCGACAGTCAGATAATCAAAGGCTATGAAAAACTTACCCAGGAATCAGCCCCCGAACCCGGGGATAACATTTCCGATCGTCAATTAACCCCCCGGGAAAAACAGTTCATACAAAAAATCAAAACCCGTAACGATAAAGACGGCCATAAACCGCCCCTCTGAAAATTTCTTTTTCCAAAAACAGAAAAGCCGCCCAGCACAAAGGCGGCTTTTCATTATCTCAGCACTTCTCACGTTCTGAAATAATCTTTTGCAGTTGATTCCAATAATCCTCAAAATAATATGCGTTTTGTGATATAAAATCCCGCGACGCTTCTAAATGCTTATGAAAATCCATTAAATCATACAAATTGTGCATAATTTTCTTTTTTTCTTCCTTGCTTCTGTCACACAAAAGCACATAATCAACGAAAATGGAATAAAAATCCTCAAAATCAAAACTCTTGCCATCAAGCCATGAAAAAAATCCCTGCATTTCTGCCGTATCTTCCAGCAGATAATCCAGCAAATCAGAATGTTCTAAATAGTCACTCCGGCTTTTAAACTTCCTTTTGGCTTCTGCCAGGCAACTAAGCTCCATTTGTGTTTTCTCCGGATTCATCGCCTTTTCGTAAAGGTCATAATCTTCTCTACTTAAAGTGTCCGCAACGGTGTCCATAATATTAGAATTTAAAGGTTAATATGATGGAGCAGACGAAGAAAAAAAGAATGGCGACTTCGCCTGTCCCGTTGCATTACACTCGTAGGAGCAGTAAGGCCATTATGACCTTACACGGGGGTACGAAGCCGCCATATCACGGTAACGGGCAAAAAAAAGCCCGCCTAAATAAGCGGATTTCCCGCTCCTACGATAAGTAATGCACTTCAAAAATACGAACTTTATTTGACTTCGCCAATAAGAAATACAAAAAAATAAAAGAATCCGTTCTTTTCCGGTTAGATAAGATTTAAAAATAGAGTTAATAAGGTTCGGAAATAAGAAAATACGGTCTTGTTCTTCTCCCTGTTTTAATAATTATTCCAAGAAACGTATGTTGTTGTGCTACCTCATATAAAGAAACAAGACCGTAAACGATATATAAGATTTGTTTTGACAGATAACGCATTATAAAATTACGAACTTTATTTTACTTAGACAATACAAAATACGCAAAAAATAACGTAATCCGTTCTTTTTTGATTCATATAAATAAGGTATATTAATATACGTTCTGCACTCCCTCCGGTCGTTCCTGCCATCGTCCGGTTTTTCATGGTAGAGTAGATCAGCCCCCGCCGCGTAATCTGAACCACCCGTCGCTGCACTCCGGGAGATTCAGATCACCGATCACCCCGCCTGGTAATTGCAGTGTCCGGTTTTTCATAGCAGAGTGGTTTGCCTCCCCTGAGTGTTACGTGTAACCCTTTACTCCGTTCCGGGTTACACGCAACACTCGGCCACCCTCAGGACGTGCGCAATTTTAAGGCAGAGTTTTTCATAGAAGCATAAATCAATCCCCCCACTGCGCTACGTGTTACCTTGCGAAAACGCCAGGAAACACGTAGCACTCTACCACCGCACAAGTGCATAATTTTAAGGTTCGGTTTTTCATGGTAACGCAAAACGTATCCGAAAAGCAATTCCCCGGCAAATCTTATCTTCTTTTGAAAAGTCAAACAGTCGCAATCCATCCCGCTTTTCTATAACATAATCAAAATTATGGGTACGTTCGCTTCGCTCACACATCTTCGATGTCCCATAATTTAATTACGATTATGTTGCCGAAAAGCTCCACGCCAACACCCGCCATACCCGCAAAACCCCTGATACCGCACCCCGCCAACCTTTCCAACGCATCCGACACACCGTCCCATACTCACCCCTGATACCCCGCCGTCCACCGCTTCACACCCTCCGCCGCTTCATCCACCCTCAGTTCAAATGCCCGAAATCAAGGTCAGTATTCTTTCAAATGTTGTGCGCGGGCATAATCCGCGCCCCACCGCTAAGCCTTACGGCTGGGGCGCCCATGTCTTTAAGGACGGCGCCCCGGAAGCCCACCGCACCCCTCCGCACCGCATTTGCCAACCTTAGTGCATATACCCGCATGTACTCTTTTCGTTTTTCTTTTACCTTTTTACGTGCGGGTATAATCCGCGCCCCGTCACACCACAACCGCCGCCCATCTTTCGCCCGGCCATTGAGGAGAGCAACAAAAACGCGCATTTGGCCGTTGCTCTCCTTTGCCATCTTACCTCCGTCCCGCATCCGCCAGCCACCCACGCCCACGCACCGCCCTTTCCACCGTCCTGCAAACCGCCGACAAAAAACTAATCTGTTTTTCCAAGGTCGTGCGCGGCGGTCAAATAGCAAGGTCGCACCCCCGCACAAATGGCCTACGGCGGCGGCATCAATCTTATCTGTTTATCAGTCTTACCTCATTAGCCGCCGCCCGTCCTTCGGGATTTATAAGGTATAAATGAGTTGTGCGAACCTCAAAAAATCATATCTGAATTGAAAAGGCATAACAAAGGCATACAAAAGACATACAAAAGTGTGCGAATAGATTGTTTTGAATATAAAATCATTAGTTATTCGTGTTAAATAGACTTATATATTGTTTGATTTATAACAAAAGTTTTATAATTGTGACAATAATAATTTAAACTCTTTGATATGAAAGCACAAACAAATGATTTATTTAAGGATTTCTCCGGTAGTACTGGAGGTATCACCGCCACCCATTCCGGCGGACACTTGGTTGTACGCAACAAAATTGTGCAGACTTACACTGATACTGAATATCAGAAAGCAATCCGGCAAAATTTCACCCTTTTTACAAAGAACTGGCAGGAATTGACAGATGTACAGCGCGAAGAATGGAACGCCAAAGCAAAAACAGTCACGTCAGATCACGCCGTGTACGGTATCTCCGGCAAAATTTCCGGCTTCAACTTGTACGTACGTTGTAATATGAATTTGCAACTTGTCGGTCTTGCCCCGGCTTTGACTGTTCCGGGTGACGATCTGCCAGGCATCGTGCCTGAACTATCCGCCGTAACCATTGATGCGGACGCCTTGAATGTAACGTTATCAGATAACGTCGATAAAGACGACATTCTTGTTATCCGTCTTACAACACTTTCACCTGGACAAAGCACAAATACAAACGCCCTCCGTCAGGTGGGGCAGGTTCCAGGCAATGCAAAGGAAGCGGATATTATAGAAAAGTACACCGCAATTTTTGGCCTTCCTGAGGACGGGCAAAAAATTCAAGTTCAGATTTACGCGATCAACAAAAATTCCGGCTTTGCTTCTTCGCGTAAACTGTCAGTAACAAACTTAACCAAAGCGGCAGAGCAGCCCGCAGAATAAAGAAAGGAGTAAACAATGAATTGGAAAAAAACGCTCTTAGATATTCTAATTTCAATTTTGACATTAGGTATTTCGCACGTTCAAAAGCGCAAAAAAAAAATCGAGGAAGCGGAAAACAATCACCCACCAGGAAACGAATCCTCAGATCGTTAATTGTGACTTTATATTGCGTTTATAAGCGGCTTTAATGTTAAAGCCGCTTTTTTTATAGACATAAAAAAATGCAAAATTGCAGCCATGATAAAGAAAAATAACCTATATTTGTATCAAGCATTGAAAATGCTTATTTGCTAACGAAACCGCCTAAATACCAGTGATTTAGACGGTTTCAACTTTTTGAAAATATTTTGCATATATTTTGCAAATTAATTTTGCAAAATTCGTAAATCGTTGATTATTAGTGTTGTTTTTGTAAACAAGTGTTAAAAATCATAGACTTTATAAGCTCCGATTCTCTTTTTTTTCAACCCTTTTTCTTTTCTTTGTATACTTTTTTCCCGGTAAATATGAAAACTGCTTTAGCTATAACACGAACTCTGTCCAGACGTTATTATCCTCTGCATCCGGAGGAACAGGAAGCACTTGCTTCTATAATGGAGTGTCGCCGGGTCGATAAAGGAGAACTTCTCTGTAATCGGTAACTTTGCAGTGTCGAAAAATGGCAAAGTAAATTAATCACTTTCG
>ERZ825525.2828-NODE-2828-length-10346-cov-2.558935_pt1 | contig 10346 bp, 6 predicted proteins | sample MGYA00519930_ERZ825525 | MGnify/ENA primary metagenome ERZ825525 (study PRJEB31778, sample SAMEA3449203) | human gut metagenome | biome: human gut; feature: human-associated habitat; material: faeces | place: United Kingdom | collected 2010/2012 ... | reverse complement strand
TGACGCAAGCGGTGCGGTTGTAGCATGTACCGATCTGCCTCGTATCGGTGAAATGCGGGAGGAAGCAATCACTGAGCTGGGCTTCGCCGGCGAGATCGTTCGTTTCGGCGGTTATACTTATCATACAACGGGTGACCGTGCGTCGCGTCTGGAATACGCCGTATTCGTACAGGGCGAGGACGAGCTGGCGCGCAGCATCTGCTCGCTGGTTGCGGTTTCGATCAACAATATCAAGACGCTGTATGACGAAAAGCATGACAAGGCTACCTTCGTAAAGAATATCATTCTGGATAACATCCTGCCGGGCGATATTTATGTAAAAGCAAGAGAGCTTCACTTTAATGCGGATGTTGCCCGCGTTGCCTTTTTGATTCGGATTCTGTCGACCAACGATGTTTCTGCATACGATGTAATCCAGAATCTGTTCCCCGACAAAAACAAGGATTTTGTTTTCAACATCAGCGAGAATGAAATCGTTTTGATTAAAGAAACGAAACCGAATATCGACAGCAAGGATTTGGAAAAGCTTGCCCGCTCTATCGTAGATACGCTGAGCAGCGAGTTCTACACCCGCGCAACCGTCGGTATCGGAACCGGCGTTTTGACGCTGTTAGTCCTGATCTTTGGTGAGATCACACCAAAGACTTTTGCAACGATCAATAATACAAAACTTGCTCTAAGCTATGCTTCCAGCATTTATCTGATCACAAAATTACTGACACCGGTTGTTTACATTATCAACAAACTTTCTACAGCGATCCTTATCATCTTGCGGATCGACTCGAAACAATCCAAACGTATCATGACTGAACGTGAACTTCGTACGATCGTTGATGTCAGCCACGAAGAAGGCGTTATCGAAGAATCTGAGAAAGATATGTTAAACAACGTTTTTGATTTTAAGGAATCTCTTGCCAAGGATATTATGATCCCGCGAATTGATGTAACTTTTGTGTCTGTAGATGCTTCTTATGATGAAGTTCTTGATATTTTCCGCGAGGCCGGTTATTCTAGACTTCCTGTTTATGAAGGAAGTAAAGATCATGTTGTTGGTATTGTTTATTTTAAGGATGTTTATTTCTACCGCAGCCAGCACAGAGGCGAGATCTTTCATTTGAAAGATGTTCTGCGTAAGCCGTTCTTTACGTATGAAACTCAGAAAGTATCAAGCCTTCTTGCACAGATGCGTGAAAAATCTGTTAGTTTCTCCATTGTTTTGGATGAATATGGAGTGACTGCAGGTCTTATTACTCTAGAAGATATCGTTGAAGAGATTTTTGGAGAACTGCGTGATGAATATGATGATTCTGAGGAAGAAACTTTCAAAAAATTATCCGATGGATCTTATATGGTATCCGCTTCTTTAAAGCTTGATGATCTTGATGATCTGCTTGACGTAGACCTTGATTCTGAGGATTATGATTCTCTTGGCGGATATATCATCGAACTGCTTGATCATCTGCCTTCAGAGGGCGAAACTGCAGAAGATGAACATTTTCTTTTTAAAGTTGTTTCCGTTGACAAAAACCGTATGGAAACAATTCATATCATTCCAAAAGAGCAGTAAAAAAAGAACCTTGCTTTTTCTTGCAAGGTTCTTTTTTTGTACTCTTATTTGAAATATTCTACTCCGGATTCGAAGATCTTCTGATCTTTCTGTCCGTAAATATTGATTCCTACATAGCTGTCACGACGTTCTGAATGTCCCATCTTACCAAGGACTCTTCCGTCTGGACTTGTGATACCTTCAATCGCATGGTAAGAACCATTTGGATTGAATTCTTCATTCATTGTAGGATCACCATTGAGGTCAACATACTGTGTTGCTACCTGTCCATTTTCAAACAGTTTCTGGATCACATCTTCATCTGCTACGAATCGTCCTTCTCCATGAGATACTGGTATACTGAAGATATCATCTACATGTACATTGTTAAACCATGGTGACAGATTAGAAGCAATTCTTGTATAAGCAACCTTAGAAATATGACGACCAATGCGGTTTGTTGTCAGTGTAGGTGATTTCGCGTTCTGTTCTACGATCTTACCTTCTGGAACAAGTCCTAATTTGATCAGAGCCTGGAATCCGTTACAGATACCAAGTGCCAGTCCATCACGGATATTTAAAAGATCCATGACTGCTTCTTTTAATTTTTCATTTCTAAATGCTGTTGCAAAGAATTTTGCAGATCCATCTGGTTCATCACCGGCACTGAATCCACCTGGGAACATGATGATCTGGGATTCTTTGATCGCTTTTTCAAAAACTTCCACTGAATCACGGATTCCCTGTGCATCTAAGTTCTTAAATACCTTTGTGATCACGTTCGCTCCTGCACGTTCAAATGCTTTCGCTGAATCATATTCACAGTTTGTTCCTGGGAATACTGGAATAAATACATTTGGTTTTGCAACTTTATTCTTGCATACGTAAATATTTCCTTTTATATAGTGTCTTGTTGTATCAACGATGCTCTGATCTCCTTCAGATCTTGTTGGGAATACTTTCTCTAATGGTTTCTTCCATGTATCGATTGCTTCTTCTAATGTTACAACTTCGTCACCAAATACAAATTCATGTTTGTCTGTAACCTCACCTAACATTAATCCTGGAATCGCAAGTTTATGAACATCTCTTGTGCTCATTTCAACAACAAATGATCCAAACTTAGGATCTGTTAAGTCTTTTAATTCTACTTCTTCATCAAAAATCACACCTAATTTATTACCAAATGCCATCTTGGCAACTGCTTCTAAAGCTCCTCCGCCGCCAATTGCATATGCAGATTTGATAATTCCATCTTTGATCAGTTTTGTAATACGTTGGTATACTTTCTTCACTTCAGAATATATTGGAAGATTGTATGCATCTGTTGGGATACAGATACGGATCAGACGGTTTCCTGCTCTCTTAAGTTCTGGTGTGATAACATCTGTTGTCTTCGCTACATCGACTGCAAAAGATACCAGTGTTGGTGGTACATCAATGTCATTGAATGTTCCAGACATACTGTCCTTTCCACCAATCGATGCAAGTCCAAATCTCTTCTGTGCCTGATATGCACCAAGCAGTGCTGCAACCGGCTGTCCCCAGCGTGTCTTATCTTCTCCAAGACGCTTAAAGTATTCCTGGAATGTCAGACGGATATTGCTATAATCTCCACCAGTAGCCACGATCTTCGCGATAGATTCTGTGATCGCATAAACTGCTCCATGGAATGGGCTCCATTTGGACAGATATGGATCAAATCCATAACTCATCATTGTGACTGTATCGCATTCTCCTTTCAATACTGGAAGTTTTGCGACCATTGTCTGAATTGGTGTCATCTGGTATTTTCCACCATATGGCATTGTAACTGTTGCTGCTCCGATAGAGCTGTCGAATCTCTCTACGAGACCTTTCTGTGAACATACATTAAGATCAGATAATGTATTCTTGCACACTTCTTCAAATGTACCTGTCTCGTCTTTGCGGTTAAAGTAAGATTCTACACGGTGAGGGATCTCTACAAATACTTCTGTTTCCTGATGTGCTCCGTTTGTATCAAGGAAAGCTCTTGAGATATTAACGATCTCTTTTCCTCTCCATTTCAGTACTAATCTTGGATCTTCTGTTACAACAGCAACTTCTACAGCCTCTAAGTTCTCTTCTGCAGAGTATGCAAGGAACTGATCTACGTCTTTTGGATCTACAACAACAGCCATACGTTCCTGAGATTCAGAAATCGCTAATTCTGTTCCATCAAGTCCTGCATATTTCTTAGGTACTTTATCAAGATCTACAACCAGACCATCTGCAAGTTCTCCGATCGCTACGGAAACTCCACCTGCACCAAAGTCGTTACATTTCTTGATCAGACGGCTGACTTCTTCTCTTCTGAATAATCTCTGGATCTTACGTTCTGTTGGTGGATTACCTTTCTGAACTTCAGCTCCACATGTCTCAATAGATTCTTCTGTATGAACTTTAGATGATCCTGTTGCTCCTCCACAACCGTCACGTCCTGTTCTTCCACCTAATAAGATGATGATATCTCCTGGGTCAGAGTTCTCTCTGATCACGTTCTTTCTAGGTGCTGCACCCATAACGGCACCGATCTCCATACGTTTTGCAACATAGTCTGGATGATATACTTCATTAACATATCCTGTTGCAAGACCGATCTGGTTTCCGTAAGAACTGTATCCATTCGCAGCTTCATTTACAATCTTATACTGTGGTAATTTACCTTTTAATGTGTCTTTTAATGGGACTGTTGGATCAGCAGCACCTGTAACACGCATTGCCTGATATACATAAGAACGTCCTGATAATGGGTCACGGATCGCTCCTCCAAGACATGTTGCCGCTCCACCAAATGGTTCGATCTCTGTTGGATGGTTATGTGTCTCATTCTTGAAACTGATCAGCCATTCTTCTTCCTTACCATCAATTTCTACTGGTACAACAATGCTGCAGGCGTTGATCTCATCGCTTTCTTCCATATTGTCAAGAATTCCATCTTTTTTAAGACGTTTCATCGCCATTAATGCCATATCCATTAAGCAGACATATTTGTCATCACGGTCTTTGTACATCTCTTCAAAGTCATCCATGTAAGAATAATATGCTTCTTCTAATGGTGCACGATAGAATCCATCCTGGAATCCAATGCTTGTAAGTTCTGTGGAGAATGTTGTATGACGACAGTGATCTGACCAATAAGTATCCAGTACACGGATCTCTGTCATGGAAGGATCTCTCTTTTCTTCTCCTTTATAATAATTCTGGATATGAAGGAAATCTTTGAATGTCATAGCAAGATTTAAAGAATCATATAATTCTTTAAATTTGTCTTCTTCCATATCTTTGAATCCATCCAGAATCTTAACATCTGCTGGTTCTTCAAAATCCATCACTAATGTCTCTGGTTTGTCTGCAGCTGCCTCTCTTGAGTCAACTGGGTTGATGCAATATTCTTTGACTGCTTCTAACTGTTCGTCAGTTAAGTCACCTTTTACAACATAAGTTGTTGCACTTCTGATCAGGGCATCTTCGTCCTCATTCAACAGTTTCACACACTGCTGTGCAGAATCTGCTCTCTGATCGAACTGACCTGGCAGAAACTCAACGCTGAAAGATATTTCCCCATCGGCAAGTGGTAATGTCTCTTCATACACATCGTCAACTGGTGGTTCACTAAATACTGTAACCAGTGCTTTTTCATAACTTGCATCGGATAGATTCTCGATGTCATAGCGGACAAGGACACGAACAGATTCGACATCCAGTCCAAGATACTGCTTCAATGATGCATGCAGCTCTTTTGCTTTTACTGCGTAGTCTTTTTTCTTTTCAACATAGACTCTTCTAACTTCTCCCATGATTTCCTCCCATTTATTCATGTAGTTTCTTAATCACCTGAAATGCAGATGCATTTTCCAAAATCGTTGGCTGATCCTCGGCATAGAATATGATCCCATCTGCCGTTGAACGGATCTCTGATAAAATCTCTCCATTATATGGATTAATGACTTCACCAAGCAGCTGACCTCGGTTAACTTCCTCATTGATCGTCACAAAACGTCTTAGGAATCCCGGAGCACTTGCTTTGACGGATACAAGATCCTCTTCTTCTATAATACTCGCAATATACCCGTTATGGCAATTATATTTTAAAATACCCATTCGAGTCAAGAAGCGAAGCACGGCAGATACAGCCTTCCTGGCCAGATTCACATCGATATTATCTGTTTCCCCAGAATATACCGAAAATGCATCCGTCCCATTGATCTGCCAGTTATAAGTTAATGTCTTTTTATCAAAATTTCGTTGTTTGCTTGTTAATACATAAGGCAACCCGAACAGACTTGCAAGGCTGGTGCTTTCTTTTCCTGTTGCAGGCATTCGCACATGTGGCACAAAATCCCCGCTTCTGAAAAATGATGCAAAATGGATTCCATAGCGGAATCCTTTAACCCGTTCAAATAAATGTGCTGCCAGACGGCTTGTTGGTTCCCCGTCAAAATTCCCAGGAAACTGACGGTTGATATCACTGTTATCAGATACCCAGTATTTCATTCCGACATTCATTGAAAAATTATTCACACATGGAATGACCAGAATCTGATTATCTCCAACGATCGCACCACTGTTCTCCAGTTCTTTTAAACGTTTGACTAACTGAGAACAAATATATAACTGCTGATATTCATTTCCACGCATTGCTCCGACAATACATGCCGCTGGTTCTGATCCTTCACTTTGTTTTCCAAAGAGATATCCTTCGATCTTAAACTCATCTCTTAAGTAATTTCCTGAGGAATATATGATTTCTTTTTTCATAGTGCATTCCCTCCGATCACTCTGGCTACCAAGGACCCTTCCGTTACACTTGGATGTTCTCTTAATGTCATCAAAATACCATCGGTTGGGGCAACCACTTCTTCTTCCGTTGCTCCCATTAAAGGATTCTGTACGATCCCTATGATCTCGCCTTTCTTTACCGGATCCTTTAATCGCTTGTAAGAAACAAACAATCCACTGGATTCACAATTTAAATAAAAGATCTGGTCTTCGTGGATAAACGGAACCTTTGTTTTGCCTTGAACCTTTCCCTTCCAGATACCAAGTTCTGCCATCACCGAAAAAATTCCATCTATGATCTGGCGGCAGTACTCGTAACGGATACGAAATGCTGCACCGGATTCCGTAACCATAGTTGGGATTCCCATCTGGTTTAAAGTGAAAGCTAAACTTCCTTCATTCACTGTCTGAGAAGGATGGATCCAGACAAGATCCGTATTCATATATTTTGACAGATGAAGTAATGTCTCATCGTAATCGTTATTTAAACGTACTTGAGGAACTTCCTGCAAAAAGATATTACTAGAATGAATATCAATGCAACAGGATGCTCCTTTGATATCTTCGATCAATTTAGCTGCTGTATAATCTTCCAGACCTCCATTGATGTCTCCTGGAAATGCACTGCTGTAATCGATATCTGAGATTGGTACTGCTCTTGTTCGTGCATCCAGTCCTAATGGATTGACCGCTGGATACACATCGACAATACCTGTCAGATTCTCAAATTCTGCCTTGATCCGGCGAATGATCTCTCCGCAGATATACTGTCCGCCAAGCTCATCTCCGTAGATTCCAGACACCAGACAGATTCTCTTCTCCTCTCCAGTCACCACATCCGGCATCAGACGATTTCTTTTGATCCTTAGCATCTCTCCGATCGGAAGTTTTACAGATACGACTGTGTCTATCATATTAAAGCCTCTTTTCTATTGTTTTATCTGTATCGTAAATATTTTACTTTTGACCCTCACGTCTTATTTTGCAAATAACATTTTTAAAATGATCGGTGATAAGAGTGTTGTGACGAGAACCATGATGACTACTGGTGCAAAGAAAATTTCTGATAATAATCCAACAGAAATTCCTTTCTGTGCAACGATCAGTGCAACTTCACCTCGGCATACCATTCCTGCTCCGATCTGTACAGATTCTCTCTTCGTATATTTGCACAACAATGCTCCAAAACCGCATCCCGCGATCTTCGAGATCACTGCGATCACACATAAAATGATCGTAAAGATGATCAACGTCTGTGTCATTCCATGAATGTTTACATTCAGACCGATACTTGCAAAGAATACTGGTGTGATCAGCATATACGATAAAACTTCAATCTTGTTATATATATAAAATCGTTCTGGGAGCCTGCATAAAATGATCCCTGCAAGATATGCACCTGTGATATCAGCGATTCCAAACACTTCTGCAAGAAATGCAAGTGCTAAGCAAAATGCAAGTGCAAACACCGGAACTCTTCTTCTATGACGTTCAATCTCTGGATTCTTATAAGTAGAAAGCCACTCAAAGAACTTCTTGATCCCAACTCCACCGATAATAGAAATCGCAAAGAATGCTGCCATCTGGATCAAGATCTTAAGGATTGCCTGAATATGGAATCCAGATGCTCCCCCAAGGCTTGTCATAATTGATAATAAAACGATTCCCAAGATATCATCAATGATCGCTGCCCCAAGGATTGCTGTTCCGACTCTTCCTTTTAAATGTCCCATATCCTGTAATGCTTCTACTGTGATACTTACTGAAGTTGCTGTTAGGATCACTCCAATAAAGATCGATTCCATGATATTATTTCCATATATAACGGATAAAACAGCTCCCATGATAAGTGGGATCAATACTCCACATAACGCAATGACGAATGCGGGAATTCCACTCTTCTTCAACTCATCAATATCTGTCTCAAGACCTGCCTGAAACATTAAAACAACTACACCTACTTCAGCCAGATTTAAAACTGAATCTGAAGGACTCACTACATTAAGGACCACTGGTCCTAAAATGATTCCCGCGATCAATGCTCCAACGACTGGCGGCATGTTAAACTTCTTCGACACAAGACTAAAAGACTTGGTCATTGCCAGAATGATTGCGATATCCAGCAAAAACTTATATTCTTCCATTGTTTTACCTCCATTAGTTCGTATCGTATCATACCTGTTTTTTCTTGTCAATTCTTAGACAAAGTGATCTTTTTTTATCCTTTTCTTGCTTTTTTTATGATCCTTTAGTATAGTGGAGAAAAGACTAAGAAAAGAGGTATCAAAATGAGTGAATTTAACGAAGTAGATAATATCATTGAAGAAGAAACTCCTGTGCTCCATTTAGAATTAGAAGATGGAACTGAACAAGACTGTGCCGTGATCGCTTTATTCTCTGTAGAAGAATTAGATGATCAGGAATATATCGCATTGATCACTGTTGAAGACTTAGAAAGTGATGACGAAGAAGGGGCTTTACTTTTATATCGTTACAACGAAGACCCTGAAGATCCTGATACTTTCAGTCTTGACAACATTGAAACAGACGAAGAATATGAGACAGTCACTGCTGTCTTAGATGAGATCTTAGAAGACGAAGAATAATATGATATTAATAAAAAAGCCCTTGCATCTTATATGCGGGGCTTTTTTTCATATTGAAGTTTTGTTCGGATCACTTTGTCAAGTTCATAATACTTTTCTTCCAGAGTTTTTCCATTCAGGACACAATCCATTGCCATACCCATGGATTCCAGCATCGTTTCTGTGATCTGATCTCTATACTGTAATAAAATATTCAGGCGCTCATGAAGATCTGTTTCATCTAAGAATTTCAACAGTGGTTCAATGTCTGCTGTTTCTTCTGTCTCATCACATTCATTTTCCTGTGCTGTCACTTCATCAACCAGTTCTGCTTCTGAATCTTGCTCTGTCTCCGTGATTTTTATACCATACTGGTCTCCTGCATTTTCACACAGTTCTACTTTCCGAAAACGGTATATCTGTTGCACATCTGGGTATTTTTCATGATCGACTTCACTTAAGAACATCGCAAGTGGTCTTGCATATGTCTTAAACGTTCCATACATTGCCTGATAGACCACCAATGGTTCTTCTGTCTCTGTATGTATTGCAACCGTAACGATCTGATAAAGTTTTCCTTTAAAATGCATATAAAATTCGCCTGCTCTTGGCATCGCTCTATTTTCCATGCAAAACACCTCTTTTCTCCTGACGGCTTCTTAGTTCTTCTACGAACCTTGACGGCCTGCTGTCTTTGTTATAAAGTTTCTTTACTGACAAGATGTGCAGATATTTCTTGGCTCTTGTAACTCCAACGTAAAACAAACGTCTTTCTTCTTCCACGTCTTCTTCTTTCATGGACTTCTTATGTGGGATCACGTCTTCATTGACATCTGGCAAAAAGACACGTTCAAATTCCAATCCTTTGGTGCTGTGCATCGTGCTGACCACAACTCCTTCTTTTTCTTTCTGATTCTCTTTTGACTGGCGGTTTAATTCTTCGGTGTATTCTTTGATATGATCAAACCATGCCTCATATGTATCATAGCCTTTTGCGCTCTCCTGAAGTTCTTCTAATACTTGCGTAAATTCTTCTTCCTGAATCTTGCGAAATCTTGCATATTCTGCTAAATACGCATTGTATCCCACGGATTTCCGGATATAATTGATCGCCATCAACGGAGTCATATTCTTCATGATCCGAAGATCTTCCTTAAAATCTTCTACATATTCATAAAGCCATGGTTTATCTTTGACCTTCTCTAACAGATCATCAAATGACACTTGTGATTCGGTCAGATACTCCCTGCTGATATAACGCTTGGGGCGGTTCATGACTCTTAAAAATGTGCTTCTTTTGCGATCTCCCATCGCAAGGTGCATATAATCTATGATATTTTTGGAAATCCAGTGATCAAACAAATTCGGTACTGCATCCTGCATATAAAATGGGATATTGTATGCCATCAATG
>ERZ825525.2822-NODE-2822-length-10358-cov-29.817432_pt1 | contig 10358 bp, 9 predicted proteins | sample MGYA00519930_ERZ825525 | MGnify/ENA primary metagenome ERZ825525 (study PRJEB31778, sample SAMEA3449203) | human gut metagenome | biome: human gut; feature: human-associated habitat; material: faeces | place: United Kingdom | collected 2010/2012 ... | reverse complement strand
CCCTGACTAAACTATATAAGGGAAGCAATGTATTTCTCGATGATTCTCTCCGTGGCCAAGTTAAAATGGACACAAAAAAGAGGTGTATACGGGTCAACACAACATATGTAATTTCTGATGCTTAAAGTTGGCCAAGGTGTCCGTGGCCAAACTGTTTTATCGCAAAATGATGATGTAAAATGATAAGGATAAGGGGTCCAATTCTTATGATTTCGTTCTTGGCCATGGCCACGGAAAAATGGCCAAAATCAGAGAGACCCCTAAAATAAAAAATTTCTTGCTGAGTATAAATTCTAAATGGCCTCCCAGATCAAAAAGTTGCTATAATTTGGGGGTTCACAATTTTGATGTGAAAGGCCTTATAAAATGATTTCACCCCAAAATTTCGCTATGTTTTGACCCCAGACTAAACTATATAAGTTACACACACACACAGTGTGTGTTCCATATTATAAGGCTGCGCCTTATAATATTTCACACACCAAAATATTTTCACGGGCGAAATATAATAGAGTAATATAAGCACACACAATTATGTTGAAATTACACATGCACATTAACAAGACGTCAATTTCAATGAATTTTTGATTTACGAGGGCTTCCAGCACGTTTATCCACACCCCCTTTAAAACGCCAACTTTTTGATCTAGGAGGCCATTTAGAATTTATACTCAGCAAGAAATTTATTTTTTTAGGGGTCTCTCTGATTTTGGCCATTTCTCCCCGGCCATGGCCAGGGACGAAATCATGGATTTTACACATGTTCCCTCGACTGTTGTATGCTTCCATTTTTTGATTTTATGGTTTGGCCAGGGACTCCTTGGCCAACTTTATACATGAGAATTAGATGTGTTGTGTTGAGGGGTGTAGGTGTGTTTTTTGTGGTCATTTTGGTTTGGCCAGGGAGAAAATTATCAAGAATTAGGGGTTTTGAGTTGAGGGGTTCATGCAAAAATAAATCACATGTTTATTCATTGTCCTTTCTTCTATTATATTGTATGTATTCGATAATGTTGTATAAATCAGGTATCTCTTCTTTTGATTTAAGCATATATACAGCGCTTCGACCAGCTGGTGCGTTATGGAATATTTTATAAACATCGTCATGGGCATTAATGATTTCTTGCATCTGTTTTTCACGTAACCTTTTAACATTGCATGTAGCTTGAAGTGCTTTTGCTATTCCATTCGATTTATAACCTGGTATCACGATTTCAGTAAGAGGCATACCATAAACAAAGTATTCATAGTAATCAACAACATATTTATCGACAAGGTTCAAACTATTGTATTGACGATCGAGTTGTTCATTGTGTTCTGTATGTGTATTGTTGTTTATTTTCATGATCAAAGCTTCTGGGTTAAAATCGGTTATGTTGATTTGTGTTTTCATGTAATGTAATAATACGCCCATATATTCTGGATTGTAATCACCTTGTTTTTTAGGTTGAATTGGTTTACATAATTGTTTAAAATATTCAGCATTACCACTATAACCATTGAATGTTTGATAATATATAATTCTACGATTTCCTTTTTCTTCTTGAATTGGGTTAGGGTTATTTGTTGTCATTAAATAGTTTGCCCATGAATCGATTTCAATTTGATCAATACCTTTAGTTTCTTGAATTGTTTTCTTCTGTGTTAATTTTGATTTAATTTTACCTAAATATTTAAACTTTTCATTTGCTTCTGGTGGTTCATTGATGTTGATAACTAAATGTCTTCCAATCAAACCATTAAACTTGCCAAACACTTTATCAAGGTCATCAACGTTAGCTAATGCGAATATACCTAATATTTCACAAAAACATTCAACTGGAAAACTTTTACCAGAACCTTGTGAACCATGAATAATTGGCATTGTACCATTTTTAACTGTAACTTCTTGAAATATATTAGCCCACCATTTCATAAAGTAATCATATTTCTCATCATTATTTGCACATATGACTGTTTTAATGTGTGTTAAAAATGGTTGTAATATAGTGAAATCATCAGTGATAATTTCTTGATATTTGAAACCTTGAAATACATTAATTACATCATCAGTGCTTTCTTTTGTAAGTTTAACATCTCTATATAAAAACCAATCAGAATATTTACTAATTAATTGATATATTGAAACGTTCTTATTTCCATTAAATGGTTTATATGTACTCAATATTTCAGAAGCTTTTTGACGTGCTAATTCTTGGATATAATATTGGTTATCTTTAATTCGTTTAATGTACCATCTACCTTCACAGATTCCAATAACACCACGTAAATCACTAATTAATTTTGAGAAGTCAGAACGTTCATAATATCTTTGGTAGAAATCTTCAATAGTTAAAGTTGAATTATTAATGTTAACTGAAAAATCAATACTTTCTTTATCAACATACTTCTTTAGATATTCACGTCTTTCTTCTTCTGTAAAATGCTTGATTAAACTAAAGAACCATTTATTACTGTTTTCCTTTTTATAATATTGTTTAAGAATATTTTGTATAGTTTCTTTAACATCGTGTTGATGTGGTTCTTTAGAGTACCATTTTTCTAATACAGTTTGGAGAAATTCTTTATCGTATGGTGAATGATATAATGGACCAAGAGTAACCATAAATGTATCAAAATCAGAACTAAAATGATCAAGAAAATCACACATTTCATCTTCATCAAATATAATTAATTTATCATCATATTCAACTTTAGATAATGTGAAATTCTTAGCCTTTGTTTCTCTCTTCTGTTTAATTTCTTTGGTCTTCTTTTCCATGATTGTTTCCTTAGGCCAAAAGTATTTTGACCATTCCCATTCTTCAATTATTCGTTCACCACCACGTACTTGAACGATTTGTTTATCTGGTGTGTCGCCGTTAATTATATATCCGTGATTATCTCTATTACCACTATCATATGCTAAAACTGCCTGTCTGTATTCGTCATCAGTCTGTCCTTTTTCACGTGGAGGTACTTTCACACGTTTATCTGACATGACATGACGAAATAGTTGACGGCTCTCTTTACCATTCTCTTTCATAGCGATTTTGTAAACTGCACTATCACAGTAGTCAAAAACACCATTCATTGAAAACCCTTTAACTGTTGTGTGATGCATAATTCTAACCAAATCATTTACATGGATTGCTGTCTGATAAAAAACTGCATGCATTGAAATATAATGTTTATCTTTCTCAACATATCTAAAACCAAATGCATTAGCTAAAGATTCACTAGTCGTTAAACCACCAAGCGAATAATCACCGAATAAAGGTGTCAAACTATCAAGCCATTCTATTGCATCAGCTGTATCTTCTTCGTTACTAATATCATCGAAATCAAAATATGGATGTACGTATGCTTGACCAATTATATATTCATTAAAACCATAATTCTTGAAATCAAATTTATTAACACCTTCAAAACTAATTTCTTTTAACCAATTTTTGTTACTTATATTCATTGTGTATCCGTAGGTGATTGTTTGATTATTTTCTGGTACGTAGTGTTTCTCGTGAACTTCTTGGGACGTTGTCCTTTCCTCCTTATTTATTGGTTTCCCGAATAATTCATTCATTTCATCATCATCAGCTAATTGAATTTCCATATCATCAAGTTTGTTGGCTGATTTTTGCTCTGAATTTGGGGTTGAATTTGGAGTGCTTAAGATATTGTTTAATAATTCATTATCATAAGCATCAAACTCTTTTTGTTCTTCAGTGAGCTCTACAGTATTGTCTTTTAAACGTTCGAGTCTTTCCATTGTCTCTTTATTTATATAAAAAAAAATAAAAATAAAATAAGTGTTTATAAAAATGACGATTTATGAAAAAAAAATATTTTGTAAAATCATGATTTAAAAACTGATACATAATGTTCGTTGATAATTCCTGTGATTGAACCTATAGTAGATTTTATGATTTTATTCGTTATTGGTACATCATCATCAATAATGCTACCATCATATAAAACAGTATCACCAATTTTGTATTTACTCGAATCATCAACTCTAAAGTAATAATCACCATGTGTAGCAAAATCGATTGTATCTTGATTGATTATTACATCTTTTTTCATTACATCACCAATTTTTACTTTATCACCACTTTTATGCTTATTCACAACTATACCTAAAAACTCTTTGTATGTGCCTGTGGATTTAACTGACGGAATACAATCAATCGTATTAGTTTCTTTTGTATAATTACCATTTTTCAAATTATATACTTCACCAGACATGAACACAGGACAACCCAATTCAAAAATATCTAAACATTCTTCTAACGGTGCATTATGAGTTATAGTTGTATTAAGTTGATTAACATCATCATCACAGTTCTCGAAATAACATAAATATATCTTATTCCAATACAAACGTAAGTATTCTTCATGAGCTTTAGAATTATATGCTGTTGCAAACCGCCACCAATTATTCGTAGAACTATTTTTTATACAAAAACCAGTTGAATTTTCACTTCCACCTTTTGCAGTATATAGTGGATGACTTGAATCAATAATACTGAATTCAAATATTGAATCGTTTCCATATTTTTGTAGAGTAAATGAATTATCTATTCCATTTAATCGCCATATATAATTTTGATCTGTTTGATTATGAAAGTCAACGTTCATCATTACATTAAAAGGGAACCATCCAACAGTTTGAATATATGGAGCATTTAGCGTGAATGTATCTGAAATTTGACAACTATTAATAGTACTTGTATTTAAAGTTATAAGGTTCATTGATCCATTATAATTTATTGCATTGTTCTTTATTATTAAGTCATAACCACCAACTCCAAGATCTAATTCTGATTCACCGAGTAAATCAACACATGAAACATAACCGTTTCCACCAATAGTTATACTTGTTGATTCTTGATTTGAATTAATAGTTAAATTGTTATTAAATGTTGTATGTGTATGATCTAATTTCGAATATAATGAATCGTGATTATGCTCTGTTGGTGTGAAAGTCTCTGGAACATCAGTCAAGTCATTATAACTATGTACATGATCAATTAAAGCAAATTCATCATGTGTATGGTTCATTAATTTATCATGTATCTGTGCATCAACAAGAAGTAAACCTAAATAATTTGTTCTTTGACCTTTCTCCACATTTGAATAATAGCGTTTTAATGATGCGAATATTTTATCTATTGAAGGAAACAAATTAGCAACATATTGAAATTCATTAAAATCTTCATCAACATCTTCATAATTTGGTGACTCATAACTTTCAACATTATCAGTATTTGTAGAGTCATCAATTATAACACTTCTTGTCATGACTGTAAGTTCTAAAGGTATATAACCACCAGATTTTGACGACACAATACCAAATGTTTTATATAGATATCCTGTCCAACCAAATTTCTTAATTTGTGCAATCATAGGTCCAACTGTAGCAGCTGTATCTAGAATTGTTAAACCAAAATCAATAATATCGAATATTTGTTCCACGGCACTTTTCTTTGGTGATGATGTTGTATTACCATTTTCATCAGTAATTTTGTTAAATAATATATCAATAATATCTTCATCATCAATCAACATCTGTTTAGTTAGAAAATTATCATAATAGAATTTATTACCTTTAGATGTTACACTTGATATAATACCTGATGATTCAAAAACTATAGAATTATCATTTGGAAAACGTATTATTAATTTATCATCACTACCAGACTCCGTATCTATAACTAAATTAATTAAACTATTGAATGAAAGTATGTCCTTAATAATCAATGCATCATTTTCTAATTTTAATAGTTTAGTTATATCAATGCCATTTATGTATCCATTAACTTTTAAATCATGATCAAATGACGTATTAATTTCATAAACTTCTTCCTCTTCTACTGTACCTATTTTAACTTTATTATATTCAATTCCTGTCATTTTAGTTCTCAATTCTTCGATATCAACAGGTTTTACGTATTGTCCATCATGTGTGTGATTCTTGAACTCTTCTCTAAATTCAGTATACTTATCATTTATGTCAGAGATTTCTTCATTGACTGTTATTGTGTTGTTATTTAAATTGAGTATTGATTCATTGATAACTTCAAATTTAACATCAGCATCTTCAATATATCTGTCCACATATCTGTTGAGGTCACTTAACTCTTTCTCAATATCAACACCATTTATGAGCAACTTGTTTATCATTACAGTTTCATTCTCAATTTTAACATACTTTTGATAAATTGCTAATATTTTGTTTATGTTTGAAAATGTGTCGATTAAGTATTGATTATTCATTATGTTTTTAGCAGTTATCAAATCATCAACAGATATTTCATTTATAAATTGTAGATTAGTTATTGAATTATTTAATGGTGAAATTGTTATATTGTTTTTTGCATATGTGAAAATAAATGACTTGTTAATACTATTGATCGTTAAACTGCAGATACCATTCGATAACGTGTCTGATGTTTTACTATGATTAGAGTATACAACAGTATTTTTATTCATCAGTGATTTCATCGTGTTTTCAATGCTGTTTATCTTTTGATCAATATTTGTATATTCCATTTTTAACATTTTTATTGCAATTAAAATATTTATGTACAGAACTGAAAATCAATTCAACACTACAGCATCAGAACTAGCGATTGAAGAAGTGTATACAAATTTAGATATTGAACCCAATGATTTATATATACCTAATGAAGGATTTGCATTTAGGTATCCACAAAGATGGCTTAATGATCCTTCACAAAATAAGGCTATTGGACTCAGAAGACTAAATATAACACCACCAAGATTATCATTTAAATTAAAATTCACATATATGCTTAATGATACGGAAAGAGACATTTTTCAAATTATAGATGTATTACCAGGAAATAATGTGGCTGAAATTTTAACCTATATAAGAAACTTTTTAAGTGAAAAACTATCTAATAGAGATAATTCATTTAATTTAGATTGGACATTTACAGATACGAAATTAGCATTGAAATTTTACAGAAATACTGATTCACTTAATTTTAAATTCCGTGGGGAAACAGATGATGATACTGTCAGTGTATTAAAACTTTTCAATCAAGAAATAGCTGATGATGCAATTGAAAAACTGAATGAATTTAAAAATGAATTAGTGTTCAATAATGTATGGGATAGAGATTACATAGAATTTCATGCATCGTTTTCAGAGGCTAGAAAAGGTTTCCTAGGTTTAAGAAATGAATTTTATAACAAACCTTCATTATTGTTTAAATCTCCACATGATGGTCCAACGTTTCATATTACATTTTATACGAATAATGCTAGAATAGCTGTTTTACCTAGACATTGTAGATTTATTATTCAACTGTGTTTCATATTCAATTATAAAAAGACTATGATATTGTAGATTTGGAAATCTCTCGTAGTTTATTTTTAGGTGAAAGGAGTTTTTTATTATAATGAAATATTTATGTACACGAGGCAGATATGCGTAAGTGAAAATCAATTCAACACTACAACTTCAGATCTTGCTATTGAAGAAGTATACACAAATTTAGATGTCGAGCCAAATGATCCATGCATATCAACTAAAGGATTTGCATTTAGATATCCACAAAGATGGCTTAATGACCCTTCACAAAATAAGGCTATTGGACTCAGAAAATTAAGTATTACACCACAACCAATATCTTTAAAATTATATTTTTCATATTTAAGTCCAAGTACTGATAAGGAAATAGGTGTGCAACGTAGGTCAATAGATGTGTTACCCGAAAATAATATGCTTGAGATATTGACTAAAATAAGAGATCAATTATACAAACGTAATGATAATCAAAATACAAGAGTTTATTTAACATGGACATATGTAGGTACGAAATTAACTTTAAAATGTTATCGTGTAGTTTCAGATACAGGTAAGGAATTGGTTGGAGTTTGGTTTAAATTATGTGGCATTGAATCTGTTAATAATGATAATGTATTAAAACTTTTCAATCAAGAATGCACTGATAAAATGCGTAAATATATAAATGATTTTCATAAGGAAGTTGTATTTGATGATGTATGGGATAGAGGATATATCGAATTTCATTCATCGTTTTCAGATGCTAGAAAAGGTTTCTTGGGTTTAAACGATGAATTCTACAGTAAGCCTTCATTACTATTTAAATCTCCATATGATGGTCCAACGTTTTATATTAGTTTTTATGTCAACGATGGTAAGACATCTATTATTCCAAGGTATTGTAGATTTATTATTCAACTATGTTTCATTCTTAATTATAAAAAGGCAATAATAATGGAGAATAATATATGGAATAATCAAGTTCCTCCTAACATGGCACCTTCCCCCCAAGAAGGCTAAAAATGAATTCCATTTTTTCATTCTTAAGCAAAGCCCGAAACGAAGTCCCTTAAAGGAGAATTCCATTTTTTCATTCTTCTTCTTTAATTATTTTTACTGCAATTGTGATGTATATAGGGTTTAATAAATGTATCTCATGCATGTTGGCATCTACTAAAGTTAATTGAATGTTGCATAAATCACAAGATGCTATATCTACTTCAAAATCAGCGTTTGTAACTATGATTGGATAATTGGCTGAAAAACTATTATTGATTCTAAGTACAATTCTCGAGATATTTAAGTTTTCATATAAATTTCTAAATGAACTCTTCCCAACATTGCTCACGAGATATAATACAGGTGTCGACAAATAGTTACCAACACTTTGTGCAAGTATACTAAATGTTCCTTTTTTGTATTCGCTATTTAATGGTAGAACCTCATTATAAAATCCACATAGTTGAATTATATTATATGATGCATTATTGATTGTAAAAAATGTATCTGATTCAAATAGTATACGTCCAGTTTCATCAACAGACGCTGTAACATTAGAATTTTTAATCAATGCATTTAACAACATGCAAAATGTCTCAGAATTTAAATCTGTGTACATATTATTGAAAACATACTTCTTGCCATTAATTTGTATATAATCATCTTTTTCAATAACAACGATTGAGCATTTAGTAGTTAACGATGTGACAATCATCAATACTTTTCTCGATGGTGGATATGGTAAATTAATATCTATCCTGTTATAATGATTGTAGTCATATGACGAAATTGTATAATCGATTAAAGGTGTCATCATTTTTTTACAATAATAAAAAGACTAAGTTATGTCATTCTTTCACGTATGGATATGTATTTTAGGCACAATATATGTCATTGATAAATTAATCGATACAATGTTAAATATCGTAATCTACAGTGATAACAAAAATGAAAACACAGATTTACCTGAACATGCTAAATCAATGTATTCTTAATCTTGTATAGTTAATGGGGGCACGCCCCTTGAATCTTGTTTATTTTTATCCCGTTTTCATTCCTGTCGATATTATAATTTTCTTTGCTTTAATATGTATCGTGAATGTGGCGTGAGGATCTTTTAATTTATTGTATTCATTCCATAACTTCTTGTAATCGAAAACTGCTGCAGGTGATTCTCTAATTAAATCTTCAAAATCATATTGTGATATGCCTGGAAACAATACAATATCAGATACGGTACGTTTTAGATCTTTAGGAATTGATTTAGTAGTTTGAACACATATCATAACATTAATATGAAAATGTCTCAACTTCTTTAGTAATTTCGATAGATCAGTTTCTTTAGTTCTTAACAATGAATGATTAGCGAAATCATCAAGTATTAATAAACATCTATGAGGAAACGTTTTCCATTTATATTTGTATATTTTTTCAACGAGATATCTCATGATTTTAAGTCTTGTATTTTTACCTTGATCAAGTCTCTTTTTATTAATCAATCTTCTTAATTCATCATTTATCACTTTACAATCACTATTGACGTATTCATTTATTGCATTATATTTAAGTATCCTTTTCATATACTTATTTAACCAGTCAAGTAACTCTGTATCCTTCACTGCTATTAACTTTGATTTTTTAATTGCTGGACTGAATGTTTTAACTGTTTGATCAAAATTAGCTGAAGTTGAACAAATGACTATTAATTCAAAAAATGGTTCTGCAAATAATACCTCTTGTTTTGCCGATAGCTTCATATAGTTGTAACTCTTTCCTGAACCCATTGGAGCTATAAATGCACATATACCATTTTGAGCGAATGGATATTTTTCATGTATTGGTTTAATTTCAGCATTAGATAACTGTTCATGATTCTTTTCTGAAAATTTATCAAACAACTTATCAATCTCTCTAAATTTTTGATCAACGTTTTTTTCTTCATTTTTCATTTCATTTTCTTCCATATTTATTTTAATCAAAATAATTTTTTATTACAATCAAAATGAGCAAGGACAATTTTGAACAATACGTCATCAGTGAATTTAAAGTAGATAATCAAGCAGCT
>ERZ825525.2821-NODE-2821-length-10359-cov-2.588995_pt1 | contig 10359 bp, 9 predicted proteins | sample MGYA00519930_ERZ825525 | MGnify/ENA primary metagenome ERZ825525 (study PRJEB31778, sample SAMEA3449203) | human gut metagenome | biome: human gut; feature: human-associated habitat; material: faeces | place: United Kingdom | collected 2010/2012 ... | reverse complement strand
TCGCTCTGCACAACGCGCGCTTCAAAGCCGCAGCTTTTAAGGTTCTGCTTAACGATTGCTATGGCTTCCCTGCTCTGGTCAACAAATGTGACCTCCTTCGCGCCGCGGCTGAGGCACTCGATGCCGAGCTGACCCGTTCCGGCAAAAAGGTCGAGCACTCGCCTGCCCTCGATATCAAACTGAACGATATTGAACATTGACTCCTTGACCATATCAGTCGTCGGGCGTATATCATAATTATCCGGCTCTTTGAGCTTCTTTCCACGCTTTGTTCCGCTTATTATTCTCATTTCTTTTCCTCGTCCTTATGATAATATTCAAAAACCGCTTTGGCTGTATTTTTCGGAACAACTGCACTCAGTTCATCCAATCCGGCGTTTTTTATTGCCTTGATCGTTTTAAAGCTGCACAGCAGCTCGTTTTTCCTGACGCTGCCCACTCCGGGTATGGCGCTCAGCTCCGAACCGAAGCTCTCGTTTCTGAGCGAGCGCTGATATTCTATCGCAAAGCGGTGGGTCTCCTCCTGGATCTGGCCGATGAGGGAGAACACCGCCTGCTGGGTGACGATGCCGATCTCCCGGCCCTCCGGCGTCACCAGGGCCCGGGTGCGGTGCCGGTCGTCCTTCACCATGCCGAACATGGGAACATCTGCAAGCTGTGTGCCCGCCAGCGCGGCCTGCACGGCGCTTACCTGCCCTCGCCCGCCGTCGATGAGCAGCAGGTCGGGGGCTTCGTCAAAGCCCTTGTCCCCCGCCTTGTAGTGGACAAACCGCCGGGTCACGACCTGACGCATGGAGGCGTAGTCGTCCGGGCCGGCGACGTCCTTCATCTTGAACTTGCGGTAGTCCCGCTTGAGCGGGCGGCCGCGCACGAACACGGTCATGGCCGCGACTATGCCCTCCGAGCCGAGGTTCGAGACGTCGAAGGCCTCGATGCGCTCCGGCATCGAGGGCAGCTCCAGCGTCTTTTGCAGCCACTCGAGCGTCTTGAGCGTTTTCTGCGCCCCGGTCGCCGCGCGTTCGGACTCCTCCCGCGCGTTGGTGACGGCGCTCTCCACCAGGCGCAGCCTGTCGCCGCGCTTGGGGGTCTCCACCGAGACCTTGTGCCCCGAGAGCTCCGTGAAGAGCTGCGAGAGCGCCTCGGCGTCCTCCGCCTCCGTGGGCAGGAGGATGTACTTAGGCCACGCGCCGCGCTGGGAATAATACTGCCGCACGAGGCCGGAGACGGCCTCGCCGTCCTCCTCCAGCGGCTCCTCCATGAGCTCGAAGTCCTTGGCCGCGAGGTCGCCGCCGACGAAGTGGAGCACCGAGAAGCAGCTCTTGGCCCCGCGGTAAAAGCCCACGGCGTCCGTGTCCGCGTAAACGGCGGAGATGACGCGCTGGCGGTTGCCCAGGCCCTCGATGGCCCGGATGCGGTCCCGGTAGGACGCGGCGAGCTCGAACTTCAGCTCCTCCGAGGCGGAGAGCATCTTCTCCGTCAGCTCCTCGGTGAGCTGCTTTGTCTTGCCGCTAAGTATCATGGCGGCCTGCTCCATGGCGGCGTGGTATTCCTCCGACGTGTGTCCGGCCATGCACCAGCCGGCGCAGGCGCCCATGTGGTAGTTGAGGCAGGGCCGCTGTTTGCCGATGTCGCGCGGGAACTTCCGCGTGCAGGTGGGCAGCAGCAGGGCTTTACATACCGTGTCTATGATGTCCCTCGACTGCGCCCTTCCGCCGAAGGGGCCGAAATAGCGCGCCCCGTCCTTGGCGTAGCGGTTCGTGAGCGAGAACGTGGGGTACTCGCTGCGGGCGTCGAGGCGGATGTAGGGATAGCCCTTGTCATCCTTTAAAAGTATATTATAGTACGGCTTGTGCCGCTTTATGAGCGAATTCTCCAGCACCAGCGCCTCAAACTCGCTGGTGACGACGATGACGTCGAAATCGTCGACCTTGTCGGCCATGGCGGCGACCTTGGGCAGGTGCTCGCCGCGGAAATAGCTCGAGACGCGGTTTTTCAGCGCCTTGGCCTTGCCGACGTAGATGACCTCGCCCCGCGCGTCCTTCATTATATAGACGCCGGGCAGCAGCGGGAGGCGGTTGGCCTTCTCGCGCAGCTCGGGCAGCTTCTGGTTCATGCCGCGCCCTTCCTCTCGCGCAGGTCGCCGTGGACGCACCAGACGGTGATGGTCACGATGACCACAAGCCCGCCGATGAGCGCCCAGGCCCCGGGGGCCTCGCCGTCAAAGATGAACACCCACACGGGGTTCAAAAGCGGCTCGAGCGCGCCGAGCAGCGAGCAGGCCAGCGGCGGGCAGGAGCCCGAGGCCCGACCCAGCAGCACGTAGGGTATGCCGAGCTGGACTATGCCGAGCACGAGTATGCAGGCCACCGGCACCGCCTTGAGCTCCGGCGGGTACATGGCGATGAACGGGATGCTGACCAGGAAGGTCAGGCAGTGGGCGGTGAGGATGGCGCTCATGCGCTCGCTCTCCGTCGCGCCGTCGAGACTCATGTAGTAGCAGCCGAAGGCCATGCCCGCGGCGAGGGCCACGCAGTTGCCCAGCAGGTGCCCCGGAGTGAGCTGGTCGAAGAAAAAGAGCGAGATGCCCACCATGGTCAGTCCCACGGCGAGGATGTCCGCGCGGGAAAAGCGCTTTTTGAAGAACAGGGCCGAGAACACGACGATGAATATCGGCGCGGTGAATTGCAGTACGATGGAATTTGCCGCCGTGGTCAGCTTGTTCGCCGCGACGAAGAAGGTCAGCGTGACGCACAGAGCGCCGCCGCCGAGCAGGCTGCGTTTGTCGGCCGTGTAGCGTATGCCGCGCGAACGCATGTAGACGAACATGACCAGCCCCGCGATGAGGCTGCGCACGCCCGCGATGACCACGGAGTTCCACGGTATGAGTTTAATAAAAATGCCCGCTATGCTCCACAGCGCGGCGCACAGCAGCATCTCGAAAATAGCCCTGTTTCTTGACATGATATCACCAAACCTGCAAAAGCGGGGGCGTGCAGCAAACACGCCCCCGCCGTTACTTTGTTGCGCGGATCACTCGGAAAAATCGGAGTCGATAAGCTCAGAGAGCGTGGCAATGGCCTCGTTCTCATCCACACCATCGGCTACGATGTTGACGGTAGTACCCTTCACGATGCCGAGAGAGAGCACGCCGAGAAGGCTCTTCGCATTCACGCGGCGCTCATCCCTCTCTATCCAGATGCTGCTCTTGAACTCGTTAGCCTTCTGGATGAAGAAGGTCGCAGGCCGCGCGTGAAGACCGACCTGATTGTTTATTGTTACCTCTTTGGATATCACTGAGAGCCACTCCTTCCACAACCCCTGCCTGTGATAATCAGGCATCATGCAATATAAAGATACCAAATTTCACTGAAAACGTCAACTGATTTTCCCCGATTTGTCTATTTACTACAACAAGGTCTGTTAGGCAACGGGGTATTTATTTCAGTTCAACAACTGTGACTCCCGTCTCGCCCTCGCCGTATCGGCCGAGGCGGAAGCTCTTGACGGCCTTGTTTTTCCTGAGCGATTGCTGCACCGCCTGTCTCAGCGCGCCGGTGCCCTTGCCGTGGATTATCGTGACGGTGTGCAGCTTGCCCATGACGGCGGAATCGATGTACCGCTCCAGGACGGGTATCGCCTCCAGCGTCTCCATGCCGCGCAGGTCCAGCTCAGGGGCCACCGCCGCCTCGCGGAACGTGGTCGTGCCGGAGGACACCACCTTTTTCTTCGGCTGCTTTTCGGTCACGCGCACCTCGTCCTGGCGGGCCGTCACGTTCATTATACCCGCTCTGAGGCTCAGCGAACCATCCTTATTTATGCCCGTCACCTCGGCCTTTACGCCCATGGAGAGTATCTCCACCGTGTCGCCCACCACGGCGGGCCGCGTGGGGCCGCGCTTTTCCTCGGGCATGGCGGGCTTTTCGGCAAAGTGCTCCTCCGCCTCGTTGAGGCGCCGCCTCAGCTCGGCGCGGGCCTCGTTCGCGGCGCGGTGGTCCTCGTCGGCGTTCGCCTTGGAGCGCATCTCGTCTATCTCGGCGAATGCGGCCTCCGCCGTCTCGCGCGCCTCGGCGATTATCCGCTCCGCGTCCCGCTTGGCCTTGACCTCCGCCTTCTCCAGGCGCAGCTCGAGCTCGACCCTTATCTTGGCCGACTCCTTGCGGTTCTCCTCGGCCTCGCGCAGCTTCTTCTGCGCCTCCTCCCGGTCGCGCTCCAGCGCCTGGCGCACGGACTCGAGCTTTTCTATCGTCGCCTCGAAGCTGGCGCTCTCGGTGCCGACGCGGCTCTTTGCGTCCGCGATTATCTCCTCCGGCACGCCCAGGCGCTCCGAGATGGCGAAGGCGTTGGACTTGCCGGGGATGCCCACCAGCAGCCGGTAGGTCGGGCGCAGGGTCGCCACGTCGAACTCGCAGGAGGCGTTCATGACGCCCTTGGCCGTCGTGGCGTAGACCTTCAGCTCCGCGTAGTGCGTCGTCGCCGCGATGACGGCGCCGTGCTCCCTCGCGTACTCGATTATGGAGATGGCCAGGGCCGCGCCCTCGGTGGGGTCCGTGCCTGCGCCCAGCTCGTCGAAGAGGATGAGCGTATTAGGGCCGCATTCATTAAGTATGCGCACGATGTTTGTCATGTGCGAGGAAAAAGTCGAGAGGTTCTGCTCTATGCTCTGCTCGTCGCCTATGTCCGCGAGCACGGCTCTGAACACGGGCACGCAGCTCCCGTCTGCGACGGGCAGGTGCAGTCCGCAGGCGGCCATGACGCACATGAGGCCGATAGTCTTGAGCGTGACCGTCTTGCCGCCGGTGTTCGGGCCGGTGATGACCAAGGTGTCGTAGTCGCCGCCGAGGGCGAGGTCTATGGGCACGGCGGTGTCCTTGGGCAGCAGCGGGTGGCGGGCCTTGCGGAGCACCACGGCGCGCTCGGATATCTCCGGCTCCATGCCGTCGTAGGCGTAGCTCAGCTTGGCCTTGGCGAAGATGAGGTCCAGCGACACGAGGATACCGAAGTCGCGGGAGATGTCGTCCGCGTGCTCGGCGCAGTCGGCGGAGAGCTCGGCGAGGATGCGCTCCACCTCTGCCTTCTCGCGGGCACGCAGCTCGCGCAGCTCATTGTTCGCCTTTACCGCGGCCATGGGCTCTATGAACAGCGTTGCGCCCGAGGCGGAGACGTCGTGCACCAGGCCGGGCACGGTGTTCTTGAACTCGGCCTTGACCGGCACGACATAGCGCTCAGACCGCGTGGTGATGATGGGGTCCTGCAGGGCCTTTGAGTAGCTCGGCGAGGAGATGATCTTCTGCAGCGCCTCCCTCACGCGGGCTGAGGCGGCGCGGATGAGGCGGCGGATGGACGCGAGCTCCGGGCTTGCGGCGTCGGAGAGCTCGTCCTCGGCCGCGATGGAGCCGGTGATCTTGTCCTCCAGGAAGCGGTTTGTGATGAGGGAGTTGAAAAGGCCGTCGATGCAGGTCTTTTCGTTGCCGCGGCCGTCGCCGGCGGCGTAGGTGCGGGCCATGCGCGCGGCGGTGAGCACGCCCGCGATGTCCATGAGCTCGCGGATGTTCAGCGTGCCGCCCATGTCGGCCCGCGAGAGGCTGGCGCGCACGTCCTTGACGCCGGAAAACGAGGGGCTGCCCCGCTTGACCATCATGCCTCTGGCGGCGCTGGTCTCGGCGAGCAGGCGCTGCACCGTCGCCGCGTCCGTAGAGGGAGAGAGCGCCGCGGCGCGCGCCTTGGCCTCGTCGCTTACGGCGTGGTGCGCGAGCATGGCGAGTATCGCCGGCAGCTCCAGCGTCGAGGCAGATTTCTCGTACTGTGTCATTTTGAGTTCCTAACCTTTTTGTAGTAGTCGAGGCTCGCAAAGCCGCGGTCCAGCTCATAGAGCGCATAGGCCTCGCAGACCTGGCCGAGGCGGCGGATGCCCTCGTCGTCGAGCCGGAATGAGAAGATGCGCTTGGGCGCGGCGTCCACGATGTAGCGCATGGCCTCGATGACGGCCCTGTCCACAGGCAGGCCGTCCGGTCTCGGGCAGTCCTCGCAGTACAGCTCGCCGTGGGCGGGGACGAGATAGCCGCTCTCGATGTCGACCTTGCCGCACTTGGCGCAGCCCTCCAGCTCCGGCCGGTAGCCCGAGAGGCACATCAGCCGCAGCTCGAACGCCGCCTTCACCTGCTCGGGCGGGAACATGCCCGAGGCGAGGGCGTACAGGCCGTTGAGCCCGAGCTGGAGTATCTCCGGCTCCGGGCAGTCCTCGTCCGAGACGGCCTCCAGCAGCTCCGCAAAGTAGCTGCCCAGGGCCAGCAGCTCTATATCGCCTCTCAGGCCCCGGAACTGCTCCACGGTCACGGCCTCGTTAATAGTCCAGTAGCCCTTGTGCCCGAAGAGCGTCAGCTCCGAGAAGCACAAAAGCTGCGTCGCCGCGGCGAGCTTGCTGCGCGTGCGCGCAACGCCGCGGGCCTTGGCCGTGATCTTGCCCTCCGTCTCCGTAAGGATGGTGAGTATCTTGTCCGACTCCTTGTACTTGGCCTCGCGCAGGATGAGGCCCCTTGTGGTGTGGTACATATGTATCGCCTCGCTTTTTACGGGGCGGCTCAGGAGCGGGCCGCCCTCTCTTTGCTTTTCTCCGGCGCCGGTTTCGGTTTTTTCCCCTGCTGTGCGCTCTCGCGGCTGAGCAACCAGTACACCGGCTCGCCCGTCTCACAAAACAGCGTCCAGAAACTGCCGTTCTTCACGGCCATCACCTCTGGTGCTAGTTTCTGCGCCCGCGGGCCGGTTCAGCCATGGGAATATTTAAGCGTGGGCAGCACGCTAATCGTTGAAGCCGAAGTTGCGCAGCAGCGGCTGGGAGTCGCGCCAGTTCTCCTTGACCTTGACCCAGGTCTTGAGATACACCTTGGCGTCCAGGAAGTTTTCCATGTCCTTGCGCGCCATCTCGCCTATCTTGCCGAGCATTGCGCCGTTTTTGCCGATTATTATGCCCTTGTGGCTGGCTTTTTCGCAATATATCGTGGCGTCTATCTCGATGACGCCGTCCTCGCGCTCGTGGAAGCGCGTTATCTCCACCGCCGTGCCGTGAGGGACCTCTTTGTCCAGGCACCAGAGCAGCTTTTCGCGCAGGAGCTCCGCGCACAGCTGCTTTTCCGGCTGGTTTGTGTACATGTCCTCCGGGAAGAGGTGCGGGCCGGGTTCGGCGAACTTCTCCATCTCCTCCACCAGCGCCTCCAGCCCGTCGCCGGTCTTGGCCGAGATGGGCACGATGGCCTTGAAGTCATACGCCTGGGCGTAGGCCGAGATGACGGAGAGCAGCTCCGACTTCTCCACGGTGTCTATCTTGTTTATCGCGAGTATCGCGGGGGCGCGGGAGGCGCGTATCTGGCGTATGAGCTCCGTCTCCTGCGGCCCGAGCGAGGGTATCGGCTCCACGACGAGCACGACGGCGTCCACGTCCGCGACGCTCTCGCGCACGACCTTATCCATGTACTCGCCCAGTCTCGTCCGCGCCCGGTGGAAGCCCGGCGTGTCCATCAGCACCAGCTGGGTGTCGCCGCGGTTTATTATCGCGGTGATGCGGTTGCGCGTGGTCTGGGGCTTGTTGGAGACTATGGCGACCTTCTCCCCCACCAGCGCGTTGGTGAGCGTGCTCTTGCCCACGTTGGGGCGGCCCGCTATGGTTATCATTGCGTTTTTATCCATTGTTGCTGCACCTCGTTGCTGCACTTCTTCTCGCGAGCTGCCCGCCCGCGACGAACACTATCGTCGCCAGCCAGACGCAGACAAAGGCCACGGTCATGGCCGGGCTCATCGTCTCGTCATAGAGCAATATGCCGCAGAGAAGCTGCAATGTCGGATTTATGTACATGAGTATGCCCGAGAGCGACATTGACGTCGTGCGGATGCCCGCCGAGTAGAGGAAGAGCGGCAGGTAGGTCACAAGTCCCGCCAGCGGCAGGAGTATCAGCCGCCAGCCGCCTATGACGCCCGTGCTTATCGGCCCGCCGCGCAGCTCCATGACCACGATAACGGCCAGGGCTATGGGCGAGACGAGCAGCGTCTCTATGAACGTGGACACGTCGCCCGGGACGTCGGCCTTTTTCTTTATCGCGCCGTAGATGGCGAAGGAGAGGCCGATGAGCACCGCCAACAGCGGGAACTCGCCCTCCATGACCATCGGCGCCGCCACGCCCGCCGCCGCCAGCGCCACGGCGGCCCACTGCGCCGCCGTCAGCCGCTCGCGGAACACGATGAAGCCCACGAGTATGGCGAGGATGGGGTTTATGTAGTAGGCCAGACTCGCGTCCAGCACGCGGTTGGAGGCGACGCAGTAGATGAACGCGCCCCAGTTGAAGCTGATGAAGAGGCCCGCGGCCAGCATATAGCGCCGGAGCCGCCTGTCGCGCAGCACGCGCATGGCCTCGCCCCACTTGCCGCTCAGCGGCACGACGATCAGGCTCACGACAAGCGAGAACACGATGCGGCAGCAGAGCACATACACCGAATCCACGTCCGCGAGCAGCTTCCAGTAGATCGGGAAAACGCCCCAGAGCACATAGCTCAGGAACACTGCGGCAGAACCCTTTTTCATTCCTCTCTCTTTCTCCCCTGTGCATTCAGACGGGCTCAGACGCCAAGCCCGGACATTATTATCTCTTCCCGCGCGCGCATCTGACGCTTCATCTCCGCCTCGTCCACGTGGTCGTAGCCGAGCAGATGCAGCGTGCTGTGGACGGTGAGGTACATCAGCTCTCTCTCAAAACTGTGTCCGTACTCCTCAGCCTGTGCCGCGCACTTTTCAAGCGATATTGCCATATCCCCGAGGAACGCTCTCCCCGTCTCGGGGTCGATGTCGCACATCTCCGCGTCGAATTCGCCCGGCGTCAGCTCGTTTGCCGGGAAGCTCAGCACGTCCGTGGGCCTGTCCACGTTCCGGTACTCACGGTTCAGCTCGTGGATTCCCTCGTTATCCGTGAGCAGGACGCTAATCTCGCAGTCCACACCCACGCCCTCGGCGCGGAGCGCCGCGTTTATCGCGCGGAGTATCATCCGCCGCGCGTCCGGATATCCAAGGCCGCTTTTCGAGCGGCTCACCATTATCTTCGCGCCCATTACAGCTTGTACACCTCGCGCATCTTGGCCTCGAGATAGCGCGTGTAATAGCTCGCGTCGAACTCGCCGCCGAGGGCGGAGCGCATGAGCTCCGTGGGCTTGATGAGGCTGCCGTGGCGCCAGATGCGCTCGCCCAGCCAGTCACGCACCGGTGCGAGGTCGCCGGAGGCCACCGCCGCGTCCACGTCGAAGCTCTCGCGCATGCGCTCGATGAGCTGCGCGCCGTAGGCGCTGCCCAGGGCGTAGCTCGGGAAGTAGCCGAAATCGCCGCCGGACCAATGTGAATCCTGCAAGACGCCGTGCGCGTCGTCCGGAACGTCCACGCCGAGGTACTGCTTGTAGAGGGCGTTCCAGTGCCCGGGCAGGTCCTTGGCGTTCAGCTCGCCGTGGAGCAGCGCGCGCTCGAGCTCGTAGCGCACCATAATGTGCAGGCTGTAGGTGAGCTCGTCGGCCTCTATGCGGATGAGTCCCGGCTGGGCGGCGTTCACGGCGCGGTAGAACATGTCCGCGTCGTACCTCCCGAGCTCCGGGCAGAGCCGCACGAGCTCCGGCCAGACCAAGTTGCAGAAGGCGCGGGAGCGGCCGATTATGTTCTCGAAGAAGCGGGACTGGCTCTCGTGTACGCCCATGGAGACGCCGCTGCCGAGCTTGGTGAAGGCGTATTCCTCCGCCGTGCCCAGCTCGTAGAGCGCGTGGCCGCCCTCGTGGATGACGCTGAACATGGAGGAGGCGAAGGCGTCCTCGTAATACTTCGTCGTGATGCGCACGTCGTAGCGCGAAAAGTCGGTGGTGAAGGGGTGCTCCGTCGTGGCGAGGGTGCAGCGGTCCGGGTCCAGGCCGAGGAAGCGCATGAGCCAGTGTGAGAGCTCGTCCTGCCTGTCGAGCGGGAAGCGGACGCCCAGCAGCGAGGTGTCGGGCGGCTCCGCCGCGCCGACCTTTGCTATGAGCGGCACGAGCTTTGAGCGCAGCTCGGCGAAGAACTTGTCGCAGAACTCCTGCGTCATGCCCTCCTCGTAGGTGTCGAGCCAGAAGTCGTAGGGGTCCTTCTCAGGCTCGACCAGCCCGGCGAAGCGGCGGGAGGCGTCGATTATCTTTTGCAGCAGCGGCTCGAACATGGCGTAGTCGGACTTGGCCTTGGCCTCGCGCCAGACGGTGGCCGCCTCGTTGAGGAGGTCCTTATACGCGACGTACTCGTCCACCGGCACGCGGCTCTTAAAGCGCAGGGACTTCTCGCGCAGCTCCACGAGGCGCTTTTCCGCGGGGCTGAGC
>ERZ825525.2819-NODE-2819-length-10363-cov-9.278619_pt1 | contig 10363 bp, 7 predicted proteins | sample MGYA00519930_ERZ825525 | MGnify/ENA primary metagenome ERZ825525 (study PRJEB31778, sample SAMEA3449203) | human gut metagenome | biome: human gut; feature: human-associated habitat; material: faeces | place: United Kingdom | collected 2010/2012 ... | reverse complement strand
CAGCCCCAGGATGCGACGAGCCGACATCGAGGTGCCAAACCTCCCCGTCGATGTGAACTCTTGGGGGAGATCAGCCTGTTATCCCCAGGGTAGCTTTTGTCCGTTGATCGACTGCCTTTCCATTCAGCACAGCCGGTTCACTAAGCCCAACTTTCGTTCCTGCTCGACCTGTCCGTCTCGCAGTCAAGCTCCCTTCTGCCTTTGCACTCTTTGAATGATTTCCAACCATTCTGAGGGAACCTTTGGGCGCCTCCGTTACTCTTTGGGAGGCGACCGCCCCAGTCAAACTGCCCACCTAACACTGTTCTATACCCAGATTATGGATACTAGTTAGATACTAAATGTATGAAGGGTGGTATCCCAACGTTGACTCCACGAATACTAGCGTACTCGCTTCTTCGTCTCCCACCTATCCTGTACATCACACACCCAATATCAATATTAAGCTGCAGTGAAGCTCCATGGGGTCTTTCCGTCTGATCGCGGGTAACCTGCATCTTCACAGGTACTATGATTTCACCGAGTTTCTTGTTGAGACAGCGCCCAAATCGTTACGCCTTTCGTGCGGGTCAGAACTTACCTGACAAGGAATTTCGCTACCTTAGGACCGTTATAGTTACGGCCGCCGTTCACTGGGGCTTAAGTTCACCGCTTCGCTTGCGCTAACGGCTCCCCTTGACCTTCCAGCACTGGGCAGGCGTCAGCCCCTATACTTCATCTTACGATTTAGCAGAGACCTGTGTTTTTGGTAAACAGTTGCTTGGGACTTTTCACTGCGGCCACTTTCGTGGCACCCCTTCTCCCGAAGTTACGGGGTCATTTTGCCGAGTTCCTTAACAAGAGTTATCCCGATCATCTTATGATTCTCTCATCGTCTACCTGTGTCGGTTTGCGGTACGGGCACCACATTCCTCCTTAGCAACTTTTCTCGCCAGTGTGAATTCATCAGCTTCCGCTACTATAGTTCGCTCCCCGCTGCACCCAGCCTTAACGGTGCGCGTACTTCACTACGCACCGGCCTCGTACAACGGCCCCCCTTTACCATCCGGGTGGGTCTGACTATCCTTCTGTGTCATTGCATCAGTAATAACGTCCTGTGGTGGTGCAGGAATATCTGCCTGCTGTCCATCATCTACGGCTTTCGCCCTCAACTTAGGCCCCGACTAACCCTGGGGGGACGAACCTTCCCCAGGAAACCTGAGACTTTCGATGGCGGAGATTCTCACTCCGCTTTCGCTACTTATACCGGCATTCTCTCTTGTATGCTCTCCACCACCCCTTTCGATATGGCTTCAGCGTGCATACATTGCTCCTCTACCAATTGAATTACTCCAATTCCTAAGCTTCGGTGTCAGGTTTGAGCCCCGATAATCTTCGGCGCGTTGTCACTCGACCAGTGAGCTATTACGCACTCTTTGAATGAGTGGCTGCTTCTAAGCCAACATCCTGGTTGTCTAAGCAACAATACATCCTTTTCCACTTAACCTGAACTTAGGGACCTTAGCTGTAGGTCTGGGCTGTTTCCCTTTTGACAATGAAACTTAGCTCCCACTGTCTGACTGCCTAAAAACAAGTAATTGACATTCGAAGTTTGATAAGGTTCAGTAAACCGTGAAGTCCCCTAGCCTATTCAGTGCTCTACCTTCAATACTCTATTTAGACGCTAGCCCTAAAGCTATTTCGAGGAGAACCAGCTATATCCGAGTTCGATTAGAATTTCTCCGCTAACCACAGGTCATCACCGACTATTTCAACAGGCGTGTGTTCGGGCCTCCACAGCGTTTTACCGCGGCTTCACCCTGCCCATGGTTAGGTCACTCGGTTTCGGGTCTACGACATGCTACTCAATCGCCCTTATCAGACTCGCTTTCGCTTCGGCTTCGGCACTTAATGCCTTTACCTCGCAACACATCGTAACTCGCCGGTCCGTTCTACAAAAAGTACGAGATCACACGTTAAGTCGTGCTTTCTCTGCTTGTAAGCATATGGTTTCAGGTTCTCTTTCACTCCCCTCCCGGGGTTCTTTTCACCTTTCCCTCACGGTACTATACTCTATCGGTCACTAAGTCGTATTTAGCCTTACGAGATGGTCCTCGCATATTCCCACCGGATTCCACGTGTCCTGTGGTACTCTGGATACCCACCACTTAAATGTCGATGCCGCCTACGAGGCTATCACTCTCTTTGGCCAGGCTTTCCAGCCTGTTCGACTACCAACATCTAATGATTTGTGGGTCCGTAACCCTTTTAATATCACTACTAAAAGTTTGGGCTCTTCCAATTTCGCTCGCCACTACTCTCGGAATCGTTAATTTACTTTCTTTTCCTCCGGTTAATGAGATGTTTCAGTTCACCGGGTTCCCCTCAGTACACTATTTGATTTGTGTAAAGATACTGCATCTTCAATGCAGTGAGTTTCCTCATTCGGAAATCTGCGGATCAACACTTATTTACAGTTCCCCGCAGCTTATCGCAGTTAGTCACGTCCTTCTTCGGCGCTTAGTGCCAAGGCATCCTCCATACGCTCTTCGTAGCTTGATCGTATAATTACGATACGCTTGCTTTCGCAAGCAATTTTAGATCCTTGAATAAATTACTCTTATTAACTCTGCGTCATTGCAGCAAAAATCGTTTTGAATTTTGCATATTAACACTCGATTAATATTTTTACTCTAAACTTATATTGTTCTATGCAGTTGTCAATGTTCCTTTCTGCCACATCAGTGGCCTGTCTTGCTGACAGCCTACTTATAATAACACAAGCGGCTTTTCGTGTCAACTGTTTTTTTCACTTTTTTCAAAGTTTTTTCAACCTTTTTTTGTGAATTTTTATTGCAGTTTCGCAGGGCAAATACCCTTGACACTTTGCACCGTTAGGTGTTACACTTCCGCCAGACAGTAACTTGCGATTACTGCGTCGAGCATTAAAAAACGCTCTCGTGAGCGGAAATCCTACATATAATACTACGAGGAAAAAGATATGTCAAACAATTTATCGCAAAAAAATAAAAGTTTTGACAAAAAACTTTTAATGAACAAAGCGGAGGTGGGCAAATCGTACAGGATACTTTCCTGCCACCTGCTGCCGGACATAAAAACACGTCTGGCGGAAATGGGACTTGTGCCCGATACCGTCGTAACGGTACTGAAAAAAGCTCCTTTGGGCGACCCGATAGAATTTTTGGTGCGTGGATACGCCCTGTGCATACGGGCAACCGAAGCGGAACACTTTGTCGTAGAGGAGGTGAGATAAGGTGAGCAAGCAATGTTGTACCCCCAAAAAGGAAACACCCAAACCGACGGTGAAAACGAAACTTACGGTGGCGCTGTGCGGCAACCCTAACTGTGGCAAGACAACGCTTTTCAACGTGCTTACGGGAAGCAACCAAAAGGTAGGCAACTGGCCCGGCGTTACGGTGGAAAGAAAAATCGGCGCATACAAAGCCAACCCCACCGTTGCCATTGTGGACACGCCCGGCATCTACTCTCTTTCGCCATTCACCATTGACGAACAGGTGGCGCACCAATATCTTATGGAAGGTAAACCCGACCTTATAATAAATATAGTGGATTCCACCAACCTGGAAAGAAACTTGTTTCTCACAAGTCAACTGATGGAACTGGACGTGCCGGTGGTAGTTGCGCTCAACATGCAGGACGAGGCCAAAAGCAAGGGAATACAAATTGACTCTTCCGTGCTGGAAGAAAAGTTCGGTTGCAAGTTTTTCAACATTTCCGCTTCCAAAAATCAAGGCGTGGAAGAGTTGATGAACTACTGCACGTCGCAAACCCCCGCTCCCAAAAAGCACTTTGTTTACAGCGACGCCGTCGAGGAAGGCGTTACAAAGTTGAAAGACCTTGTCGCAAACAGAGAAAACAGTCGCTGGGTAGCGTTGAAACTGTTGGAAAAGGACAAGACAATAATTAAAATGTGCAACCTTTCGCAAGAGGAGCAGACAAAGGTTGAGCAGATAAACAAAGAAGCGCAGGAAAAATTCGGCGACATAGTTTCTGCAAGAATCGCCGAGGAAAGATACGGCATTGTGTCGGAATTGGTAAACAGGGCGCAACGCATCGACACCGCAGGAATAAAGGAAGAGCGTGCGCAACGCATCACGCAGAAAATAGACAAAATCGTCCTGAACAAATGGCTGGCTTTCCCCATTTTTGCCGTGATAATGGCACTGGTGTTTTACATTTCCATAGGCGGTTTGGGCGGATTCCTGACAGACCTGATTAACGACGGATTTACACCGTGGTTGCAAAACACCATTAACGGCTGGTTTGCCAATGCTCAGAATATCGAATGGCTGCGTTCGCTTATTGTGGACGGCATAATAGCCGGCGTCATGAGCGTTGTCAGTTTCGTTCCGCAAATAATGTTGCTGTTCGGGTTTATTGCCGTGCTGGAAGCAAGCGGTTACATGTCTCGAATTGCTTTCATCACCGACAGACTGCTTAACAAAATAGGTTTGGGAGGCAGAAGTTTCGTTTCCATGATTTTGGGATGCGGATGCTCCGTGCCGGCAATAATGTCCACACGCACCATTAAAAACATAAACGAACGCAACGCCACCATCACTTTGACGCCCTTTATGCCATGTTCGGCAAAGTTGGCAATTATTTCCTTCTTCACCACGCACCTGTTGGGTGGCAACGCTCTGTTTGCAGTAAGTTTTTACTTTTTGAGCATTTTTGCCGTTATTTTGGGCGGATTGATAATGAAGGTGTTCCGTCGCAGAAAGACAAACGCAAGCGACACTTTCATTATGGAATTGCCCACCTACCGTGCCCCGACTGTGGGAAACGTCGCAAAACAGATGTGGGACAGAGGCAAGGCATTCCTGATAAAGGCAGGCACGATAATTTTTACCGCTTCCGTGTTGCTTTGGCTGCTGCAAAGTTTCAACTGGCGTTTTGAGATGGTGGCTACCGACCAAAGCATGCTTGCTTCCATTGGAAAACTTATTGCACCCATCTTCATTCCTATGGGCTTCAACGACGGCGGTTGCGGCTGGCAATTTGCCATTTCCACCCTTACGGGCATTGCCACAAAAGAAACCGTGGTTACCACACTGCAAATTTTGCTTCCCGAGGGTATCGACAACAGCATTTCGGCGCTTGGGGCGTACAGTTTCGTCGTGTACAACCTGCTGACAATACCGTGCGTTGCGGCAATATCCGCAAGTTTCTCCGAACAGGGAAACTGGAAAAACGGTTTGAGATCGGCACTTTTCCAAATCGTTGTGGCATACATCGTTTCTCTGGCAATCTACCAGTTGGGAACGCTTGCCCGCAAGTACACCACCGCATTTATCGTAACGGCAAGTTGCGTGGTGATAGCGTTTTTGCTGTACTTCTCCATACGCTACATTGTTACGCACCGTGGCTGCAACTACGAATGCGACCACTGTCCGCACAATGCCGATTGCAAAAAGGAAAGATAACCCACTCAACAACTACAAAAAAAACGCCTCAAAGATTTCCTCTTTGAGGCGTTTTCCTTTGCCGTACACGTTGGGCGAAAGTTTGCACGGCAGTTTCTGAAACGTTTTGCAAAATAATACTTTCACGTTATCAAACGGTTTTCGCCTTGCGACTAAACGGAATTTTTGCCTTATTTAATACAGGATTTTGCCTTATTTAATGGTATTTTGATTTGCCGTACACTTGGGACGAAAGTTTGCACGGCAGTTTCTGAGACGTTTTGCAAAATAATACTTTTACGTTATCAAACAGTTTTTTGTCTTGCGATTAAACCACGTTATCAAGCGACTTTTGCCTTGTGACTAAACGAAATTTTTGCCTTATTTAATGGTATCTTTAATTTATATTATATATTTATATTTATAGACACAGCGTGAATGTATCGGAAACAAGACATACTTTCAAAAATTTTTTGACTAATTTTCGAAACAAAAAACCCAACGGCGACAGTCTGAACACAAGCGGAAATTTACAAAACAAAAAAGGCTTTGCAGCCTTTTGAAAATTAACTTTGCACAAACGGGGATGCTTTTGCAGAACATTTCCCCGCTTACGGAAAAGTTTTGAATTGTAAAAAACGCCGTCAAAAAAAACACAATGCCCGCCGACAAAACAACGCTTTTTACAAGTAAACACCGTTACTTCATGAAATCTTCCGCAAGAATGTTGCGGTCCACCAACAACATTTTTTCTTTTTTGGCAAATTCCAAAGCCGAACGGTCAAAATACATGTTGGTTACGGCGATTGCTCCGCCGACATGGTAGTACTTGCTTCCTTCCACAACGGATGCAATGTCCCTTTCGCACAGCACTTTGTTAGCAAGATAACACCCCACCGCCAACGTAACGCCCATTTTTTCCACCAGCAAATCCACGCCGTAATTGTCCAGAACAGGGGTAAATTTGACCTGATAACCTTTGCAGCCGAACAGGCGTGCAACGTAGATAACAAATTGAGTTTTGTCCATTTTGGCAATTTCGTTGAATTTTTCTTCCGCCGTTTGCCTGCTTCCCATGTGTACAATGTGGTAGTTGTCGCCGTACGTGCCCACAGGCCGTGAAGAAGGTTGCGGCGCCGAGGACATCCTTTCAAAGGATGATTTTGCGGAAGATTGCTTCTTTTCGTCGTGTTTTTGCACAATGCAGGCAACAAGTAAAATAAGCCCCAACACAAAAACGACAATTCCGCCGTACAAAAAGGCGTTTTTTCTGCTGTCGGTGTTGATGACATCCGTGAAAATGAATTGCGCCACCATCAGAAAGACGCCAAGCAACATAAGCACCCACGCCAAAAAGGTGAAGACATACCGTACGTTTTTTTCTTTCATATTCCACCGCCCATTTGTGGCAGTTGCGCCACAAGTTTGAAAATGTTGTTTCGGTAACAAATTTATTGTACCGTTGCACTGTTTTTGTACCATTTGTACAAATCCGCTCTATTTGCACCGTTTGTACAAATCCACTCTGTTTGTACCGTTTGTACAAATCCGCTTTATTTGTACCGTTTGTACAAATCCGCTCTATTTGTACCGTTTGTACAAATTCGCTCTATTTATACCGTTTGTACAAAATCGCTCTATTTGTACCGTTTGTACAAATTCGCTCTATTTGTACCGTTTGTACAAATTCGCTCTATTTGTACCGTTTGTCAAACTTTTGCTGTTTGACCCACGTTTTCATCACCAATTTGACGGGCATAAACTTTACAAGTCGGGTCTGGCTGCGAGCCTTAAACCCGTACATAGAGAAATCTTTTCCTTTTTTCATGTCGGCATAGGCTTTTTTCACGACGTCCTGCGGTTTGTACAACACGCACATGTTGGTTATCACCTTCTTTTCCGTACATTCCGCACGGCGGAAAAAGGCGCTGTCCGTCCAATAGGGACACACTGCGGTAACGGTGATTTTGCGTGGTTTCAGTTCCACGTTCAAAGCCCTTGCGTAACTGTACACAAATGCTTTGGTTGCTGCGTAAACATTTTGAAAAGGTGTGGGCTGAAAAGCGGCAACACTGCTGAATTGCGCTATTTTTGCACCCTCGTGCATGAAAGGAAGCAAATTTTCCGTGAGAGATACAAGACATTCGCAGTTGAGCCTGACCATGTTTGTGCTTTCGGCAACGGGAATTTCGTCGTATCTGCCAAATTTGCCGAAACCTGCGGCATTCACCAACCAGCGCACATCGGGGGAGGTTTCACGCACGGCGGAAATTACTTCTTCCGTGCCACCGTCCGTCAAATCCACGGCAAAAATGCGCACAGGCGTTTTGAGTTGTTTTTGCAACTGCTGCAAATTTTCCTTTTCCAATCCAATCGCCCAGATTTCATGCAAACCTTCGCCGTCCAGAATGCGGGCGAATTCTCTGCCCATACCGTTGGATGCGCCGGTGACTACTGCTATTTTCATTGTTTACCTCCTGCAAAACTGCTTTTTTGATGTTCCGCAACAAGCGAAAGTACAAATTTTTGTTGCTGTTTGCGATTTTTCAACACCACTTTTCTGCCCGATGTGCAACCGAGCAACTTTTTTAGTTTTTTTCTGCGTGAAGGGGTACGCCCCTCCCACAAAAGCCAACGGCGAAACTCTTTGTCGAACTTTTCCACACAGGGCAAATCCTCTCGGCAACGCCCCTTGTACTTTTTGTACCGTCTTTTAGCGGAAAAATAACAAAAAAAGCGGTTGAAATCCAAAAACACGGTGATGTCCGATTGCGAAAAACGCTCTGTCGCTATCGAAAAGTAATTTCCGTCTATCACCCAACCGCATTGGCGGTTTTGTTTAAGAAAGCGTCGCACCGTTTCTTCCTGTTGGGCGTGCGTGTACTCCTGCCAATCGCCGTAAAAGCGGGTAGCGTCCATGTGCAACACGGGCAAAGACAAAAGTTCGCCCAACTGTCGTGCCAGGGTGGATTTACCGCTGCCGGAATAGCCTATGATTTGTATTTTCATTGCACACCGCCAAACTTTGCTGTGTATATTATACGATAAAATTTGTTGCAAATCAAGATATAACGCATTTTTGTCGCAAAAGCGGCAAAAGACGTCTTTCTGTTTGAAAACACAATCAAAAACGAGGTTGTAAAACAAAGCAATTTGACCAAATTTGAGCAAACGTATGCAACAAACACAAACATCATGCCGATTGTGTAATATGCACACTTGCACAACCGTCAATTTATCAAAAATGTGTCCGACGCAAACTGTTTTGTTGAAATTGGGTATTGCAAAGGCGGTTGCAAGATGGTATAATGCTTGTAGTGTAATTTACGGAGGAAGAGTTATGCCGAGATTTTTTGCATTGCTCGCCACAAGCGAAACGGCGGAAAAGGGCCCGTTGCAAAAAGCATACGATTTCATTTCGCAATACTTTGACTTGTTGGTGGAATACCTGATACTGCTTGTGGAATTTATCGGTATTGTAATTTTGGTGTACTCGATAATTTCCGCCGTCATAGGTTTGTTCCGAAAGCAAAAACACGTGCGTTTGCATTTGGCGGAAGGCATTGCCCTTTCGTTGGAATTCAAAATGGGTGGTGAGTTGCTTCGTACCGTTATCGTGCGTGATTGGAACGAACTTCTGATACTCGGTGCGGTCATTTTGTTGCGTGCAGCCCTCACATTCCTTATTCAGTGGGAAATCAAGTTGGAAAGAAAGTCCGGAAACATGACGGCCTTGGAACTGCACGAAATCAAAACGCCGTTGAAAAAAAAATCCGCCAAACGCAAGAATGACGAGGAAAGCACTTGTACCGATTTCAAAAAGCAATAAAACTTGTAGCCCCTTCGCAACAAGCGGAAACAAAGTACTTATTGTGCAAAATACAAACCGACAACTGAAACCACGCTCATAAATAATGAATATTGACTCGGGTTTGCCGATTACGGCAAATCCGTTTTTTTTGCGTAGAATGACGATACCACAAACAAATTTTGCGACATTCACCGCTACACTTGACCACGTTGCAACATTTGCAACGGCTAGAACAGCGTTGAACATCGTTTTTTGTAAAAGTTTAATATAGTTACTCTTTTATTGTTATTGTGCAAACTTTTTGAAAAACCGTATCGGTAACGCCACCGCTGCTTTGAGGCTTTACATAACGACAAAATATTTATTTCTTTTTTCAACAAATCGAAATTTTTTACTTGTTTTATATTACATTGCCTTTCAGGCGTTTTCGGGACGTCCTGCTTATTGAGAAATTGCACAAGAAATTTGCGCTGATTTTTCAACTCACGTTGCAAACGCACTACCGCCACAATCGTTTATTGTAAACTGCCACCTCAATGCTGCTTTTGTTCAATTACATTAAATATCGGCAAATACAACATTTAATAAATATCATTTAATAATTGAAATGTAGTGCAGGATAACACCCCCCCCCTGTGCCGTTTGTGAAACTCACGTTGCAAGAACACTATCGCAACATTCGTTTGTTGCAAACTGCCCCTTGCAATGCTTTTATCTGTTGTTTAACAATGCATTTACATTAAACTTAAAAGTTTGTGAAAATTTGCAACTATGCACAGATGTACATATTTGCATTGGAAAATGTGGTCTTAATTGAGCAGTTTCGTCAATTCAGGTAGCAGCATTTGAACGGGACTTTGACTGCTTGAAGTAACAAAAAAAACACGTCCTTTTGGGCGTGTTTCGGGCAAAAAAATAACACCCGTAAGGGTGTTGGTTTAGATGCTCTTTAACAGAATAGCAAGTGAATTGCACAGTTTGGGTTTGCATTTGTTTTTCGTGTTTATGCTCCACTTATTTCCGTAACTTTCGTTACTCGACTTGGATTCGTAGACTTCCGTCTACTCCCTTAAAGGAGGTGATCCAGCCGCACCTTCCGATACGGCTACCTTGTTACGACTTCACC
>ERZ825525.2818-NODE-2818-length-10364-cov-2.609079_pt1 | contig 10364 bp, 7 predicted proteins | sample MGYA00519930_ERZ825525 | MGnify/ENA primary metagenome ERZ825525 (study PRJEB31778, sample SAMEA3449203) | human gut metagenome | biome: human gut; feature: human-associated habitat; material: faeces | place: United Kingdom | collected 2010/2012 ... | reverse complement strand
CGATTCTTAGGAGGAACAAATTGTTTTTGGAATCCATTGTTTATTGGAATTCTCCACGGATCCACATTCCCGAAGAAAAAGTTCCACCTGTCGTATGCTCCCCTTATATATGATGAGCCTCCGTAAGATAAATCGGCGTAAAGCCACCCTGCCGTAGGTATGTAAAACATCGCCCAGTCGTGCTCACCCACATCTCCCGGCTTTGCGTCAAGTCCCGACTGCCACCTTGCCGGAATCCCGGCTATGCGGCAAAGGGTTATGAACAGCAGAGCTTGCACGCCGCAGTCTCCTCTTTTATTGAGGGCACAGTATTCAGGAAGATTATCTATGCTGCAATAATCTCTGACAAAGCGATAATCAGTCTCGGTAGTTATAAAGTCGTAGAACTTCCTCGCCAGCCTGAGCAGGTTGGTCTCCCCTGCAGCGATTTCCTCTGCCAATGCCTTCAAATACGGCGTGAACCGTATATGGGGAAGCTCTTCTGCAAGGTACTGCCTTTCCTCCTCGGGAACAGGCGTTTCGTCCACAGCCTTAAGGTCTATCCTCGAAGTATCCCTGTATGCCACGCTGTTATCCATCTCATATTCTACAGAGAAAACCTGCCCTTCTTCAGCCTCAACCTCAAAGTAAATCGTAGGCTGTAGGGCGTTCTGCGATATGAATTTGTATTCCGGAGTTATGTCGACCAGTTTCAAATTCTTTACGCTGCCTGCTTCAATCGGAACGGGCATATGGACTTTAAGAATCTTTCCTTGCTCGACGGATTCTTTCTTCAACCAAAAGTCATGCCTGATATGAATATGGGCTTTCATGCAAAAACCATCGCCGTTGGCCTTCGCCTCTTCCGCCACTCTCTGAATAACGGTATAGTCACTCGTATCTCCCTCGTCTGTCATCTCCCATATCTGCGGATACACCTTATACAAAGTGGCGTCGAAGCAGTCTATGTACTTAACCTCGCCATCGATATACATCCAGTCGGCCTTATCCTCACGCCTGAGGATTTCCAGCTCCTCTTTGGTCATTTTGGGGATTCTTCGCCTCATTATTTGGAGTGCTTCCTCTTCCGAAACGGTGTAACGGGCCTGAATGTAATTCATGTTGTTCAATTCAAGCTCGAGACGGCATCTGAGGGGATACGGTGTCCCCTCAGATGTCAGCAGCGTATTTATCAGCTTTCGGGTCTCGTCGAAATTGCCGCTCCATTTTTCCTTGTTTATCGCCTCCGGAAGTTCCACAGACAGATACTTTAAGTCAGAATATTTCATTTTCTTCTCCCGGTTACTCTATTCCTTCGCCCTGATATTCTCTTCCGCCGTTCTTCTTTCTGAAATACATGTATACGAATATGCCAAGAACATTGATTCCGATGCCTATGAGGGCGGCCTTAGGCGCATCTATAAATTCGTTGACCATGAGTATCAGGTATGCGATGCAAGTAATACAGATGGTGATTTTTCCGCCCCAAACTTTATAAGGTCTCTCGAGATCAGGGTATTTCTTCCTCATGATGAGAACCGCAAATACAGTCATGGCGTTAAGTATGGAAGTAGTGAATATGAGCATGTCCGTCAAGTCCTGTAAGCTGTTGAAGATTACCAGAACTACAGCCATGGCAGAAGCTACTATGATACCGTATGTAGGGACGCCGCGCTTTTCGTCCAGATGTCCGAACAGCTTAGGAAAATACCCTTCTTTTGCCATTGCGTAGTAAGTTCTCGGGTCGCAGAGTGTGTTTACGTTGGCGGAGCCTATGATGCCTATAGTCATACAAACGAGCACAATCCATGTGCCGGTACCGCCCAGAGTTCTGGCCACTACTTCGTTTCCTAAGTACAGGTCTCCTTCGGCTATCATAGCAAGTATATCCTGATGTGGCAATACTTTATAAACTGCCAGATAGAATAATGTATATATGAGAGTTACCCCTACGAGAGAGGTGATTATGGCAAACGGAAGATCCTTTTTAGGATTCCTCATCTCTTCTGCTACGGTGTTTAGATTGTACCAGCCGTCATACGCCCACAAAGACGCAAATGTGGCGAATCCAACCATTGAGATTACGTCTACTACGCCGCCTCCTTCTGCCGGAGTTTCTGCGAGAGACAGGCTCAAATCAGGAGACTGGTCTCCTGCGATGAAGCCCACCGCTATAATCATAATTATAGGTATAAGCCTTATCACCATAGAGAAATTTTGGTACAGCGTCATCTCTTTTACTCCCAACAGATTTATGGTCATCAGTATGAGTATTATTACGATAGCTATGACCTTCACCATGGTATCGCTAATGTCGAACACCGTTTTGTATGCCGTCACTGCGGCCATGGCCAGAGCGGCAACTCCGCCGGAGCCTACCAGCAAGAAGCAGGAGAACCCATTGATAAATCCGAACACAGGATGATATGCCTTGCTCAGATATATGGTCTGTCCGCCGGCTACAGGCATGCTGGCTCCAAGTTCAGCAAAGCACAGTCCTGAAATAATCGTGATGATTCCTCCTATTATCCATGCGACCAACGACCAGCCCATGCTCATTCCGGTACGTTCGAGGACATAGCTTCCCAGATAATATATACCGGAGCCTATTACCATTCCCGCAACTATACTTATGCCGCTAAATGGCCCTATGGCTTTTTTAAAACTGCCTTCATGTTGTTTATTATCCATTTCCTTTTCCTTTCTGCTATAAGCAATCTTTTAAAACTCGTAATACGTTTGCGTAGCATAGCTTTTCAACAGTCTTCTGCGGAAATATCTTTTCCAGCCTACAGACTACTTCCCCGTAAAAATCATAATTCTCAACTTCCAGCCGGCAATCTATGCCGTCAAAATCCGACCCCAGAGCAACATGCTCGTCGCCCATCACCGATATCATATATTTAATATGTCCAACAATGTCATCGACAAAGGTCTTTGTCGATTGTTCCCTCAGAAACGAAGCGTTGAAGTTGACGCCGGCCACACCGCCCGCCTGCGCTATACGCTTCAACTGGTCGTCCGTCAGGTTTCTCGGATGATCGCATAATGCTCTCGCGCAAGAATGAGAAGCCACAAAGGGTTTGTCACTGTGCTCAGCAACGTCATAAAATCCACCCTCGGACAGGTGCGATACGTCCACTATCATTCCCAATCGGTTCATCCGTTCTACCGTCTCTATCCCGAAAGGCTTTAGCCCCAGACGATGTTTTTCCGCCTCCCTGCTGTTGGGATAACCTATGCAGTTTTCATAATTCCATGTCAGCGTAAGAAGTCTGACTCCCCTCTCATACAGCTCTTCCAGTCTTTCAAGCCTGCCGTCCAGCAGTTGTCCGTCCTCGACTGTCAATATGGACGACATTTTGCCTTCTTCTCTGTTGGCAATCACGTCATCATATGACAGAGCCGGCCGTATAAGGTCCGAATTGGCTTCAATCTCTCTTTTATAAACTTCAGATATTTTGAGAAACAGGCTGTAAGGGTCCATGTCAAGGCCTGCCTCCTCAGCATCTCTGCCCAGCGGCAAGAATATTGCAAAGAATTGCCCCAGAGTGCGGTTTTTCTTCATGGTCTCCAGATCTACAGACAAGTCGTTCTTTCTCAGCCTTTTATCTTTTAGATAACATTCAAGCAGAGTATCGCAGTGCATATCAACTATGCGCATTCCTTCACCTCCTCTCTTTTGCATGTTCGTCTTATATAAATGCAAAAAATATGCCATCACAGCTTTGGCTGTTTTAAGGCATATTTCTTGTGAAAATCAAATGTTTTATATCATTTCTTCGGAAATTATGTTCTTTTTTCAGATCTCCGTTCTTTTTTCAGAACGCTTTTCGCCGAAGTTCATTTGTTTGCCCGGCCGTCGCCGGTCATTGCCCGGCCTCTTTTCCGCACATGGCAGCCACGTCTTTCATTATCCCTTCTGCCCTCTTGGCATCCATCTCCGCCACGCTCATACAGATTATGAACGGTTCGGGCGTCATGACTACGGCTACCTCATGCAGGGCTTTGACATCGAAGCCTGTCTGTTGGGCTACGGAAACATTGTCATTGGAGAACTGCGAAAGAATGTCTCGCCGCTGATGGTAGGACAGCATTTTGAGCATCTTCTCACTGGCGGAAGAAGAAATGAGCTGCCGTTTATACAGCCGTTTAAGCAGGCTGCCAACCTCTCTCACCGAGTGATAATTATCTCGTTCGGGATTTCGTTCTTCCCACTCGAACAGCATGCAGCCTATCTTGGTATGTATGAGCCCAAGTTTTTTCATGGTTTCGTTAACATTATCGATTCCGACTATGGACAGCAAAATATTAAAAGCCGAATTGTCGCTTATGACTATCATCATGTACAGCAAATCTTCTATGTGGAGCTTCATTCCCTTGTGCAGAAAGTCCAGCACCCCGACGGTAGACTCATACTCGTCTTCGGGTATGGCAAATGGCGGATTTTTCTCCAGCTCATATTCATCGTCCAGCTTTATTATTCCTTCCTCCACTTGCTTGAATACCTCTATCATCAGCACCAGCTTTGCCACGCCGAGAGAGGGAAATACATCGCAGTTGCCCACAAAGCAGCTGTCATTCTTGTTGATATCGCAGAAATATATTCCTATCTTTCCGTCTGCGTTGCTTATTCTGTCTTTTATCCTGTTAGTCAAGTCCATGTTATGCGTCCTCCCCCGTCATCTTTTCGTCGATACCGTACTTGTGTATCTTTTCGAACAGATTAGTCTTGCTTATGCCAAGCTCCTCGGCCGCCTTACGCCTGTTTCCGTCAAATTTCAGGAAAGTCTCCTTCACTATCTCTTTCTCGTAGGCATCCATCTTTTCCTTGAGGCTGACGGGCGTATGGTTCTGAGCAATAGGGTTGTCCAATATGATATCTTCTTCTCGTATAAAGCTTCCCTCGGCCATAACTGCGGCTTTTTCCAGAACATTCTCCAGCTCCCTTATGTTCCCCGGCCATCCGTATTTTTTCATCTTCTCAAGCGCCCCGTTGGTAAGCATGAGGTTATCCGTCTCGAGCCTTTCGCATATGACAGGCAGAGCGTCGCCCACTATGCTTTCAAGATCGTTTATCCTATCTCTCAGAGGCGGAAGGTTGATGGGAAATACGTTTATTCTGTAATAAAGATCCTCTCGGAACCGTCCCGTTTTGACCATCTTTTCCAAATCACGATTGGTGGCCACGATTAGCCTTACGTCAGCGGAAATCTTTTTTATTCCCCCAACTCTGTAAAAAGTTCCTTCCTGAAGAACCTCCAGCAGCTTTCCCTGCAAGAGGAAGGGAAGTTCGGAAATCTCGTCCAGAAAAAGCGTGCCTCCCTTTGCCATCTCAAAATATCCTATCTTGCCGCCCTTTCTGGCTCCCGTAAACGCTCCCTCCTCATATCCGAACAGCTCGCTTTCTATGAGGTTGTACGCGATTGCGGCGCAATTAACATTGATAAACGGCCCTTCGGACCTTCTGCTGTTCCTGTGAATCTCTCCGGCAAGAAAGGTCTTGCCCGTGCCGCTCTCACCTGTAAGGACAATGGTAACATTTTTTCGACAGACTTTATCAAGTTTTCTGTTGATTTGCTCTATATTCTTTCCGCAGCCACGCAATCTGGCCTCGCAGCCCAGCTCATTGTCCCCTATCTTTATTCTGTCTTCGAAATACAGCTTATCATAAATGGCCGTGTCTGCCTTTATGCTTTCGAGATACTGGCTTTCACAACCTATGGAAAAAATCCTTCGTCCACATGAGACATCTCCCTTAGTCATCAGCTTTATGGCGCACGGTCTGCCCTGCCAGTCGAAAAACAACGTTTCACCCGGTTCTTTAAGCTTTGCTATTTTCTCGGAAAGCTCTTCGTCAAACAATTCATCCAATTGCACCGCAGCCCTTTCTTCGTTGTATGCCGGATAGCATCCCATGTCGAGTATTCTCTTGATGTCTTCGGCCGTATCTCCCGCCTTGCTGAAAAAGCTTATCCTGCCTCGTTTGACTATTATCATGTTTACGGAGGAATTATCTTCAACTTTGCGTTCGGATTCCCCCGCCTCTATTAGAAAGCTTTTGTGGCCGAACGCATCCTCAGCCGTAATCTTTATGGTCTCTCCCGAATATACGGTATCGACCAGTACGCCGCCGTTTGCATCAGTCTTCTTATAAAACGGTATAAAATCTACGTCTCCGTACCTGAATATGACGACCTCAACATCGCCGTCACATGTCTCCGTCGGCTTAAGCGACGCCGCCTCTTGCACTCCCGCTTCTGCGGCTTGTCTGCCTATATATATGATAATATCGTTAGCTTCTATCTTTCCTTCACCGTACCAGCGAACGTCTCTCATATCGTTTCTTGCGAATCCCAATGTAATATCGTCCGCCGTTACAAGATTTTTATCATTTTCCAAAGCAAAATATCCGATTTTCATTTTTCTTTCCTCATGTTCAGAGCCAATTTTGTTTTAAACATAGCACGAAATGTTACGTATGTCAACGCATAGGCTTTGTCCCTTATTCCCTCTCCGGCAATTGTTCCCGAAAGTTATAATGACACTGCGCCGGACATCATATGTTTATTACCGGGGCTTGTCGCTTCGCAGCCGCAGGCTCTTCCAAATAAAGACTCGGAGTTAAGCATATGCGCAAATTCAAAAGGCTTGCTGTTTTCTTTTTCGCAATTTTCATTCTTTCGGCCTCCTTCTCCCTTATCCACACTACGCGGTCCAAATCTCTAAACGACTTCGACGGCAGTATTCTCAGGCAGACCGCCGTATCGGAGTTGGGCAATGACGGCGACGAAAAATACTGGAAATGGTCCGGATTCGACAGCCATACAAGCTGGTGCGCCTGTTTCGTGTCGTGGTGCTTAGATAAGTGTTACGACGAGCCTCCCAAATTTGCTTCGTGTACTCAATTCTTGCGATGGTTCAAAGAAAACCGCCGCCTTTACAGTCCAAATACAGATCCGGTGCCCGGCATGATCATCTTCTTTGACTGGGACGGCGACCGGTCTGCCGACCATATGGGAATAGTAGACGGCGCCGACGATGGAGACGTCTTTGTCATAGAAGGAAACAGCGGCAATAAATGCGTCAGGAACAGTTATAGCGTAGGCAGCAGCGAAATACTCGCATATGGGGCCATATAGCGCCCGAGCCGTCAGTGTTTTAGACTTCAGATATCTACTTTTAAAGAAACTATGCTGGATATCTTGATCTTTTTATCATCTACTTCTATGACTCGATACACATCATCCACTCTCTTCACTGTTCCCTTCTTTTTTACGTACTCCCCCATTCTGTAGTATTCTATTTCTATCCGGCTTCCCGCTTCGATATCAGTTAGCTTTCTGTTGAGTTCTTCGGCCTCATCCTCCAGCAGTTCTCTCTTCTGGCACAGGACTTTTTCAGCTCTTGTGAGCTCTTCGTCGAGCCCCTTGAGGGCAGAAAACGGTATGAATTGTTTTGCTCTTTCTGATCTTTTCATGCCTTATGACCTCCTATCTGATTATTTTGAGAAACAGCCGTAGAGCCCTCCTCGAGATTCATAGCGCTGATCACAGAGTTTTTCCCGTATTTATGCCTTATGTCTATCACCGTCTCCGATATTCGCTTTTCTCTGTCCATGTCTTCTGCAGTATTGAAAAAATCGAACTGAGACTCTCTGCCGTATATCGCCCCGCATAAAGAGATGTGTATCCGCCTTATTCCGCAGGTTCCGCCTGCGATCTTGTCATAGAGTTCACCGACTTTTTTGCTTATCACACTGTAAGACGCCGTATAAAAGGGCAGAGATATGCTGCCCCTTCCGGGAGAAGCGGATTCCCTAAAATACCCTATAAAGAGGCTTACAGAGTTGACCAACAGGCTCTTTTCTGTAAGTTCAATACATAAACCGCATATCATTTCTCTCATTATCAGCTTCCCCTTTTCAAAGTCATAAGCTTTTGGCAGTACTTGTCCGGCGGTTATACTCCTTTCTTTAGGTATATAAGACTTTATGTCCTCTATAGTCACCGGCTCTCTTCCCCATGCGTGGTCTATGAGCAGCTGAGCGTCCTTCCCGAAATTTCTGCGAAGCAGCCCCTTATCTGCCGAGGCTACCTGTCTCATGGTATAGATACCGTATTTTCCGAGTCTGTCGGCTGTCCCCTTTCCTATCCGCCAGAAATCCGTGATCGGTTTATGATCCCAGAGCAGTTGTTTATATTTTTCTTCATCCAGTACGGCTATACCGCCGCGTGCATTTTTGGCCATTATATCAAGAGCTACTTTTGATAAATACAGATTGGAGCCTATGCCGCATGCAGCGGTTATCCCTGTAAGTCTGAGAACATCTCCCATTACCATTTCAGCGATATGTCCGGCGTCGCCGCCGTACATTTTAAGATATTTTCCTGCGTCTATGAAGACTTCATCTACAGAATAGACATGGATGTCGTCTTTATTAAAATACTTAAGATATATTTTATATATCTCCGAGGAGTATTTCATATAGAGTTTCATCCGGGGCGTAGCTTTTATATATGGTATACCCTGAGGTATTTCAAAGAGGCGGCACCTGTTTTTTACTCCCATCTTCTTGAGGGCAGGAGTCGCTGCAAGACATACTGTCCTTTCTCCTCTTTCGGCGTCGGCTACCACTAATTTTGTCTTGAGAGGATCCAGTCCTCTCTCCACACATTCCACAGAAGCATAAAAGGATTTTAAATCTATGCACAGATAGCAGCCCGAAATCATATTTTCTCACCTCCTGATCCTGTTCTCATATCAATTATACGAGAACATACGTTCTCTTTCAAGGTGTAAGTTTTTCCAATACATAAAAGAAACGGCGCATAAAATGCGCCGCTTCTTGAATTTATATTCTGTATCTCATAGCATATTCACCGCAGTGAACGCTTCTTCCGTCGCAGAATGAATGTTTCGCGCTTTGGAAGCATCGCCTATTACAACAGGCTCGATTCCTACGGCCTGCAGTTCTTCTACCAGAGAGTTTTCGCTCCTTACGCCTACCGCCGATACTACAGTATCAACGTTCTCAAGGGTGTATTCCTTTCCTCCCCTTTCGTATCTTATGATGCTTCCTTCTACCGATAAGACCTTAGACGAGGTGAGAACCTCTACTCCCTTTTGCAGGATTCTGTCTATCATGAGAGGTCTGAAGGACGATTTCTCTTCTTTCGCGATTATATCGTCCATCTCGATTACGGTGACGCGTCGTGAGCGAGGGCCGAGGTCGCGAATAGGATGGGCCAAGAAGTCGGCGGTTTCAACTCCCACCAGTCCTCCTCCTACGATGACTGTATTCAGTCCGCACTTTTCTTTTCCTGTAAGGGCGTCCCATGCTGAAATCATGTGATTTGCGCCTCTTAAGAAGCCCGGAACCACAGGCGCTCCTCCCGTAGCCACTATCACCTTATCGTATCCGGCATCTTTTATTTCTTCTGCCGTCATACATGTATTGAGGCTGATATTCACGCCGGCTCTTTCAGCTCTTCCTATCATGTATTTGGAGCCTTGTGTTATCTCCTGTTTGGCTGGAGGAAATGCAGCCATGTACATCTGTCCCGCCAGTCTGCCTGACTTTTCTACCAGGTCTACTTTATGACCGATCTCGGCGGCATAGGCTGCCGCAGTCAGTCCGGCGGCTCCTCCTCCCACTACCAGTATGCTCTGAGGATTATCCGTCTTGGTCTTGACCTCCGTTTCATGTCCCACTTCCGGATTCATGGTACATCTTATGGTAAGATCCGAATTGATGGAAACAAGGCAGTGGCAGCAGCCTATGCAAGGGATGATTTCTTCTTCTCTTCCCTCCCGGGCCTTGTTAGGGAATTCAGGATCCACGAGGCATGTTCTTCCCATATATGCCACGTCGCACTTTCCCTCTTCTATCATCATATCGGCAACCCAAGCTTCGTTGTTCCGTCCTATGAAGCCTACAGGAATGTTTACGGCCCGTTTCAGTTCTTCCGCCCTTTCGGCGTTAAAGGACTTAGGTGTGCCGGAAGGCGTTGTCAGCGTCCATGGCGTGTTCATGGTTCCAAAGGACATGTGTATCATGGAGACTCCGTTTTTCTCAAACTGGCGCGCTATATATTTAGCCTCTGCCATAGACTGTCCTCCCGGATAATTGTCCTCGGATGACATTCTTACGATGATTGGGTAATCCTCAGGTAAGACTCTCCTCATCTCTCTTATCACTTCCAGAGGCAGTCTGAGGCGTCCGTCCGTGTTTCCGCCGTACTTGTCTATACGCTTGTTTTCCACAGGAGAGATGAATCTTCCCAGCAAGCCGTGACCATGGCAGCAATGTACCTCTATGGCGTCAAAGCCGGCGAGGGTTGTATCTATACAGAAATTATTACAAAAAAGGAGAACACTATGAA
>ERZ825525.2816-NODE-2816-length-10368-cov-8.897896_pt1 | contig 10368 bp, 1 predicted proteins | sample MGYA00519930_ERZ825525 | MGnify/ENA primary metagenome ERZ825525 (study PRJEB31778, sample SAMEA3449203) | human gut metagenome | biome: human gut; feature: human-associated habitat; material: faeces | place: United Kingdom | collected 2010/2012 ... | reverse complement strand
GGTTCAGCACGATGTCCAGGGGGGTGCCGTCGGGCAGGAAGGGCATATCCTCCTGGGGCAGCACCCGGGAAACGACGCCCTTGTTGCCGTGGCGGCCGGCCATCTTGTCACCGGGCTGGATCTTGCGGCGCTGGGCGATATAGACCCGGACCACCTGGTTCACGCCCGGCCCCAGCTCGTCGCCGGCCTCCCGGGTGAACACCTTGGCGTCCACGATGATGCCGCTTTCGCCGTGGGGCACCTTCAGGGAGGTATCCCGGACCTCCCGGGCCTTCTCGCCGAAGATGGCCCGCAGCAGGCGCTCCTCGGCGGTCAGATCGGTCTCGCCCTTGGGGGTGACCTTACCCACCAGGATGTCGCCTGCGTGGACCTCGGCGCCCACGCGGATGATGCCGCGCTCGTCCAGGTCCTTCAGGGCGTCCTCGCCCACGTTGGGGATATCCCGGGTGATCTCCTCGGGCCCCAGCTTGGTGTCGCGGGCGTCGATCTCATATTCCTCGATATGGATGGAGGTGTAAACATCCTCCTTCACCAGCCGCTCGTTGAGCAGCACGGCGTCCTCGTAGTTGTAGCCCTCCCAGGTCATGAAGCCCACCAGGATATTGCGGCCCAGGGCGATCTCGCCCTGATCGGTGGCGGGGCCGTCGGCCAGCACCGTGGGATCGTCGCCGCCGTGGACCCGCTCGCCCACGGAAACGATGGGCTTCTGGTTGATGCAGGTGCCGTGGTTGGAGCGCAGGAACTTGATGAGCTTATAGTCCTTGCTCTCGCCGCTGTCATACTTGACGGACACGTTGGTGGCGTCCACCTTGGTGACCACGCCGTCGCCCTCGGCCAGCACCACCACCTCGGAATCCAGGCAGATCTTGTGCTCCATACCGGTGCCCACGATGGGAGCCTCCGGCCGCAGCAGGGGCACGGCCTGCCGCTGCATGTTGGCGCCCATCAGGGCGCGGTTGGCGTCGTCGTTGGGCAGGAAGGGAATCATGGCCGTGGCGATGGACACCATCATACGGGGGGAGATGTCCATGTAGTCCACGTATTCCGGCTCCACCTGGATGGTCTCGTCCTGGTGGCGGCAGGTGATACGGGGGCCGATGAGGCAGCCGTTTTCGTCCACAGGCTCGGCGGCCTGGCACACAACGTACTGATCCTCCACGTCGGCGGTCATATAGGTGATCTCGTCGGTGACGCGGCCGGAGGGGCGCTCCACCCGGCGGAAGGGGGCCTCGATGAAGCCGTATTCATTCACCCGGGCATAGGTGGCCAGATAGGAGATCAGGCCGATGTTGGGACCTTCGGGAGTCTCGATGGGGCACATACGGCCATAGTGGCTGTAGTGCACGTCGCGGACCTCCATGTTGGCGCGCTCCCGGCTCAGACCGCCGGGGCCCAGGGCGGACAGACGCCGCTTGTGGGTCAGCTCGGCCAGGGGGTTGGTCTGGTCCATGAACTGGCTCAGGGGGCTGGAGCCGAAGAACTCCTTGATGGCGGCGGTGACAGGCCGGATGTTGATGAGGCTCTGGGGGGTGACGATGTCCAGGTCCTGGATGGTCATCCGCTCCCGGATGACCCGCTCCATGCGGGAAAAGCCGATGCGGAACTGGTTCTGCAGCAGCTCGCCCACGCAGCGCAGGCGGCGGTTGCCCAGATGGTCGATATCGTCCTTCTGCACCAGGCCGTGGGCCAGGACGTTCATATAGTTGATGGAGGTGAGGATGTCGTCCACGATGATGTGCTTGGGCACCAGGCGGTCCGCCTGCAGGCGGCACTGCTCCACCAGCTCCTCGCCCTGATACTGACTCAGCAGCTCCTGCAGCACGTCAAAGCGCACCCGCTCCTTGATGCCGCACGCCGTCTTGGGGTCAAAGTCCACATAGCGGCTCATATCGCACATGCGGTTGGTGAAAATGCGGATGACCTCGCCGTTTTCCAGCCGGACCTTCACCATACCCACGCCGATGGCGTCCAGGGTGCGGCAGTCGTCGCCGGAGAGGACGTGGCCCTCCTCCAGCAGCAGCTCGCCGGTGGCGGGGTCGGCCACGGGCTCGGCCAGCTTCTGACCCTTGGCCTGGGTCCACAGGGTCAGCTTCTTGTTGAACTTATACCGGCCCACGGTGCTCAGGTCATACCGCCGGGGGTCGAAGAACAGGCCCTGCATCAGGTTCTCGGCGGAGTCCAGCGTGGGGGGCTCGCCGGGGCGCTGCTTGCGATAGATCTCCAGCATGGCCTCCTCATAGGACTTGCAGGTGTCCTTTTCCATGGTGGTCACGATGCGGGGATCGTCGCCGAAGCGGTCCAGGATCTCGCCGTCGGTCTTCAGGCCCAGGGCCCGGATCAGGCAGGTGATGGGGAGCTTGCGGTTCTTGTCGATGCGGACCCAGAACACCTCGCTGCTGTCGGTCTCATACTCCAGCCACGCGCCCCGGTAGGGGATCACCGTGGAGGTCAGCAGGGGCAGGTCCGTTTTCAGGTCGATCTCCTTGCCGTAGTAGATGCCGGGGGAGCGGACGATCTGGCTGACCACCACGCGCTCGGCGCCGTTGATGACGAAGGTGCCGGAGTGGGTCATCAGGGGGAAATCGCCCATGAAGATCTCCTGCTCCTTGATTTCGCCGGTCTCCTTATTGTGCAGGCGCACGCTGACCTTCATGGGGGCGGCATAGGTGGCGTCCCGGGCCTTGCACTCCTCCACGTCGTACTTGGGCTTCTCGTCCATGCTGTAGTCGATGAAGCTCAGCTCCAGGTTGCCGGCATAGTCGCCGATGGAGGCCACGTCGGCAAAAACCTCCCGCAGGCCGGTGTCCAGGAACCACTGATAGGATTTCTTCTGAATCTCCAGCAGGTTGGGCATCGCCATGACCTCTTCGTGTCTGGCAAAGTTCTTGCGCAGGGTCTTGCCATAATACTTGTCCTTGGCCATCTTCAATACTCACGCCTTTCTTTTCGCATTTTCTCCGTGCTTTTCCTTGGGAACCGCTCTCCCGGGATTTTGACACGCTCGGCCCGGTTGTTTGTTTTCGCCCGGGCCCACTTGTAATTTTGGGGGAAAGCTGGTATCATAACAGCAGATTTGAAATGGGGCATCAGGCCCCATTTTCTCAATATAGCGTCTTATTGTACCACAGGCGTGGCCCCTTTGTCAACATAAAACCCCGCCGGGAGCCCGATTTTTTCGGACTCCCAGCGGGATTTTTCGCAGGCGCCGTATTTTTATGCTGCGCAAGGGATTTTTCGAAATTGCGGGCATTTCCCGCGCGATCCGTCGGACGGAGCCGCGGACGGTCCGCAAATGCGTAGCCTTGCAGCGCGCCGGAAAGCTCCATCCCCGGGTGTCTGGCCCGGGGCCGTTTTTTTGACCGGAGAATGCCGGAAAATTTGGAAAATATTTTGGCATTTTATGCCGTTACGTCATTGCATTAAAGTCCAAAAGCTGGTATAATATATAAGTCGCGCTGAACTTTTATGCAGCGGCGGACAATATTTTTTATAGGAGGAACGAGATGACAGCTATCAAACGGTGCTGTGCACTGGCTCTGGCGGTTCTGATGATCCTGACTGCCCTGCCGGTGACGGCATTCGCCCAGGCAGCTGAGCAGGAGGTCAACGCCTCCCTGCAGGAAACCACGGTCAGCGGTATCGCCAACGATATCGCCCGCCAGGTCCTGCACAGCGGCCAGAAAAACGGCGAAAAAATTCAGATGGAGAACACCGCGAAGCTCGACGACAGCGACGAGGTCGAGATCATCGTGGTGGTCAACGACTCCGTGGCCGACCCGGATTCCCGGGCCCAGGTCAACGCCCTGCTGCGCACGCAGAAGAGCGCCCTGGCTCAGATCAACCGGGCCATTGACGGGCAGGTGGAGCCCCAGCGGCAGTATACCACCCTGCTCAACGGCTTTTCCGCCACAGTGACCTATGGCCAGTACAAGGCCATCCGGAAGCTGGACTGCGTGCAGTCCGCCTTCATTTCCCCCACGTTTGAGCTGCTGCCCGACACCGCCAACAGCAACCGGATGATCGGCGGCGGTATCTATAATACCACGGGCTTCACCGGCGAGGGAATGCTGGTGGCCACTCTGGATACCGGCGTGGACATGGGCCACGAGATCTTCAAGACCGCCCCCAAGAGCCCTTCCCTGACCCGGGAGAAGCTCCAGTCCATGCTGGAGCAGTACGATTTCCAGGCGGAGAGCATCGTCAAGGGCATCAGCGTGTCCGACCTGTATTACAGCGCCAAGATCCCCTTCCAGTTTGACTACGGCGACAGGGACAAGGACGGCATGCCCGGCGATAAGGGCAGCCACGGCACCCACGTTGCCTCCACCGCCGCCGGCAACACCGGCGTCAACGAGGCCGCCATGGGCGTGGCTCCCCAGGCCCAGATCATCAACATGAACGTGTTCAAGTCCACCGGCGGCGCGTCCTATGCGGACATTCTGGCCGCTCTGGAGGACTGCATCCTGCTGGGCGTGGACGTGGCCAACCTGAGCCTTGGCTCCGACTGCGGCTACATCGACTATGACAGCGAGGACGCCTTCACCAAGAGCCTGCTGGACGTGTTCGAGCGCACCGGCGAGAGCGGCGTGTCCCTGGCTGTGGCCGCGGGCAACGCCTATAACGCCGCCTATGGCGACGCCTTCGGCGGCAAGGCCCTGGCCTCCAACCCCGATTACGGCCTGGTCAGCGAGCCCTCCACCTATGGCGAGTCCCTGTCCGTGGCCGCCGTGTCCAACGGCATGGTCAAGGGCCCCTATGTCACCGTGGGCGGCAAGAACCTGGCCTATCAGGACAGCGCCACCATCAGCGAGGACGAGAACGCCAAGCCCTTCCGCAGCCTGTCCGCCCAGGGCTCTATTGAGTATGTGGTGGTTCCCAACTACGGCGCGGAGGAGGACTATGCGGGCCTGGACCTGACCGGCAAGATCGCCCTGGTGCAGCGGGGCGGCGGCATGTACTATGAGCAGAAGGAGCGCAACGCCGCCAACGCCGGCGCCATTGGCATGCTGGTGTACAACAACGTCCCCGGCATGCTGTACATGTCCATCACCGACTGGAAGATCCCCTGCGCGTTTATCTCCCAGGCCGCCGGTGAATACATGAAGCAGCAGGAGACCAAGACCCTGTCTGTGGCCTCCGCCGACGCCCTGGTGGAATCCCCCACCTATGGCATGGCCGACTTCTCCAGCTGGGGCGCTACCCCCGAGCTGACCCTGAAGCCGGAGCTCACCGCCCCCGGCGCGGGCATCTATGCCGCCGTGCCCGGCGGTTATGAAAGCATGGACGGCACCTCCATGGCATCCCCCCACGCGGCCGGCGGCATGGCCATCGTCCAGCAGGCCCTGAAGGCCCGGGACAACAGCATGACCGGCGCCCAGCGCAAGCACATGACCGACACCCTGCTCATGAGCACCGCCCATGTGATCTATGACGACAACGGCGTGCCCTATTCCCCCCGGAAGCAGGGCGCTGGCCTGATGAGCATCAACGACGCCGTGAATACCCGGGGTTATCTGTCCGTGGAGGGCATGGAGCGTCCCAAGCTGGAGCTGAAGGACGATCCCGCCATGAAGGGCGTGTACACCATGAACTTCACCGTCCACAACACCGGCAGCGACACCCTGTATTACGACGTGACCCCCCTGGTGCTGACTGATACCACCGAGGCCTATGTCAACGGCAGCGGGCAGGAGTTCTCCACCATCAGCGGAAGCTCCCGGCTGCTGCCCCACACCTTCACCACCAACTGCGAGAATAACCGGGTGGCCGTGGCTCCCGGCAAGACCGCCGATGTCACCGTCACCGTCACCGTTACCGGCGAGGGCCGGAAGATGCTGGCCCAGTTCCCCAACGGCAGCTATGTGGAGGGCTTCGTGACCCTGACCCAGGTGGCCGCCGACGGCAGCGCCCTGACCGATCCCATTGACCTGGGCCTGCCGTTCCTGGCCTTCTACGGAGACTGGACCAAGGCTCCCATCATGGATTCCACCGATTACTGGGAGACGCTGGACGGCTCCGCCAGCCAGGCCCAGGCGTACATGAACACCGCCTTCTCCTCCTCCAGCGAGAACACGGTGGACACCTACCTGGGCGACAACAACTACACCACCGTTCCGTATCTGGCGGACCGCAACGCCATTTCCCCCAACAACGATGACTTCATGGACAGCCTCACCGGTATCTACACCGGCCTGCTGCGCAACACCAAGAGCCTGAAGTATACCATCACCGGCGCCAACGGCCAGGTGTACTACAGCAAGGACTGCGAGTATGTGGGCAAGTCCATCTACAGCTACGACTATTACCGCATTGTGCCCGCCGGTGTGGACGCCGAATATGACGGCATTGAGCCCTGGTACGGCACCGACGCCCACAACGCCAAGCTGCCCAACAACACCAAGGCCACCGTGACCATCGAGGCCACCCTGCCCTATGGCGATGGCGTGGGGACCAACCAGAAGCACTCCTGGTCCTTCCCCATCACCATCGACACCGAGGAGCCTCATGCCGACAACCTGAAGGTCACCGAGTCCGAGGGCCGGTACTATCTGAGCCTGGACGTGTCCGACAACCAGTATGTGGCGGCCGTGGTGTTCTACAACATCAAGAACAGCGAGATGCTCTATGGTATGCAGGGCTTCGGCGAGGACAAGCCCGGCGTCACCAGCCACATCAAGGAGTATGACATCACCGGCTTCGGCGAGACCTTCGGCATGATCGTCCACGACTACGCCGGCAACTCCAAGGTGTATACCGTCCGTGCTCCCGGCAACCCCGACGATCACGGCACCATCACCCCCACCAACATCCTCTGGACCGAGAACTTCAACGAGAAGTGGCTCCCCGACGACTGGAGCGTCCAGAGCAAGGGCGGCTCTCTGAACACCTGGTACCGCGACGAGGACTACATGGCCGCCGTGGATCATGACGACGACAACCAGCAGGACGAGTGGCTGATCTCCCGCACCACCGATATCAGCGGCGTGGATACCGAGGTCCACATGGTCTTCGATTTCTACACCACCTATTGGTACACCGTGGAGTATAAGCACTGCAACCTGCAGGTCATGGCCTCCGGCGACGGCGGCGAGAACTGGCAGGAGATCTGGAACCTGCAGCGGGATTCCGGCCTGTTCACCGCCTGGACCAAGACCCAGGCCAAGGTGACCATCCCCGAGAGCCTGCAAAGCAGCAAGGACCTGCGCTTCGCCTTTGTCTACACCGGTAAGGGCGGCTCCACCCTGTCTATGGACAACGTCCAGCTGTACGCCGAGGAGCGGGACAACTATGTGTCCGTCACCGCCGCCGCCGGTGAGGGCGGCACCATCACCCCCGCCGGTCAGACCCTGGTGAAGAAGGGTACCAGCAAGACCTTCGACATCGCTCCCGCCCAGGGCTATGAGATCGTCAACGTCAACGTGGACGGCGCCGATCTCGGCCCCATCAGCTACTACACCTTCCAGCGGGTGGGCGTGGACCACACCATCTCCGCCACCTTCCAGAAGGCCCAGCCGTCCGGCGACACCGTCACCCTGACCACCACCGCCAATGAGGGCGGCACCGTGGCCCCCGCCGGTCAGACCAGATACGCCCCCGGCGCAAGCGCCGAGATCACCTTCACCCCGGACCCCGGCTATCAGCTGGCCTCCGTGAAGGTCAACGGCCGCACCGTGGACGTGACGGACGGCGCCTACACCCTGGTCATGGACCAGAGCTATGCCGTGTCCGCCGCCTTCGAGAAGATTCCCGACGTCCCCGTGGTGATGTTCCAGAACGACTTCGAGGACGTGGCCGGCGACAGCTTCCCCTTCCACGGCTGGACCGTGAAGGTGCAGGATACCAGCAGCACATGGAAGCAGTATACCTATTACAACTGGAAGAACGAGGGCAATGATTCCAAGCACGCTTACATCAGCAACGACTGGAAGGGTGCACAGGATGAGTACCTGATCTCCCCGGCTGTGGACCTGTCCGGTACCCGTGACGGCGTTCTGACCTTCGACTTCGCCTACGGCGAGTACGGCATCAAGAACAAGACCTTCACCGCTACGGTGGAAGCTTCTACCGACGGCGGAAATACGTGGAACGCTATCTGGAACTTCCAAGACAGCTATACCGGCCAGCAGGCCAGCAACTACATCATTTCCGGCAGCGCAGAGGTTCCCGTGCCCGCCGAGTACAATGTGGACGGCGTCCAGTTTGCCTTCCGCTATGTCCATCCCAATGAGGACACTACCGGCCAGCTGGCCATCGACAATGTGAAGCTGATGGCGGTGGAGGACGGCCCCGTAGCCCAGAAGTACACCATCACCGCCAGCGCCGGTGAGGGCGGCTCCATCACCCCCGCCGGTGCGGTGTCCGTGAAGGAGGGCGCGTCCCAGACCTTCGCCATCGCCGCCCAGGAGGGCTACGCCATCGCCGATGTGCTGGTGGACAGCCAGAGCGTGGGCGCGGTGGACAGCTACACCTTTGAGAATGTCACCGCCAACCACACCATCGCCGCCCTGTTCACCAAGACGGCCTCCGACGTGCAGTTCGACAACGACTTCGAGTCCGAGACCTTCCCCGGCCACGGCTGGACCGTGAAGGGCACCCGTACCGACAGCCCCTATACCTGGTACCAGGGCACCAATACCAAGCTCAATTCCACCAAGCAGGCCCGCATCGACATGGATTACTATGAAGATCCCTGGGGCGGCGGCTGGAGCGTGGGCGGCATCCGCAAGCCCCTGCTGCCTATGGCAGGCGGCAGCGACAAGCTGCAGGATGAGTATCTCATCTCCCCGGTGGTGAACCTCACCGGCAAGACGCCCACGCTGAGCTTCGATTACCTGCTGTTCAAGTCCGTCATCGGCAACTACTGCTCCGTGACCGTGGAGGCCACCACCGACGGCGGCCAGACCTGGACCACCATCTGGACCGCAGCCGATCTGGAGCCGGTAAGCGGTTATTGGTTCATGGGCACGGCCAACGTTGCCGTTCCCGCCGCCTTCTGCACGGACAATGCCCAGTTCGCCTTCCACTTCTATAAGAAGGCCAACCGGGGCTATGACGATACCGACGCCATGTTCGCCATCGACAACGTGACCATGACCTACGGCGCCACCGATCCCTGCGCCGACGGCCATACTCTCACCGCGGTACCTGAGGTCCCCGCCACCTGCGAGGAGACCGGCGTCAAGGCCCACTGGGTGTGCTCCGTCTGCGGCAAGCTGTTCAGTGACGCCGAAGGCAAGAACGAGACCACCCTGGAGGCCCTGACCATCAGCACTCTGGGCCACGACTATGGCGAGGCCGCCTGGACCTGGACCGGCTACGAGTCCGCCAAAGCTACCTTCACCTGCAGCCGTGACGCCAGCCATGTGGAGGAGGTCACCGCCGCTGTTACCAGCGAGATCACCACCCCCGCTTCCTGCGAGAGCACCGGCGTCCGGACCTATACCGCCACGGTGACCTTCCAGGGCAAGAACTACACCGACACCCGCACCGAGACCCTGCCCTCCCTGGGCCACGCCTGGGGCGAGCCTGTGTGGACCTGGACCGGCTGCGGCGCCGCCGAGGCCTCCTTCGCCTGCGCCCGGGATGCCGGCCATGTGAAGGTCCTGCCCGCCAGCATCACCAGCGAGGTCACCACCCAGCCCGGCTGCTCCACCGAGGGCGTCCGGACCTATACCGCCACCGTGACCCTGGAAGGCAAGAACTATACCGACACCCGCACCGAGACCCTGCCCTCCCTGGGTCACAAGACCCAGCTGGTGGGCGCTAAGGCCGCCACCTGCACGGAAGACGGCTACACCGGCGACGAGGTGTGCACCGTGTGCCAGGAGGTCGTGAAGAAGGGTGAGGTTATCCCCGCTCTGGGCCACAAGACCCAGCTGGTAGGCGCCAAGGCCGCCACCTGCACGGAAGATGGCTACACCGGCGACGAAGTCTGCACCGTCTGCGGCGAGACCGTGAAGAAGGGCGAGGTTATTCCCGCGCCGGGCCACAAGACCCAGCTGGTAGGCGCCAAGGCGGCCACCTGCACCGAGGATGGCTACACCGGCGACGAGGTGTGCACCGTGTGCCAAGAGGTCGTGAAGAAGGGCGAAGTCATCCCCGCTACCGGCCACGATTACAAGGACGGCAAGTGCACCAACTGCGGCGAGACCGACCCCAACTACAAGCCCGCTGAGCCCGAGAATCCCGGCGTCAAGACCGGCGACGAGGCTCACACCGCTCTGTGGCTGGCTGCGGCCTCCGTATCCCTGCTGGCTGCCGCCGCCCTGCTGCTGGGCAAGAAAAAGCACCTGAGCTGACCCTAAAAAGTCAGGTAATAGCAATAGCCCCGGGACGCGATAGCGTCCCGGGGCTATTGCATAGAACCTT
>ERZ825525.2797-NODE-2797-length-10435-cov-3.043834_pt1 | contig 10435 bp, 9 predicted proteins | sample MGYA00519930_ERZ825525 | MGnify/ENA primary metagenome ERZ825525 (study PRJEB31778, sample SAMEA3449203) | human gut metagenome | biome: human gut; feature: human-associated habitat; material: faeces | place: United Kingdom | collected 2010/2012 ... | reverse complement strand
ACCTCAATATCCGATAGGGACGGAAAGCATAGAAGAAGTCACCTACGATTACAAAAACGTGTGATCGATGGTGGCAGCCCTTACTTATTTTATTAAAACCTGACACAATGCATCAAAGATTAAAGGCAATTGTTCAAGATCAATCGAAGAATAATTCATAACATAAACATTCTGAAAGTTCATATTGGATGTCTGGTCAACAAAATATTTTGATAATGGTGCAAGTTTGATCCCTTTTGATTTAGCATCAGATATCATATCCATTTCTGTTCTTTCTGTCTTTAATTTCATCATAAAATGAACCCCGGAATCTTCTTCTTTAATCGTAATATATTGATCCAAGGGCGCAGTCTTGAAAATTTCTAAAATGGCATCTCGTTAATATAATTTTCCTGATTTATTACAACTAATTGTAACTGTCCTTGTAATTGTTTGAAGATACACATCTTTTTTATATTGTTTAAAAGATGCAGTTGCTTTAGCTGATGCTCCAGATATGTATGCTTTTTTTTCAGAAAGTTTCCAATTACTTGCAGGGCAAGTTGTGGAAATTTCTGATTTAATACATTTGGATGATGAAGTATCTGCTGAATCGTCAATTAAAATAGATTTAACATAAGTAAGGTACTAAAAAATAAAATTATAAATTTTTTCACACTAAATTCCTCGCTAATTTATTTTGTTTCTTCAACAGGTCCTTCTTTTTCATATATTATTTGTTGATCTTTGATCAAATTAAGAGCTTGATATATTGTGTAACTTTCATAAAAAAAAGTAACTCAGAAATAATATTGCAATAAAAAGTAAAAATCTTTTTAATTTTTTTGATACATCAATTTTTTTTAACAAGTAATCATCATCAGCATTAGCATAATATTCCATGATAACTTCTTTAGGTGTTCCAAACTGCTTTACTAATTCTTCGTAGCTTAAATCTGGAAATAAGTCTAAGTGTTCATTTATTTGAACTTTTAAACGATTCAAAAAAGTTCGTTCTGAGTTCCCGTAAACAGGGAATAATGTACGACATTGTCGAATGTATTTACGTGTTATAGTCATAATAGGTTCCTCACTTTTTGATATACTGTTCTAAACTCTAGGCCCCAAAACGGATTGAATAGCATCTATAAATCTAAGCAAAATCTAAGCAGAGTACCACGTCCTGACGGACACATTAACGTTTCCCCTGATTCCGAATATACTGTTTTATTGTGTGCAGACTGTTTTCACTAACAGATGAAATAAAATAACTATCCGACCAAAAATAAGGTTTCCAGTAATATTTTTTTAAAATGGTTTCGCCATACAACTTTCGTGCTTTTCGTGCTGTTTGTGTTTTTAAAACATTTGCAAGTTCCGCCGGTGAAGTTGTTGTATCAGCTTCCATCAGGATATGGACATGATCCGATTCGCCATTGATCTCTAGGATGTGAAACCCTCTTTGATCTGCTACATAGTGGATACGTTCATAAACAACATCTTTTACTTTGTCTGTTAAGACTGGATGTCTGTATTTTGTAACAAACACGATATGGTATTGCAATAAAAAGCAACTATGCCGGTTTATATAATAATCTGTATTATCTTTCTTTCGCATGACGTATCTCCTTTACAGCTAAACATATGTTTGGTATAATTATACTATAAAAGTACGATATTTTCAACATATCAGAAAGGAGACAACCATATGGCATACCGTGTGACACAAAGAATCATTTCTTCGGATGATCTGTTATATCCATATTTTGACGATCTGTGCAGAAAGTCCAAGCTGTTGTACAATGCAGCTCTTTTTCGTGTGCGGAATATCTTTACCGGTTATGACAAAGAACATCGGACAGAGAACGAAGTCGAAGTCTTTCAAGAAGTTGCGTTATTACAACGATCTTATCCAAACATGCACGTCCGCAGAGTGATCTCTTATACACACCTTGAAAAGATGATGCGTGTCACAGAGAATGCAGATTTCTTTTCCGGACTTCCAAGACAGACAGCACAGCAGATGGTCAAACAGTCAGTCACAGATTTCAAAAACTGGCTTGCTTCTTTAAGAGAATATAAAAAGCATCCAGAAAAGTATCTGGGTAAGCCTAAGATGCCTCGCTATAAGAAAAGTGACCTGACGACTGTGATCATCACAAACCAGGATGCTGTCTTGTATCGGGACGATATCGGGATGTCCTTAAAACTGCCTTTGCAAAAGCAACGCTTGTACTTTTCAAATCTTTCTTCGGATCCTGTATTAAAAGAAGTCAAGATCAAACCGTATTATGGTCGTTTTTTACTCTGTCTGACACTGGAAGAACCAGATGTTGCATTTGATCCTTCCGGATCTCATGTATGTGCCATTGATCTTGGAACAGATAACTTCGCAGCGATCGTATGTGATGATCACTCATCCGCAATATACAAAGGCGGAGCTGTCTTATCCAAGATCCAATGGTTCCATAAACAGAGAGCAAAGTATGTCTCCATCATCACAAAAGGTCATGAAAAGAAACACGCTGTTTCCAAGCGGTTAAGAGACCTTTCTTTCCATTATGCCAATTTTGTGAAAGACCAGTGCCACAAGATCAGTCGTAGTATCATTGACTTCTGTATGGAACACCAGTGTGGAACACTGATCCTTGGTGTGAATCTGCTCTGGAAGCAGAGATCCAATATGAATAAGATCAACAACCAGAATTTTGTCTCCATGCCGATCACTCTCCTGCGGACAATGATCACATATAAAGCTCTGAATGCCGGCATCAGAATCATAGAGCAGGAAGAAAGTTATACTTCCAAAGCGGATCTGATCGCAAATGACAGGATCCCAACCTATGGTGTCGATGATAAGGATGCTTCGTTTTCTGGAAAGAGGATCAAACGTGGTTTATACCGTTGCTCTAACGGAATGATCTTAAATGCGGATTGTCACGCAGCAGCAAATATCATGCGGAAAGCGATCCCTGATATCTGGAAAGATACCAGAGATTATACGTTTCTTTCTGCTCCTGATGTGTATGGATTCCACAAACTGAATCTGAAAGGTATTCCCGTCAAAGGGATAGCGGCATAAGTGAATATGCCTTGATTGGTACGGACAGCCAATCTTTTGGTCAGAAATGGGTAACTGTCACGACTGTTAGAAGCCACTTCCATAGGAACTACTGTACCGCATGGGAGGGGTAATTCACAGGAGAATTTGATAACTTAAGTAAAATAAGAGGTATAAAACAAATGAAACATATTATATTAGCATCTGCTTCCCCAAGAAGAAAAGAAATCCTGGAACTTGCCGATCTGAAATTTGATGTTATGCCAAGTGATGCACAAGAGATCACAACAAAAACAGCACCAAATGAAGTAGTTATGGAATTAGCATCGATCAAAGCGAAAGACATATATAAGAAATCAGAGAAACAAAGTATGGTCGTGGGAGCAGATACTGTTGTAGCCTATCAGGGGCAGATTCTTGGAAAACCAGCAGACGAAGCGGACGCAAAAAGAATGCTTACGATGTTAAGCGGACAGACACATGAAGTGTATACAGGAGTTTGCGTCATCGAAGATGGAAAAACAAAAACATTTTATGAAGAAACAAAAGTTACATTTTATGAGATCAGTGATGAGCAGATCGATCGTTATATCAAGACTGGAGAACCTATGGATAAGGCTGGATCTTATGGGATTCAAGGAAAAGCAGCTGTCTTTATCAAAGGGATCGAAGGAGATTACTACAATGTTGTAGGATTTCCAATTGCAAGATTTTTGCAGGAAATCACAAAATAGTTATGTATTTTTTCAAAATATGAGGGGAAAACCTTTGACGATATCTATGAATCTCTGTTATGATGTGAGGTAAAGGCAAAAAATAGATATATTGATAGGAAATTTAAAGAAAGGGATTAGAAGAATGGGCAAGATTGCGATCGTAACAGATAGTAACAGCGGAATTACTCAAAAAGAAGGTAAAGAATTAGGAATCTCAGTGATTCCAATGCCATTTTATATTAACGAAGAATTATATTTTGAAGATATTACATTAACACAGGATGAATTTTATCAGAAATTAAACGAAGATGAAGATATCAAAACATCTCAGCCTGCACCTGGAGATGTGTTGGATCTGTGGGAGAAGTTATTAGAAGACCATGATGAGATCGTGCATATCGCGATGTCTAGTGGATTAAGCAGTTCCTGTGCGACAGCGGCAATGTTAGCAGATGATTACGATGGAAAAGTTCAGGTTGTAGATAACCAGAGGATTTCTGTCACACAGAGACAGTCTGTCTTAGATGCGGCCAAATTAGCGGAAGAAGGAAAGTCAGCCAAAGAGATCAAAGACATCCTAGAAGCAGACAAATTAGATTCTGGAATCTATATTATGGTAGATACGTTAAAGTATCTGAAGAAAGGCGGACGTGTTACAGCAGCAGGAGCAGCCATCGGTACAGTGCTTGGAATCAAACCAGTTTTACAGATCCATGGCGAGAAGCTGGATGCATTTGCGAAGACAAGAGGTGTCAAACAGGCAAAGAAAAAGATGATCGCAGCAGTAAGAAAAGAGTTAGAAGAGCGTTTCCCAGATGGAGATTTTGGTAAACACGCATATCTTCAGTCTGCATATACAAAAGATGAAGAGGCAGCGCTCAAATGGAAAGAAGAACTGATGGCAGAATTTCCAGGAATGGAATTCCAGCAAGATCCATTATCTTTAAGTGTTGCATGTCATATCGGTGCAGGTGCATTGGCGGTTGCTTGGACACATAAGATTGATGATTAATAGCATTAATCTTCTTTTCATCTCGAAGAAATGTAAACAAAACATGAATTTTACATGAAATCCTTGTGTGATCATAGCACAAGGGTTTCTTTTGTGTTACAATACAGTCAATTTCGATACAATAGATAGCAGGAGATAGATGTTATGGAAATGAAAAAAGTATTAAAATACGCAATGGAGATTGGAGAATGCATGCTAGTGTCAGGAGCAGGTGTTTCAAGGGTAGAAGATACGATTTCAAGAATCTGCAAGGCGTATGGAGCAAAAGAAGCCAATGTATTTTCTATCACATCAAGTATTGTAACAACGATCGAAGATGAAAAAGGAGAAATCTTAACGCAGACAAAGCGTATCAGGTCATATAAGACAGACTTTACCAAACTGGATGAGTTAAATCAGTTATCAAGATATATGTGCAAAGAACTTCCGGAAGAAGAGGAAGTAAAACGAAAGATCGCAGAGATTAAAAAGGGAAAATTCGTCGTTTTTACAGAGGAAGTTCTTACATCAGCGGTCATTGCAGCAGCATGGACTTCATTTTATGGAGGTGGTGTTACAGAAGGGATCATAGCAATGATCGCAGGGGCATTTGTCGCGGTTCTTGCAAGATATATTAAGATCTTAGCACCCAACGAAATGGTATTAAACTTTCTATTATCATTTTTTGTTGCAGCATTTGCATATATCAGTGCAAAATTCGGACTGACGGAGGATTATGGAAAGATCATCATCGGTAATATCATGCTGTTGGTTCCTGGAGTTGCATTTGTTAATGCACTTCGGGATATGATCGGTGGAGACATGATGTCAGGAATCTTAAGAGTCTGTGAATCGATACTGTTAGCTGTATTCCTTGCAGCAGGTTCTTTTATGGCATTGATGTTCTTAGGAGGTGTGTTATAAATGAAAGCAGAGATCATACAGGTACTGGCAAGTTTTGTTGGAAGTTTTGGATTTGCAGTACTTTATAACCTTCGAGGGAAGAAACTTTGTATGGCTGGGATTTCTGGGATGGTATCATGGATCGCCTATCTTATCGTGTGGAATGAGATGCCAAGTACATTTGTGGCGAACCTGGCAGCGGCCGCAGTTGCGACGATCTATGCAGAAACAATGGCAAGGATCTTAAAAACTCCTGTAACAGTATTTTTGATCACGGGAATCATTCCATTAGTACCAGGTGGAAATTTATACTATACGATGAATTACGTATTAGCAAAACAGTGGCATTTATTTTATTTATATGGGCAAAAAACATTGCTGATCGCAGTGGCGGTTGCGGCAGGGATCATGACAGCATCTTCTGTTTATGGAATTTGTGCATCTGTATGGAAATACTGCAAAAGAGAGATATGAGCAATCTAAGAATAAACCCCACAGATTTTGCATAAGATAAGAAAAACGAAAGTGTGCAGGTATCGTATGGAACAGGATGAAAAGTTTGAAAATCAATTAAATCTTGCTCTGGATCTTAGCGAAGAAGAACGGGAGAGGTCCAAGGATTTAGATGCAGGATATGATAAAGAAACGGATCAGTGGGAGATCATATTTTGCTACGCAGGCACACTTGATACGATCAGATGGTCAGACACAACGAGGATCGAACCGTTGAGTATGGGTTATGCGATCGCCTATATAAAAGAAGACGAGTTGGAAGCATTTGGGGCAAATGAACAAGTTATTTATATAGAAAAACCGAAAAATCTATTATTAAGCCGACAGCCATCGATAGCCGCATCTTGTATGTTGTCGGTCAAGAATCCACCTCTTTCATTGACTGGAAGAGGTGTTTTTGTCGCTGTGATCGATACAGGGATTGATATTTTTCACCCGGATTTTATAGATGAAAATGGAGATACTAAGATTTATGCACTATGGGATCAAACGGTCAAAGGAAGTCCGCCTAAACCATTTCTTAACGGAAATCTCTATACAAAAGAAGAAATCAATAAAGTATTGCATTCAGAAAGTGGAAGATATGATTTTCGGAGCAGAGATCGATCTGGGCATGGAACACATGTAGCTTCAATCTGTGCCGGGATAAACGGGGTTGCACCAGAGGCAGAACTGATCGTTGTGAAATTGGGAGATACGAGAGAAAAAGGTTTCCCAAGGACGACACAATTGATGACAGCATTACAATATGTGATCAATGAAGCATCACAGGCAGGACGGCCGGTTGCGGTCAATATCAGTTATGGACATAATTATGGAGATCACAGAGGAAATTCCTTGTTAGAAAGATTTATATCACAGATCGCACAGCAATGGAAATGTACGATCTGCATTGGAACAGGAAATGAGGGAAATAGTGGAAAGCATAAACAAGGAAAGCTGATCAAAGAAGAACAAAAAATCTTATTGGATATTGCACCATTTGAGCAGAATCTAAATCTCCAGATATGGAAAGATTTCGTGGATGAGTTAAGAATACAGCTGGAATCTCCATCGGGAATATCTTATGAGATCACAGATAAACAGGGAAAGTCACAATATTCATATGAAAATACGATCGTGTTTGTATACAATGGTTATCCAACACCGTACAATGTAAGGCAGGAAATATTCCTTAGTTTTATTGTGCAGGAAGGGAATCATATAGAGAGTGGACAATGGAATCTTACATTGATTCCACGAAATATCAGAAATGGGGAATATCAGATGTGGCTTCCGGTATCCTTAGGAAGTAATCAGGAAACTAGATTTTTAGAGCCAGATAAAGAGTTTACTTTAACAATCCCATCAACTGCAGAAAATGTGATCTCAGCAGGTGCGTATGATGTCAGATATCAGTCCTATGCAGATTTTTCGGGGCGGGGTGATCAAAGATATGGTGTAAAGAAACCAGATCTTGTGGCACCTGGAGTTGGAATTTTGGCAGCAGCACCGGGAGGCGGTGAAAACAGTTTGTCCGGGACGTCAATGGCAACGCCATTTGTCACAGGAGCGGCAGCTCTTTTGATGGAATGGGGGATCATAAGAAAAAATGATCCTTATTTGTATGGAGAGCGGATCAAAGCTTATTTTCATAAAGGTGCAAGGAAAATGAATGGATTTTTGGACTATCCAAACAATGAAATTGGATATGGAAAATTATGCGTGGCAGCTAGTTTGTATAAATAGAAGAACTTACGAAAAAAAATACAAATGATATTTGTAATTTTTGTATCATATTTCCAATTTATATGATAAAATTAATAACACACTGGGAATACGAAAGGGGAAGAGACAATCATGAAAACAGAAAGATTTGATAAGAAACTGTTTAAACAGGAAGTACTCAATAATCTAAAGACTCAGTTCAGAGTTGAGCTTGATAATGCATCCCAGCAGCAGATTTATCAGGCTGTGGCTTATGCCCTAAAAGAGTGGATCATTGAGGACTGGATGGATACTCAGAAGACCTACGAAGAGAAAGACCCAAAGATTTTATATTATATGTCCATGGAATTCCTGATGGGAAGAGCACTTGGAAATAACCTCATTAACATGAGTATGTATGGAGAAGTGAAAGAAGCACTCGATGAATTAGGCGTAGATCTGAATGCCGTTGAAGACCAGGAACCAGACCCAGCACTTGGTAATGGTGGTCTTGGAAGATTAGCAGCATGTTTCCTTGATTCATTGGCAACACTTGGATATGCAGCATATGGATGCGGAATCCGCTATCAATACGGAATGTTCAAACAGAAGATCAAAGACGGATATCAGATAGAAGTACCAGATGAATGGTTAAAGAATGGAAATCCATTTGAATTAAAACGTCCGGAATATGCCAAAGAAGTACGTTTCGGTGGAAATATCCGTACAGAATATGATGAAGCAACTGGAAGAACCAACTTCATTCAGGAGAACTATCAGTCAGTTATGGCAGTCCCATTTGACTATCCGATCGTAGGATATGGAAATCATATCGTTAATACATTAAGGATCTGGGATGCAGAAGCGATCACTGACTTCCAGCTGGATTCTTTTGATAAAGGTGAATATGACAAAGCAGTAGAACAGAAGAACCTTGCAAAGAACATCGTAGAAGTATTATATCCAAACGATAATCACTACGAAGGAAAAGAGCTTCGTTTAAAACAGCAGTATTTCTTTGTATCTGCAAGTTTACAGGCAGCAGTAGCCAAATATAAGAAAAACCACGATGACATTACAAAACTTTACGAGAAGATGACGATCCAGATGAACGATACTCATCCAACAGTATCTGTTGCAGAACTTATGAGAATCTTAATGGATGAAGAAGGTCTTGGATGGGATGAAGCATGGGAAGTTACAACAAAGACTTGTGCATACACAAATCATACGATCATGGCAGAAGCGTTAGAGAAATGGCCAATCGACTTATTCTCAAAATTACTTCCTAGAGTATACCAGATCGTAGAAGAAATCGACCGTCGTTTCGTAAACAAGATCCGTGAGATGTATCCAGGAAACGAAGAGAAAGTCAAGAAGATGGCGATCCTTTGGGATGGACAGGTACGTATGGCACATATGGCGATCGCAGCAGGATATTCTGTCAATGGTGTTGCAAAACTTCATACAGAAATCTTAAAGAATCAGGAATTAAAAGATTTCTATCAGATGATGCCAGAGAAATTCAACAACAAGACAAATGGAATCACACAGAGACGTTTCTTAATGCATGGAAACCCATTACTTGCAGACTGGGTAACAAAGAAACTTGGAACAGACACATGGGCAACAGACCTTTCTTTAATGTCAGGACTGAAGAAATATGTGGATGATCCAAAAGCTCAGAAAGAATTTATGGATATCAAACTGCAGAATAAAAAACGTCTTGCAAAATATATCTTAGAACACAATGGCGTAGAAGTTGATCCAACATCCATCTTTGATGTACAGGTAAAACGACTTCATGAATACAAACGTCAGCTGATGAATATTTTACATGTGATGTATCTGTATAATCAGTTAAAGAAGAATCCAAATATGAAGTTCTATCCAAGAACATTCATTTTTGGTGCTAAGGCAGCAGCTGGATACCTTCGTGCAAAACAGACGATCAAACTGATCAACTCTGTAGCTGATAAAGTAAATAATGATGCATCCATCAAAGGTAAGTTAAAGGTTGTATTTATTGAAGATTATCGTGTATCTAATGCAGAATGGATCTTTGCGGCAGCAGATGTCAGCGAACAGATTTCAACAGCATCCAAAGAAGCATCAGGAACAGGTAACATGAAGTTCATGTTAAATGGTGCACCAACACTTGGAACAATGGATGGAGCGAATGTAGAGATCGTTGATGAAGTTGGAGCTGAGAATGCATTTATCTTCGGTATGAGCTCAGAAGAAGTTATCAATTATGAGAATAACGGTGGATATCATCCATATGAGATTTACCAGAAAGATAAAGACATCCATGAAGTCTTAGATCAGTTAGTAGATGGAACATATGCAAATGGTGATCCAGAACTTTACAAAGATCTGTACCAGAGTCTGTTATTTGGTGATACAGGAAGCCAGGCAGATATGTACTTCATCTTAAAAGACTTCCGTTCATATGCAGAAGCTCAGAAGAAAGTAGAAGAAGCATATAGAGATACAAAAGGATGGGCTAAGATGGCGATGACCAACACAGCAGGATGTGGCAAGTTCTCATCTGACCGTACAATTCAGGAATATGTTGATGATATC
>ERZ825525.2791-NODE-2791-length-10456-cov-3.393616_pt1 | contig 10456 bp, 6 predicted proteins | sample MGYA00519930_ERZ825525 | MGnify/ENA primary metagenome ERZ825525 (study PRJEB31778, sample SAMEA3449203) | human gut metagenome | biome: human gut; feature: human-associated habitat; material: faeces | place: United Kingdom | collected 2010/2012 ... | reverse complement strand
AGCAGGGCAGACCGGTTGTGGCTGTCACTGACCAGGGCTGCGGTATGGACGCCGAGACCTGCTGCCATATTTTTGAGCAGTTCTATCAGGGGGACACCAGCCACAGGACGCAAGGCAACGGCTTGGGCCTTGCCATGGCACAAAAAATAGCCGCACTGCACGGCGGCGCTGTCACTGTGGACAGCCGCCCCGGCAGCGGCAGCTGCTTTACAGTAGTTTTGCAGTGAATATTGTTTAATGCCTGTTCAGATCAGCCCGTGGGATCACAGCACGATCCCGCCAAAAAAAGCGCTGTCCCTTTCCAAAAGGGACAGCGCACAGTCTGGGCTGTACAGCAGCCTAACATATTTATTATACCATTTTTTGCCCGGAGCGGCAAGCTTGAAACTGCACAAATCTTTCGCTGCATCGTTGGCATATCTGCGAATAGACGAATCCCAGGGGCTGTGGTATAGTATAGTCACAGAAAGAAAACAGCCGGAGATAAGGAGCAGACAACTCCAAGAGAAGCTGATCTTCCAAGGAGAAATGTCATAAGAAATCTCCAAAGAAAGCAAGACACCGGCGGTATTTCGTAAGGAAGGAGGCTCAAGTCCAATGGCAAACTTTAAAGATCCTATTCATCACCGGCGGGCCTGGGCCTGCTGAATGAAAAAGCGCCGCATCCGAAGCCGCAGGTCATAACCTGTACAAAGAATATTGAACAAGATGTCAGGCAGCTTACTTTTAAACAGCAGACTCAGGGGCCGTCATCAAAGACCCCCATGCAGCATATAGATCAGGATGAAAGAAGGCTGGTTATCATGACTGGTTCCACGCCACCCAACAGAGGGTATCTGAAATCTACCTGATCCATAAGGAGAAACTCCAATGTACTAGAGTTAAGAGGCTTTGGTCCTCAGCATCAGACCCAGACCCCAGGAACGATCTTAATAACGACCATTACTCCGTTCCACAAATGCTTTTGAGCAAATAACGAACCAGAGGGTAAGTCCAATGAACAGTTAGTTAAGGTCTTGAAAGGGCAAACAAAATTCGCGTAAAGATAGGATGATTCCCATGACGATGCGGAAACAGTCCGAAAAATAACGAAAAGGGTTATGAGGCTATGACTCCGAAGAAGTAAGCATCCTGCCGACAGAGGGCTTGCAACCGCCTCGTGTCGGCAGGTTTTTTGTCTGATGTTTTCCAATGAAGCCTGCATCCTCCCGCCGGGAGAGTGCAGGTTTTATTTTGTTCCAACCAAAAAGGAGGTCGTCTGCCAATGGCAAGCAATTTCGAATTCTACTCCCCCACCCGGGTCATCTTCGGTAAAGGCACGGAACAGCGCGTGGGCGCGCTGGTGCGCGAATACGGCGGCACCCGCGTCCTCGTGGTCTACGGCGGCAAAAGCGCCATCCGTTCCGGCGTGCTCGACCGGGCCGAGAAGTCGCTGGCGGAGGCCGGCCTGTCCAGCTGGACGCTGGGCGGTGTCGTGCCGAATCCTCATCTCGACAATGTCTACGAAGGCATCCGCATCGGCCGGGAGAATGGCATCGACTTTCTTCTGGCAGTGGGCGGCGGCAGCGTCATCGACACCGCCAAGGCCATCGCCTACGGCCTCGCCGAGCCGGACAAGGATGTCTGGGAGCTGTACGAGCACACCCGCAAGGCCCAGAAGTGCCTGCCCGTGGCCAGCATCCTCACCATCGCGGCGGCGGGCAGCGAGACCTCCAACAGCAGTGTCATCACCCGCGAGGATACCCACCAGAAACGGGCCTACAACGACGATCTCAGCCGCCCCAAGTTCGCCATCATGGACCCCGAGCTGACCAAGACCCTGCCCGACTACCAGACCGAGTCCGGCTGCGCCGACATCATGATGCACACGATGGAGCGCTACTTCACCAACGGCGGCAACATGGAGCTGACCGATGCGCTGGCCGAGGGCCTGCTGCGCACGGTGATGAAGAACGCCCGCATCCTCCACACCGACCCCGCCAACGATGAGGCCCGGGCCGAGGTGATGTGGGCGGGCAGCCTCTCTCACAACGGCCTCACCGGCTGCGGCATCGCCAGCGGCGATTTCATGTCCCACAAAATGGAGCACGAGATGGGCGGTATGTTCGACGTGACCCACGGCGCGGGCCTCGCCGCCCTCTGGCCCAGCTGGGCACGGTATGTTTATAAGGACTGCCTGCCCCGCTTCGTCCGCTTTGCCCGGAATGTCATGGGGGTGACGGCGGACGGCACCGACGAAGAGGTGGCCCTGCTGGGCATTGACGCGATGGTAGACTTTTACCACAGCATCGGGATGCCCGCCTCCTTCCACGAGCTGGGCATCGCCCCCACCGACGCACAGATCAACGAGATGGCCCGCCGCTGCCTCGAGGCCTCCGGCACTGCCCTCGGCTCGGCCAAAAAGCTGGACCTCGACGACATCATCGCCATCTACCACGCCGCCAATAAATGATCGCCGCTCTGCCGCCTTGCGCTTCCGTCCGCAAAACGGTATACTGAAAGAAATACCACGAAAAGGACGGGGACATCCCATGGACGAAAAAGACCTGCTGATCTTCCTGACGCTGGCCGACACCGGCAACCTGACCCGCACCGCAGAAAAGCTCTACCTCTCCCAGCCCACCCTGAGCAAGCGGCTCCAGAACATGGAGGCAGATCTGGGGGCAGCGCTTTTCCTGCGCAGCAAACAGGGCGTCACCCTGACCCCCGCCGGGGAGGCCGCACGGGAGGTCATCCAGCGCACCGCCCGGGAACTCAACACCTTGCGGGAGCAGCTGCAGATGCGCAAGAACACCATCTGCGGCACCCTGCGCATTGAGGTCTCCATCGACTACTCCAAATACCGTCTGCCGCAGGTTCTGGCGGCCTACACGGCTCAGTGCCCGGACGTCACCCTCAGAGTCTCCACCAACCACAGCCGTGACTGTCTCCGGACGCTGCAGGACAACAGCGTCCACCTCGCCATCGTGCGGGGCGAATACGACTGGGACGAGGGCAAGATCCTGTTAGAGCGGGAGCCGGTCTGTCTCATCCGCAGCCGGGAGAATGCCAGCGTGCCCCTGCGCGAGCTGCGGTACATCGGCCGAGACTCTGACCCCGAGCACATGAGCATGAAAGCCCGCTGGCTGATGGAGCACAAGATGGAGCCGGACGCCCAGCTGAATGTAGATGGGCTGTCCACCTGCGTGGCCATGGTCAGTGCCGGTCTTGGCTGGAGCATCGTGCCGTCCATCTGCCTGAACTACTTCGACGGCGTCTCGGAGCCGCTCTTCTTCGCCGACGGCACCCCTCTCACCCGCTCTACTTATCTGCTCTACCGCAAGCGCGAAAGTGAGCTGCCGCAGGTGCGGGAGTTCATCCGGATGGTCTGCGCCATGAGCAGGCACTGAATCCCATCTCCTCTTCCAAAGAGAGACCGGCCCGCCCGGTCTCTCTTTTTTGCTGCCAAACCTGCGTGAAAGGGGTCATTTCCTGCGTGAATGACTGTCCTCAAGGCTGCGCGGGTGTGTTATAATAGGAGCGTAAGGAGGCATATGAGAGGATGGAGCTTCGATTCGCGGTCGTAGAAGACCGCCTGCCCGACGCCCAGCGGCTGGAAGGTCTGCTCCGGCTGGCGTTCGGCAATGGATACATTCTGGTCTGTGACCACTTCGAGAGCGGCGACGCCTTTTTGCAGGCGTTCCCCTCCCGGGCCTATCAGGCCGTTTTTCTGGACATCTGCATGGAGGGCACCAACGGCATCGACACAGCCCGCACCCTGCGCCGCACCGACCCGGACCTGCCGCTGGTCTTCGTGACCTCGTCGCCGGAGTATGTGTGGGATGCATTTCCCGTCCACCCCTTCGATTATCTGCTCAAGCCCTACCGGGAAGAGAAGCTCTTCCAGCTGGCCGATGAGCTGCGGCGGGTGCTCTTCCGGGCCGAGCGGGTGCTGGGCCGCAGTCTTGAGCAGAATCTGCTCTCCATCGTCTTTGACTACGACGGCAACCTCTGGTTCGTCACCGGCGGCTTCCGCATCTACCCCAGCCGCGGCCAGCAGGGTGCGATGGGCTATATCTCCCGCGCAGCCATCGACACCATCCTTGCAGGCGGCACCGCCGACCTCAGCCGCGAGGTGCACGTCTACGCCCCCGCCCCCGGCGAGGGTGCTGAAAACGGCATCGCCTCCTGCCGGGAGGGCGCAGTCATCCTCACGAACCTCGCCTGCTACCTGCTGCGGGCAAACGGCGGCGTAGAGGTCGTCTGGCGCACCCCCTACGACAGCGTGGGCGCAAAGGACAGCCGCGAGGGCGCAGCCACTACCGGCGGCGGTCTGGCGTGGGGCGGCGGCTGCTCGCCCTCTCTGAGCAGGGAGCTGGTCTTTTTTACCGACAACCTCGAGGTCGTCAGCCTCATGGCCGTGGACATCCGCACCGGCGAGGTCGTGGCCAGCCATCCCGTCATCGACGAGCTGCCCGACAATATGCCGGTCTCCGTCGAAAACTCGGCCATCGTCTACGACCACGGCGACGGCAGAGTCAGCACCATCGTCTGCAACTGGTTCGGCGCAGGCAGCCCCAACCTCGCAAAGCCCGACAGCGATTCCTCCATCCAGAGCTACGAGAACATTTATGACCGGAACTGGCTGCTCAAGGGCAACTGCATGATCATGCCCGGTGTCGAGCGTGTGGACACCGTCCGCACCGCCGACGGCTGGGCCATGAAGAGCATCTGGTGCCGCGATGACCTCAGCGACACCTCCATGATGAAGCTCTCCACCGCCACCGGCTACATCTACGGCTTCGTGCAGGATGTGGACAGCGGTATGTGGCAGTACATCGTGCTGGACTTCGACACCGGCAAGACCGTCCTCACGGTGGACGTTGCCTCCCTCTACGGCTACAACAACATGGCCATCGGTATGTATGCAGGCCGGGACGGCAACAAGCTCTACTGCCCCACCGGCTACAAGGAGCTGCTCCGTCTGCAGGACCGCTTCGTCTTCCTGCCCGAGATGCCCTACCGGAAGGTCGATTTGGACAAGACCTCCCGCCGGGTGCTTTCTGCCGACGCTTTTCATGCCGCAGGCGGCACAGGCACCCCCGCAAGCTGGCTGCACACCGTCACCCTCGACAATCTCCATCCCCAGACTACCGTTGCCTTCCGCATCAACGGCCTGACCGGGAACCCCGCCGACTACAAACTCTTCGCCCTCGGCACCGACGGTCTCTACCACGAGGTGTCCGGCTGGCGCTTTGATGACGCCCCGGCCCGCTTCAGCGCGAAGAAGGTCTACACCGTCTGCGTCCCCGCACAGGACGGCGGCAGCTTCGACCTCTCGCCCGACGCCAAGGAAGTCACCCTTTCCATCGTTCTGGCCCGCTGAATCTGCAAAAAGGAGGCTCCTGCCATGAAAATGACCCGACGCGATTTTCTCAGGCTCTCTTCCGCCGCTGCCGCCGCCTGCGGCGTCACCCTTCTGCCGGCCCAGAAAGCCGATGCGGCTTCTGAGATCCAGACCCTGCTGGAAGAAGCGTACCTCTACGCCTTCCCGCTGGTGCTCGTGGACGCCACCAAGACCGTCTCCACCAACGCGAAGACCCCCTCCGCCAACCGCGCCCCCGTCAACCAGTTCATCCACGCCCGGAAGCTGCTGGACGCTTCCAGCCGCACCGTCGTCAGCCCCAATGTGGACACCATCTACACGCAGGCATGGCTGGACGTCAGCGCCGAGCCGCAAATTTACGTCGTGCCGGAGACCGACCGCTTCTTTAACGTGCAGGTGCTGGACGCATGGACGAACACCGCCGCCGTGCTGGAAGCGCCCGGGGCCTACGCCATCGCCTATTCCGGCTGGGAGGGCACCCTGCCCGAGGGCGTCCGGCGCATCGACGTCCCCACCCGGACGGTCTGGACCATCGCCCGCATCATGCTCTCGGGGCCGGACGACCTGCCGAACGTGGCGGCGCTCCAGAGCCGGATGCAGCTGATGCCCCTCTCGGCCTACCCCGCCGGGCCGGACGCCGCGCCGGAGGGCAGTTATTCCCCGGAAAACGATTTCGTCCCGGTGGAAAAAGTCCTCGCCATGACGCCGCAGGAGTTTTTCGACACCGCCAACCGGCTGATGGAGACCGACCCGCCCGCCGAGGCGGACGCGCCCCTTCTCCGCAGCCTCGCGGCCCTCTCCGTCGGCCCGGGCGAGCGGTTCGACGCCTCCGTCCTCGGCCCCCTCGGCGGGCTGCGCTGGAAGCGGATGCTCCTTCAGCTCAAGAGCAGCCTCCGGGCGCAGGCCGCACGCTATGCCCGGCAGATGGGCCAGTGGACCTACTACGGCGACCCCATCGGCGATTTCGGCACGGCCTACGACTACCGCACCATGGTGGCCCTGATGGGCCTTGGGGCCAACACCACCGACGTCGCCATCTACCCGCGCACCTCCACCGACAGCACCGGGGCCGACCTCACCGGCAAAAAGACCTATACCCTCCACTTCGACGCCCTGCCGCCCACGGTGGGCACCGGATTCTGGTCGGTGACGGCCTACGGCGAGGACAACTTCCTCATCGATAACCCCATCAGCCGCTACTGCGTGAACGACCGCTCCGGCCTCCACCGGAACCCGGACGGTTCCATCGACGTCACCCTCTCCAAGGATGCGCCGGAGGATACCACCAACTGGCTCCCCGTCTCGGACGAGAAGTTCCACCTCTTCCTCCGCATCTACAAGCCCGACTGGACGGCGCTGGACAGCTTCCCGCCACCGGTCATCCGCGTGAAGTAACAAAAACGCCATCTGCGTCTCGGCGCAGATGGCGTTTTCATCGTTACAGCGTTTTACAGGGTGCTCAGCAGGCGGTGGCCGCCGTTCTGGTCGGCGGCATAGCGGGTGGTGCGGCTGACCTGATTGTCCAGCGGCAGGCCCTCGGCGTAGCGTTTGAGGTTATGGATGAAGATGTCCACGATGTTGTCCAGCGTCTTGGGCAGACTGAACTTGCCGGAGTTGTGGGGGGTGATGATGGCCCCCGGCTCACCCCACAGCGGGTGGTCGGCGGGCAGCGGCTCGGGGTCGGTGACGTCGAGGCCCGCGCCGAAGATCTTGCCGCTGCGCAGGGCGTCCACAAGGGCGTCGCTGTCCACGGTGGTGCCGCGGCCCACGTTGAGGAGGATGGCCCCATCCTTGCAGCGGGCAAAGCGCCCAGCGTCGAACATATGGTAGGTCTCCTCGGTGCCGGGCAGGCTCAGGGCGATAAGGTCGGCTTCGGGCAGCTCCTCATCCAGCTGGCTCTGGGCCACCACCCGCAGGCAGTAGTCCGGGCAGGGGGTGTCGGGGTGGACGGTGCGGCGGACGCCCACCACCTCAGCGCCCAGCATATGAGCGCGGCGGGCGAAGTTGGAGCCGATGTCCCCCATGCCGACGCAGAGCACCCGCGCCCCGGTGATGCCCCTCACAGGGCGGTCGATGGGGGCCCACTTGCGCTGGTTCTGGCGGTCGCGGTAGAGGAACATATCCTTCTGGATGCCAAGCCACATGGCCAGCATCCACTCGCTGATGGCCAGACCATACGCGCCGGTGGCGTTGGTCACTACGCAGTCCTCGGGCAGGACGCCGGGCTTCAGGTAGGGGTCCGGGCCGGCGGAGTTGGACTGGAACCACTCGATGTGCTTGTTCTGAGAGATCATCGACACCGGGGCGTTGCCCAGCACCACATCGGCCCAGAGCACGTCTTCGGCGTGGACATTGTCCAGCGCGTTGAAGCGGAATTCAAACTCCGGCACGGAGGCCTCCAGCGCGGCGCGGTGGGCGTCGCTCAGGGGCAGACAGACCAAAACTTTTTTATGCATAGGGATACCCTCACTTCCTGATCGTTCTTTTATAAGAATACACGTTCCTGCTCCGCTCCGCAAGAGGGGAACCCGCCCTATTCTTAAGAATTCCTTAGGATTTTATCCTCCAAATCCCAAGAAGTATGTGATAAGCTGTCCCCAAAGCAGAAAAAATCTGCTATACTGATACCAAAGCAGCACAGGAAAGGAATCATACACTACGATGATCTCGGCTGCGCAGCGGGAAAAAAGATCCGCGTGCTCATCGCCGTAAAGAACGATTGAAACAGAGAAAGCCCTCTCAGCTCCGCCGAGAGGGCTTTCTCTTCGTATCAGGATTTATCCTTCAGCCAGCGCAGAGCGAACCAGCAAAAGGCCGCAGAGCCTTCGTAGAGGATGCTGTCATCGAACTTCACCTTGGGGTGATGCTGGCCGTAGCAGTACCCCTGTTCCGGGCTGCCTGCGGCGATAAACATACTCACCGTAGGCACCTCGTGGCTCACAAAGGCAAAGTCCTCGCTGCCGCCGCCGGGCTTGCCGCCGGTGAGGGCGGTCATATCCATTGCGCCCCGGCCCAGCAGCTCGGTCATATAGGCCATCGCGTTTCCGGCGAGGGCCTTGTCCACCACCATGCAGGGGCAGAAGTCGGCGAAGGACACCTCCGCCGTGCAGCGGAATGCCGCTGCCACACCCTGCGCGATCTCGGTCATCCGGGTGCGGATCTGCTCGCCCACCTTGTTTTCCGGGTCGGTGGTGCGGATGGTGCCCCACATCTGGGCCACATCCGGGATGACGTTGGAGGCTGCGCCCGCCTCGAAGCGGCCGGTGGTCAGCACCCCGACGTCGCCGGGCTTCAGCTCGCGGCTGTTGATCTCCTGCAGCGCGATGTGGATGTGGGCCGCAGCCGTAATGGGGTCGATGCAGTTTTCCGGCGTCGAGCCGTGGCCGCCCTTGCCCCTGACCACGATGTGGTACTGCTCACAGCTGGCCATGGTGATGCCGCCGCCCGGCACCAGCACCGTGCCCGTCGGCAGCGGCATCCCGGCCAGCACATGGAACATGACCGCTGCGTCCACATGGGGGTTCTCCAGCAGGCCGTTGGCCAGCATATCCGGCGAGCCTTGGAAGATCTCCTCGGCGGGCTGGAATTCCAGCTTGACCGTGCCTTCCAGCTCGTCCTCGTGGGCCTTGAGCAGCTTTGCCGCACCCAGCAGCATGGCCGTGTGCATATCGTGGCCGCAGCCGTGCATCTTGCCGGGCACTTCCGAGCGGAACTCCTCGCCCGACTCCTCGGGAATGGGCAGCGCGTCCATGTCGGCACGCAGCAGGATGGTCCTGCCGGGCTTCTTTCCGCCCGCCAGCGCGAGGACACCGGCCCTGCCGCAGTCCTTCGGCTCATAGCCCATCTCCGTCAGTGCCGTCTTGACCAGCGCCTTCGTCTGGGTCAGGTCGAAGCCCACCTCCGGGTGACGATGGAGCGTCCGCCGCCACTGCTGCAGCTGCGGTTCCAGCGTGCGGGACTCCTTCAGAAGCTCTTCCGGTGTGATATTCATACTCATCCGCTCCTTTGTTTTTGATTCAGAAAAAGCTCTCCCGGGGGAGAGCTTTCTTGCTATGGTCTTATTCAGCCCTCCGTGTGGCTTCCTTCGGGGTGGTACTTGGCGCAGGTGCACTTTTTCCACTTCAGGCCACTGCCACAGGGGCAGGGGTCATTGCGGCCGATCTTGATGACCCGAACAGGCTGGCCCTTGGGCGCGCCCTTGGCACCGGGGGCACCGTTGCCGGGCACATAGCCCTCGCCGGTGGGCTTTGCCACCTGCTCGCGCTTGGGGGCTGCGCCCGCCTCGCGCACCTCGATGGTCAGCAGCATCTTGATGCTGGACTCCCGGATGGAATCGACCATCTGGTCGAACATATCGAAGCCCTCGATGCGGTACTCGACGACGGGGTCCTTCTGGCCGTAGCCGCGCAGGGCGATGCCCTGACGCAGCTGGTCCATATTATCAATATGGTCCATCCACTGGCGGTCTACACACTTCAGCAGGCAGATACGCTCCAGCTCCCGCATCAGAGGTGCGCCGTAGCGCTGCTCCTTGTCGTTCAGGATGTCCATGCCGCGCTGATACAGCATATCGGCGATGCTCTCCTGCGAGATGTTGTCGTAATCGGCCACGGTGTAGTGGAAGTCCTCGTCGGTGGTCAGCCAGCCCAGATAGTGGCGGCGGAGTGCGCCGAAGTCCCACTCATCCTTCACGTCGCCTGCGAGGAACTGCTTGCAGCTGGACTCGATGTTCTCCTTCAGCATATTGTGCATCTCGGCGCTGATGTCCTCGCCGTTCAGCACCTTGTGGCGCTGGCCGTAGATGATCTCACGCTGCTGGTTCATGACGTCGTCGTACTTCAGGACGTTCTTGCGGATCTCGAAGTTGCGGCCCTCGAGTTTCTTCTGGGCCGTCTCGATGGTGCTGGTGATCATCCGGTTCTCGATGGGGGTGTCCTCGTCGATGCCCAGCGTGCCCATCAGGCTCTGCACGCGGTCGCCGCCGAACAGGCGCATCAGGTCGTCCTCGAGGCTCAGGTAGAAGCGGGATGCACCGGGGTCGCCCTGACGGCCTGCACGACCGCGCAGCTGGTTGTCGATACGGCGGCTCTC
>ERZ825525.2790-NODE-2790-length-10460-cov-4.041711_pt1 | contig 10460 bp, 10 predicted proteins | sample MGYA00519930_ERZ825525 | MGnify/ENA primary metagenome ERZ825525 (study PRJEB31778, sample SAMEA3449203) | human gut metagenome | biome: human gut; feature: human-associated habitat; material: faeces | place: United Kingdom | collected 2010/2012 ... | reverse complement strand
TGAAAATGTACAGACTGGGGTATCAGCGTATAAAGCGTCCGGCGCGGATTACATTATCGCCATCGGCGGCGGCTCTTCCATGGATACGGCAAAAGCAATCGGCATTATTATCAACAATCCGGAATTCGCAGATGTTCGTTCTCTGGAGGGCGTTGCACCGACGAAGAAGCGGACGGTATTTACGATTGCGGTACCTACAACCGGTGGTACGGGTGCAGAGTCAACGATCAATTACGTAATTACGGATGTAGAGAAGAAGCGTAAGTTTGTATGTGTGGATCCGAACGATATCCCGGATGTTGCAGTGGTAGACCCGGATATGATGGCATCGATGCCGAAGGGACTGACTGCATCAACCGGAATGGATGCACTTACACATGCAATTGAAGGTTATACAACCGCAGGCGCATGGGAGCTGTCAGATTGTCTGGATTTAGAGGCAATCAAACTGATTGCAGCGAACTTGAGAGAACGATCCGGACGGACGTGAGGGCATGGCGCTTGCACAGTATGTAACAGCGATGGCATATTCGAATGTAGGACTTGGAATCGCACATTCCATGGCACATACACTTGGTGCGGTATATGATACACCACATGGTGTAGCCTGTGCGATGATGCTTCCGATCGTCATGGAGTTCAACAAAGAATATACAGGAGAAAAGTACAAATCCATAGCAGAAGCATTTGGAATTGATACGACAGGCATGGATCAGGCAACATACAGACAGGCTGCAATCGATGCGGTTCAGCAGTTGTCTATCGATGTTGGAATTCCGACAAAGCTGGAGAAGCTGAAGGAAGAAGATCTTCCGTTCCTGTGTGAATCTGCTGCAGCGGATGCGTGTGCACCGGGCAACCCTAGACCGGCAAGCTTAGAGCAGTTTGAGGAGATGTTCCGTAAGCTGATGTAAGTAGAGCAGTTTGAGGAGCTATTCTGTAAGCGGATATAAATGGTTGTGTGATGATTGCTAATTAAATTAAAACATAGCTACACAACGAAACTATAAAAATGAATTTCTAAATCATAAGAGGAGTCTTCATCTTGGTGATGTTATTTATCACAAGATGTTGGCTCCTTTTTGCGCAAAAAGTATTCCCATTTTTACAATGCTATGATAAAATAAGTTAGATGAAACTAACTTAAAAGAAAAACAAAATTACAACCACCAGACGGGCACAAATAAAAGTAGTATATGAAGCAGAATAGAAGGGGAGAGAAACCATGAAGGTAACAACGTTAGATACACAGGTGGCAGAGCAGATCGGGCACGCGTTTGGATATTATGACTATGGAGAGGAAGTCGGAATGGGCGCATTTTACCGCAGCAAGGATGCGGTCGCAACGTATATTGCCGGGTATGTTCGGATGGCATTTGAAGGCGGTATGCTCTATGCGACAAGCGAGCGGGGCGAGGGTTATATTGCTTATAAGGTGCCGGGACAGAAATTGAAGCTTAGAGCAGGCATGCAGCTTGTAAAAGCACTGTTTCGCTCGATGAGCCTGAAAGAATTGATCCGGATGGGACAGGGAGTTTCCAAGGGAGGAACGTCGCTGCAGGATCGGATGAAAAAAGAGAAGAAACCTTATATATTTGTCGGCATGGTCTGTGTGCCGGAACAATATCAGGGACAGGGTTACATGCGGAAGGTGATGGAGATTGCCTACGCAGAAGGCAACCGGCTGCAGGTTCCGGTGCTTCTGGAGACCGATGCGAAGACGAAATGCGACAAATACATGCACCTTGGCATGCAGCTTGATGGTATACGTGATTTAGGCAAATATGGAAAATTATATGATCTGGTCAAATATCCGGATTGATTTATCCAAGATGACCGTGGTATTTCCTGAGATAGTATACGCCGGAAATACCACCCGGAATCCCGATCCAGAGTATCATAGCACCAGATGTCACAAGCTCAAAATCTGGAACTGTCAACGTGCAGGCGACATACAGCAGGACAATGGGAAGTGAGATATGCCCCAAAATGTTATGTGCAATTTTCCATGTCTCTTCGTCTCGTATGGTCCAAGGCAGTCGCAGCCCTGTGTACCGGTTGTATGGAATTCTTGGACATAGAATACCGGATGCAAGCATGATACAGCTTATAAAAGACATTGCAAATATTTTCTCGCCATTTTCAGAAAACGTTATAACATCAAGTGCTGTCAGACAGGCAACAAGAATCCCGATTATCAAAAATCCAATATTGATAAGTGTGGTCACGCGAAGGGTGCCAATACGCAGGTCATCTGTAGTTTCATTTGTCAATAGAGCAAGATTACGATACAAAATGATGGCTGCGCTGATCATGCACATACCGGTTAACAGGAGAGACACCAGTTCGTTTTTTACAATCAATGCAACCAGCATGGCTAAGAATGTAAGAAATAAAATAGTACCTCTTTTTCTGTCTGCCTGAAGACGATTTCTTTCTTGCTGATTTTTCAGAGCCAGTTGTTCATTCAGGCCGGCTAATTGATCGGCAAGTGCCTGATGATTGTTTGGTTCTGTTTCTATACCGAGCAGCTGGCTGACCGATACGCCAAGCACATTTGCGAGACGAATCAGCACATCGGCATCCGGAACGGATAAACCGTTTTCCCATTTGGACACAGTCTGGCGGACAACATGCAGCTTCACAGCCAGCTCTTCCTGATTGAGCCCTTTTTCTTTTCGGAAATGTTTGATATTCTCGTTGATCATTGTTTTACGTCCTTTCTTATGTGGTAAGCATAGCATTATTATACGAAGCGTTTATGGCGGATGCAAGCAATGAAAATTAACATTGGCAAAAAGACGGTGAAAACCAAAAAACAGACTTGACAAGAAGGTTAGTCCAAACTAACATAACAGGTGCTGTGGAGCTCATTTTTTATAACATAACAAATCGTAACAACTGTTATGTTGAGAAACAATAAAAGCTTACCAGAATCAGGTAGAAGCAAGACTAATAAAAGGAAGCGAGGCAATCACATGAACGAAAAAACAAAAGTACAGGTACAGGGAGTTCCGGAGACAATGCTGCAGACATTATATGCGAGAGCGCAGGAGTCTAAGAAACCGAACCATCATATCTACGACGAGCGGGCAATCGAGGTTGTATCCCGTCTGGATTATGATTTTTCCAAGGCAGAAAGCGATAAGGCGATGAGCTTAGGCGTAATCGCGCGGACGATCGTGCTTGATAAGCTGGTCGGAGATTTTCTGTCTCATTATCCTCGCGCGGTTGTCTTGAACATTGCATGCGGTATGGATACACGCTGCTATCGGATGGAAGGAAAATACGACCGCTGGTATAACATTGATCTGCCGGAGACGATGGCAGTTCGGAGTCGTTTCTTCGAGGAGCAGGGGCCGATCTTCCAGATTGCAAAATCGGCTATGGACGCAAGCTATATGGAAGACATCGAGTATCATGGCGAGCCGGTGCTGGTGATCATTGAGGGCTTGACGATGTATCTGTCTGAGGCAGATGTAAAGCAGATATTCGATATTCTTGATAGGCGGTTTTCGAAAGCAGTCGTGCTTGTAGAGACGATGTCGCCGTTTGTAGTAAAGCATATCAAGGAGAAATCCATCGAGAAGAGTGCGGCGAAGTTTTCATGGGGCGTAAAAAATGGTGCGGCGTTGGAACAGGTAATTCCTTGTTTTAAGAATAAGCGTGATGTAAGTCTGGTTGAGGGGATGAAAGTATTGATGCCGATTTACAAGGTGATCGGGAAAATCCCGGCAGTACGAAATTTCTCAAATAAAATCTGTGTGATGAAGAAATAGTGATATAATAATTTTGTCATGCAAATAAGCAATAAGGAGAATCGATAAATGGAGCTTCGGGTATTACGCTATTTTCTGACCGTGGCGAAGGAGCAGAGCTTCACGAAGGCTGCGGAACAATTACATATCACACAGCCAACGCTGTCAAGACAGCTTGCAGCATTGGAGGAAGAGCTTGGAACCGTGCTGTTCAACCGGGGCGGACGAAATGTTACGCTGACTGACGAAGGAATCCTGCTCAAGCGGCGAGCCCTTGAAATCATCGATCTCGAAGATAAGATCCGGGAGGAATTCAAGGAAAGCCAGGTCGTCGATGGAACGATCACGATTGGATGCGGTGAGTTCGCAGCAGTGGAGCTGCTGGCACAGATCTGCGAGCGGTACCGGGCGAAATATCCGATGGTTCAGATCCGGGTGCATACCGGAACGGCAGATACAATCTATGAGATGATGAATAAAGGACTGGTAGACATCGGGCTCTACATGGAGCCGGTGAATCTGGAAGGGCTGGATTATATCCGTTTCCCGGAGAGCGACCACTGGGTTGTAGGCATGCGACCGGACGACTCGCTGGCAGAAAAATCATATATTACGAAAGAGGACTTACTGCCGTTGCCGCTGATATTGCCGGAACGGTCGGGCGTACAAAGTGAGCTTGCGAATTGGTTTGGCAAGGACTTTGCGAAGCTGAACACAGCATTTACAAGCAATCTCGGTACAAATGCAGCAATCCTGGCGATGCAGGGGCTTGGTTATCCAATCTCCATTGAAGGCGCCGGCAGATACTGGCGATCTGATCTGCTTGTGCAGAAAAAACTGTATCCGGAAATCACGGCAAGTACTGTGATCGCATGGCGCAGGAACATTCCGTACGCACAAGCTGTTCTCAAATTCATTGACGAGGTCAATGCCTTTCAGGCATAATAAAGCATTCAATGTAAGTATTAGACATAATACAATACAATAATTATAATCAAGGTGTAGGAAGAAAGAGACTACACCTTTTTTAGTGGTTGTTAACAGTGTTGCGGAGCATATAGGAGGACAAAAAATGAGTAAGGAATTAGTCGCATATTTTAGTGCAAGTGGAATTACAAGAAACGTCGCAAAGATGGTAGCAGAGGCAGCAGGCGCGGACCTGTACGAGATCACCCCGAAAGAAGCCTACACAAAGGCAGACTTAAACTGGATGGATAAGAAATCAAGAAGCAGTGTGGAGATGGCAGACAAGAAGATCCGTCCGGAAATCACAGACACCGACGCGAAGATTGCAGAGTATGATGAGATCTTCCTTGGTTTCCCAATCTGGTGGTATGTAGCACCAACGATCATTAACACATTTCTGGAGAAATATGATTTTACAGGCAAGAAGATCGTGCTGTTCGCAACATCCGGCGGAAGCGGATTCGGAAATACCGTAAAGGAATTGCAGCCATCCGCACCGGGCGCACAGTTTGTCGAGGGTAAGCTGCTCAACCATGCAAATAAGAAGGAAATCGAAGAACTGGTAACAGAATTTTAGGAAGGATAAGAACATGGCAAAGATTACACAGACAGCAGGCAGAAATGCACTCGGAGAATTTGCTCCGCAGTTTGCACATTTTAACGATGATGTATTATTTGGAGAGAACTGGAACAACGAGGATATTGATGTCAGGATGCGAAGCATCATTACGGTAGTCGCACTTATGGCACAGGGAATCACAGATTCTTCCCTGAAATTCCATTTGCAGAATGCGAAAGCACATGGCGTGACACAGAAGGAAATTGCTGCAATCATCACACATGTAGCATTTTATGCAGGATGGCCAAATGGATGGGCTGTATTCAATCTGGCAAAGGAAGTCTGGGATGTTGATGAGGGCGATCTGCCTTACGAAGATCCAGCGATGCGTGCGCATGCAAAGGAAATGGTATTCCCAATTGGACAGCCAAACGATGCATTTGCACAGTATTTCATCGGACAGAGCTATCTGGCACCGGTATCCACCAGTCAGGTTGGAATCTTCAATGTCACATTTGAGCCGGGCTGCAGGAACAACTGGCATATCCATCATGCAAAGAGCGGTGGCGGACAGATTCTTGTATGCGTAGCCGGACGTGGATATTATCAGGAAGAGGGCAAGGAAGCAGTCGAATTGAAACCGGGTGACTGTATCAATATTCCGGCAGAGGTTAAGCATTGGCATGGTGCCGCACCGGATAGCTGGTTCAGCCATCTGGCAGTGGAAGTACCGGGCGAGGAGACATCCAATGAGTGGTGCGAGCCGGTAACAGACGAGGAATATGGTAAGTTGAAATAAAAACATTTAGGATTGCAGGAGGGGTTATACATGGAGTACGCAAAACTTGGAAATACCGATATTGAAGTATCGAAGCTTTGCATCGGATGCATGAGCTTCGGAAAAGCAGGTACAATGCATGACTGGACACTGGATGCGCAGGAAAGCGAGAAGGTGATCAAGCATGCGTTGGATCTTGGTATCAATTTCTTTGATACTGCAAACTGTTATTCCGCAGGAACCAGTGAAGAATATCTGGGACAGGCACTGAAAAAGAATGTGGCACGTGATAAGGTTGTGATCGCATCGAAGGTGTATTTCAATGAGGGTAGACTGTCAAAGGCAGCGATTGAGCGGGAAATCGACGGTTCCCTAAAAAGGCTTGGAACCGACTATCTGGATTTGTATATCATTCACCGGTTTGATTTTGATACTCCGATTGAGGAGACGATGGAAGCGCTGGATGGTCTTGTAAAGGCTGGAAAGGTGCGTGCAATCGGTGCATCTGCGATGTATGGATATCAGTTTTATAATATGCAGCTTGCCGCAAAAGAGCGGGGACTGACACCGTTTGCTACGATGGAGAATCATTACAATCTTCTTTACCGGGAGGATGAGCGCGAGTTGATTCCAATCTGTAAGCAGATGAATGTTGCGCTGATGCCGTACAGTCCGCTTGCAGCCGGGCATCTGTCAAGACCTGTGTGGAATACAGATTCTCTGCGGAGTCAGACCGACCGTGTTGCACGTGGAAAGTATGACCGGATGGAAGAACAGGATATGAAGGTGGTTGCCAGAGTGCATGAGCTCTCAGAAAAACACAACTGTAAGATGTCACAGATTGCTCTTGCATGGCAGTGGGCAAAGGGCGTGACAGCACCAATCGTCGGAGCAACGAAGACTGCATACTTGGATGATGCAGCAGGTGCGCTCGATGTGAAGCTTTCCGCAGAGGACGTGACTTACCTGGAAGAGATGTATGTGCCACATCCAGTCGTTGGAGCTATCAAAGAAAATCCGGCACAGGGCGTTGTGCTGTTGGATGAGAAAAAGTAATTATTTCCCAACCACCAGCGCAAAATATCCCCAGTCCCAGATCGGGGATGCAAAACTATTTTCGAGATATTCGCGGATATCCGCATCTTCATAACCGGTCATGCGTGACAGGATTACAATGTAGTCACGGACGGTTTCATAAGAAAGATGATTTGCTCCTTCGGCAGAGTAAAGAAGAAAAAGGCTCTGCCGAATGGATGCATATTCCATGGCAATCCATTCCAAGTGTAACAACATATCGTCAATCGTATCCTCCGGCATAAGCAGGTCGGAGAATATTTCGTTTGCCATATAGTTTCGAAACAGGATATCGTAGGTATGTAACTGCCGGTGAAAGTCAGCAAGTTTTACATCGTTTGGTACAGTAAATTGTTCTGCGAGCGTAATCAGTGGATTCAAGTAAGATGCGTACAAGCTTTCCTCGATATAATTTACAGATAAATCCTGTAACAGCTCATTGCATTCCATCCATGTGTCCGCAGCCGGAAGTTCTACGTCGTGGATAGCAGCACGAAGCTCTGCAAGCGAAGCAGGTGAGAAATATTCAGTTACCTTTGCTATGGTAATCGGTGCGTTTTTTGCCAGTTCAGACAGAATATAAAAGCTTTCTAATAAAGCTTCTTCGATAGAAATATTCGTATCCTGAATCAGATTTATGATCGAAGCGCGGATCAAAAAGAGTGCGTCCGGCTCAGATACCAGTGGGAAATCCAGCAGCGTATCTCTCCACAGATCAATCACTGCCGGACAACATGGCATGAGCATCCCTTCCTTGTGGTCGTGGAAGGTATGATATTCCCGCGGGAAGGTCGCACATGTTTCTGAGAGCACAGAATCTCCGTAGGCAGAGACTAAACGGCACAGCTTTGCGTCATCTAAGAAAGGACAGCGATGCATCGCGTCTAATCCGATTACGTGCTGCCCGTCTTTCTTCGTTGTGTAGGCACTTAAATTCTTACGGCACTCTGGTACGTTATCCGGCGGAAGAAGCTTCTTCCAGCGGCGGTTTGTGTCTGCATCGACTGCGATTTTCCACTCTTTACAACAGGTGATCGGACATTTGTCCGCAATACAGGTAAATTTGTTATAATAATCCGGCGTTAACATGTGTGATTTTAATTCTCCGTTTCTGTATTCAAAGCCAATATCGGCTGATCGTCTAACATAGCGAAATCATTATAAATGAAAAATGAATATAGGACAATATGCGGTTGACAATTCCGGAAAGCAGCCATATATTATAATCGATTTTGTATGTGTCTTATATGCATTTTCAAGAAAAATCTGGTGGTATGCATGATTCTATATGTGTAAAATTGTGCTAAAATAAAAGACACGCATAGAGAATGGAGGAATTATCATGAACGAGAATATGAAAAAAAGAAATGAGGTTCTGGCACAGACCGTTATCAAAGGATTGGAATCCCGGAACATGACCGGTTACTATGCAGCAGATAAGGGAGAAGCTTTGAAGCTGGCACTGGAGATAATCGGCGAGGGCAGCTCCGTTGCGATGGGTGGTTGTCAGAGCGCACACGAGATTGGTCTGGTGGATGCCTTGCAGGCAGGAAATTATAATTACATAGATCGTTCGCAGATGACGCCGCGTGAGGGATTGCTGGCAGCATATGATGCAGATGTATTCTTATCGAGCGCCAATGCGATGACGAACGATGGCATCATCGTAAATATCGATGGAAATTCCAACCGTGTGTCCTGTATCGCACAGGGACCGAAGCGGGTGTTATTTATCGTGGGAATGAACAAGGTCTGTTCCGATCTTGATGAGGCGATGAAGCGTGCCAGAAATGTGGCAGCTCCGGTGAACGCCCAGCGGTTTGATGTGAAGACACCGTGCAAGGTCACAGGCAGATGTTCGGATTGTAAGTCTCCGGATACACTCTGCTGTCAGTTCCTGATTACAAGGTTCTCACGTCATGAGGGAAGAATTCATGTGATTTTAGTAAACGATACACTTGGATATTAATGCATTTGCCAGGAATTTATGAGAGGAAATTATTATGCAGAAAAATACGTTAGAAGGGAAAGCCAAAACAAAAAACGGGATTAAACGGTTATGTTTTTGTGCCGTGTGTATTTTGCTTGAAGTTATATTTATAGTCTCCATGATAACAAGACTGAACGAATATGCAGAGATTGTAAATCTTCTGACACGTTTGCTTGGAACAATCCTTGTATTGGCATTATATGCGTCAGATCAGACCTCATCCATGAAGATGCCGTGGATTATTCTGATACTGATATTCCCGATCATGGGTGTTGCGTTATATCTGCTGATTGGTTTAAATGGTGGCACACGGAAGATGCGCAAACGGTATGAGAAAATCGACAGCCGCCTTTTCCCATTGATTCCGGCTAACAGAGATAATCTGGAAAGATTACGTTTGCAACTCCCCAAAGCCGGAAGTATCTCCACGTATATACAGAGAAATTCAAGCTATCCGGTGTACCGGAATACAGATATCACATATTATGATGAAGCAATCAAGGGGCTTCATGCGCAGCTTGCAGATCTGGCGAAGGCAGAACATTTTATCTTTATGGAATATCATGCAATCGAGGATGCGGAAGCGTGGCATATGGTACAGGAAGTATTGGAAGACCGCGTAAAGGCGGGAGTGGAAGTCCGCGTATTCTATGATGATATGGGGTCAATTGGATTTATCAATACAGATTTTATTAAAAAGATGGAAAAAGTCGGTATCCGGTGCAGAGTGTTTAATCCATTTACCCCTGGATTAAATATGTTTTTAAATAACCGGGATCATCGTAAGATTACGGTGATTGACGGTAAGGTAGGATTTACCGGAGGGTATAATCTCGCAAATGAGTATTTTAATATGACCCAGCCATACGGTATGTGGAAGGATACAGGTATTCGTTTGGAAGGAGATGCGGTAAAATCCCTGACCGTGACGTTTCTGGAGATGTGGAACGCCGTGAGTGACAAGGATGCGGATGATGTGGATGTTGAGAAATACCTTACACCGTCCGGCTACCGGGCAAGACAGGCTGGCTTCGTGCAGCCGTATGCAGATATTCCAACCGATGATGAACAGGTTGGAGAGGAAGTCTATATCAGTATCATAAATAAAGCAGAGAAATACTGCTGGTTTATCACACCTTATCTCATTATCACGGATGAGATGACACATGCATTATGTCTGGCAGCAAAGAGGGGCGTGGATGTACGGATTGTCACGCCGGGAATTCCGGATAAGAAGCTGATTTACAACGTTACGCGTTCGTTTTATCATGGATTGGTTAAGCATGGAGTGCGGATCTATGAGTGGACACCGGGATTTTGCCATGCGAAAATGAG
>ERZ825525.2788-NODE-2788-length-10473-cov-3.588021_pt1 | contig 10473 bp, 10 predicted proteins | sample MGYA00519930_ERZ825525 | MGnify/ENA primary metagenome ERZ825525 (study PRJEB31778, sample SAMEA3449203) | human gut metagenome | biome: human gut; feature: human-associated habitat; material: faeces | place: United Kingdom | collected 2010/2012 ... | reverse complement strand
GCAAGCAAATCCGGTGAGTACCCACACCGGAGCTTGCCATTCCGGCAAGCAATGCACGGCGGTACCCACTCGTGCGTTTTGCAAAATTTCAGCCTTGCTGACCTTTTGCAAAATCTTGTTGGGAAACATCCCAAACCCTTTAACAATTTCAAGGAAATTGGCTGCGCACTGGTAGTGCTGAACACTTATTACTTCCCTTTCATAAGCGCATACAAAAAACCAACAATACTGTTTTTCCGTGGTCTATATCTGCGAGGATATTTATAGTAGGTCTTTTTAACCTTGCCTCCGTAACCATTGCTAACCCATCGTTCTTTTTTACTGATATATTTTCTTTTTCTCATGGAAGACCTCATACATTATACAGCTCTAAGTCATCAAGCGTGACTTTCTATGTAACGAATAACTTTATTGACATACTCGCTGCATTCTGGTGTACCAGCATACCAAATATTTGCTTGTCCAAAGCCAATTCCGTCTTGCCTTGCTCGTGGAACAACAAATGTTCTTTGATCTTCCGGCAGTAAAAATCCATCTTTTCTATCTGCTTGGATGTTGAAAAATCTACCATTGTAAAATGGTCTGCGCCTAAATACAGTTGCATTTTTATACCAACCGACAATTACTGTTTGGCCGTTTTCAGGCTTGGCACAGAAGACAACCAAAACATCATCAAGATATGTCTTTCCCTTTGCGAAAGGATCAATTCTTTCAATATGTAAAGAGTTGTATGTGTTAGTTGCGATACCTTCTTCGTAGCCAATACGATACTTAGTTTCTACAAATCCCCTGTATTGTCCATCGGCACATTCTTCAAAATTATGCTTTTCATAAGCATCGTGCATTTTTGCAACATAGGCTCCGCCGTTTTTCGGAGCAACCCTGTCAAGACGCGTGTTGTAGTACGGCAAGTACGAAATATTGCAAAACAAAATGCGTATCACAATTTAGCCCTCCTTCTGTATTCTTTCCCGTACATATTCCTCAGTTAATTCGATATACCCCCAACCATTTCTGACTATGCCAGCCCATTCAAGAATGGCAACCAAAGCAAATGTTGGGTCAAAACAACTTTCCCCCGTAGTTTTTCCAAAATAGTTCTTCATAATTGCTCCGGCAACTGTTGTTTCTTCACACCCTGGATCGCCAAGTCTTCTCCGTCCATATCCCTTTTTTGCCTTGCCGCCCTGTGATTCCAACAATTCAGTAATAACATCAAAGACTGAGTATTCATAATCTAAAATTTCATCGCAGGAGAACTTTTCCTCATCCACGATGCGAAGAACATACTCTTTCCCCTTGTATGTGCGGACAGTGGCTAAGCCGTTACAACTTATCAGTTTTGCTTTAACAATATCGGATGCTTTGCTACTTTGAGGATCTATTTTCCATGTGCTTGTATCAATATCTTCAACAGAATAAGGTTGTACATTATCCACCAGATTCATTGCAACAAGCAAATCATTTAGTTTCTTTTTCGCGGCAGGGTATGATATCCCTTGCTCCGTTTGTAGTGATTTAAGATTTCCTTGATTCTTCAAAAAAGATAATAGAAAAGAGATTTGCTCATCTGAAAGCTTATCAAAGACACTAACTTCAAAATCTTTCTTGATTTCCAAGCCGCAACTGCCACATTGTAATGTGGAAATATGAAGCTCTCCACCGCAAGACGGGCAAGAGGAAATAAAATTATACATACGGACACCTCCACTTAAAATTATAATCAACTATCGCAAAATTGTCAATAGTTAGTATTGAATTATATTATTCTAATTTAAGGAAGAGAGATTGTCTTGTAACTGTTCTTAAGTTTTTCAGACCAAAATCATTTGTTGCGTATTTGGTAAAGTTATCCACCCCGGAGCGAAACAATTTCGCCAAATCGTTTTTCTCGAATCTGTGAAATAAATATGCCGAAAAGTAAGTATTGTAACGCTTCTAAATTCTTTCGCGCCGATGGGGTAAGGCGGATATACCCGCATTTGTACTAAGCTATACAGAGCAGAAAACAAGCGTTTTTCGACCCTTAAACGCATAAAAACAGGCGGCATCCAACCGAAGTTGAATGTCGCCTGTTTTGTCCAATCCTGTCTGACAGATGCCGATTTCGTACTTTTCTCAAATTACTGTCTTATCGGCACACGGCAAAAGCCGTCCTCTTTTTTTGAAGTATTTAGGCAAGCGCCGCGGTGATAATCGCCATGGAGTAGACCTCCTGGGCGTTGCAGCCGCGGGAGAGGTCGTTGATCGGCGCGTTCAGACCGAGCAGGATCGGGCCGTAGGCGTCGAAGGAGCCGAGGCGCTGGGCGATCTTGTAGCCGATGTTGCCGGCGTTGATGTCGGGGAAGATAAAGGTATTGGCGTGGCCGCCGACCGCGTCGGTGATGTGCTTGGTTTTGGCGACAGCCGGAGAGACCGCCGCGTCGAACTGGAACTCGCCGCCGATCGGGGTGTCGGGCATGAGGGCCTTGGCCTTCTCGCAGGCATTGCGCATCTTGTCGACGTCCTCGCCCTTGCCGGAGCCGAGGGTGGAGTAGCTCAGGAAAGCGACCTTCGGGTCAACGCCGAAGATCTTGGCGCAGGAAACGGTCTCCTTGCAGATCTCGACGAGCTCGTCCTCGTTGGGCTTGATGTTGATGGCGCAGTCGGCCATGGCGAGCACTTCGTTCTCGCCGGAAGCGGCGGGACGGACCATGATGAAGCAGGAAGAGACGATCTTGTTGCCTGGCTTGGTCTTGATGAGCTGCAGCGCGGGGCGGACCGTGTCGGCCGTGGAGTAGGTAGCGCCGCCGAGCAGGCAGTCGGCCTTGCCCATCTTGACGAGCATGGTGCCGAAGTAGTTGCTCTTCTTGAGCGCGGCGCGGCACTCGTCGGCGGTCATCTTGCCCTTGCGCAGCGCGACCATCTCGTCGACCATCTCGTCCATGCCGTCGTAATTCTCGGGGTCGATGATCTCGGCACCGCGGATGTTGAAGCCGATGTCCTCAGCGGCGGCGGCAATCTCATCGGGGTTGCCGACGAGCACGGGCTTTAAGAAATTACCGGACAGCAGACGGGCGCTCGCTTCGAGAATGCGGGGGTCGGTACCTTCGGTGAAAACGATCGTTTTGGGGCTCTTTTTCAGCGTGTTGATCAGTTGTGCAAACATGTTGATTCCTCCTGATATATGATGTGCCGGTCAAGCGGGCACAGATTTACAGATATAGTATACACCCACTTTTTCACCCTCTCAAGGAAAAATAACGCAAAATTCATGCAAAAGTTTACAAATTTTCCAAACTCTTACAACATATTAGCAGTATCATTTCCCCAAAAGGCTTGACGGAGCCTTGAAAACCAAGTATACTGGTCAACGGTTACAAATTGTAACTTTTACTTTTACTTGCATCCTTTAAGGAGTTTTGATATGTCAGAGCAAAAACGATCCACCCCGCAGCGCAGCGAGGCACCCACGCAGCGCCGCCGTTCGAATGCCTCGCCGCGAAGACGGTCGAGCAGGCGCGGCGGCATGCCGCAATGGCTGAGCGGCTGGATCGAGCACATGGCGCTGTTTTTTTCCACGCTCGGTGCGCGCATCCGCCGCATCGGCCCGCGCGCCCGCACGGTCATGCGCGAGAGCAGGGCGCGCAACTTTCCTGAATCCAACCGCTTTTTGGTGCAGGTCTTTCTCGTCATCGGCGGGATGTTCCCGATGTGGCGCTCGCTGCTGCATGAAAGGGTGATGGCACACCGCCGCCAGCGCAGCCACGCTGCCGGCGAGCACGAGGACCGCTGGCGCAGGCAGGCGCGGCGCGTGAATCCGTTCTACTTTATCGGCGGCGCAGCTGTTGTGGCCGCGATCGCGCTGTTTTTCTCGTTCTACACGCTGGGAACGACCGTAGAGTATAACGGCAGCGTGGTCGACACCGTCGCGAGTGCCGCGCAGGCACGCAAGGCGGCCTCCAAGCTCGAGAGCATCACGACCGAGACGCTCGGCAAGTCCTACGAGATCGCAAAGGATGCCATCCATTATTCGACGGCTTTCGTCCGCCGCAGCGATGTGACGGATTCGACGACCTTCGAGCAGGACCTCGCCGACGAGCTCGGCCAGGTGACCTACGGCTACTCGCTCTATGTCGACGATGAGCTCATCGGTTCGACGCAGTACGCCGGCGCGCTGGACGAGCTGCTCAAGCAGATCAAGCAGGTCTACGCCTCGGCGGATACGCTGAGCGTCGACTTTGTCGAAAATGTCCGCATCGCGGAGGGCTACGTCCCGACCGACAGCGTGATGAACCTCGGCGAGATCGCCGAGATCCTGAATTCGACGAAGTCGGGCGAGGTGACCTACACCGTCGTCAAGGGCGACACCTGGGGCCAGATCGCCAACAACAACGGCATGACCGCCGCCGAGCTCGAAGCGCTGAACCCCGGCTACGACATCAACCGCATCCACATCGGCGATGCGCTGACGCTCTCGAACGCCGTGCCGTATCTGACCGTCAAGGTCACCGAGCGGCAGAACTATGTCGAGGACGTCAACTATGACGTGAACTACGTGAGCGATTCGTCCATGTATCAGGGCGACGAGCGCGTGATCTCCAAGGGCTCGTTCGGCAAGGCTGATATCGTGGCCGATGTCACCTATGTCAACGGCGAGGAGCAGGAGCGCACGGTCATCTCGTCCGTCACGCTCTCCGACCCTGTGGCCGAGACGCGCGCCCGCGGCACGAAGGTCCGCCCGACCTGGTACCCCACCGGCAGCTTCCGCTGGCCGTGCTCGGGCCGCATCACCTCGCGCTTTGGTTACCGCAACACCGGCATCCGCGGCGCGACGAGAAACCACAAGGGCATCGACATCGCCTGCGCGCGCGGCACGCCGATCTACGCTGCCGACGGCGGACGCGTCATCTTCTCCGGTTATAAGGGCGCGATGGGCTATGTTGTCATCATCGACCACAACAACGGCTATGTGACCTATTATGAGCACAACGGCTCGCTGCTCGTCTCGGCGGGACAGACTGTTTATAAGGGCCAGCAGATCGCCAAGGCGGGCCGCAGCGGCGTCGCCAGCGGTGTCCACTGCCACTTCGGCATTCAGAGAAACGGCAGCTACGTCAACCCGCTCAACTATCTAAGTTAAAATCAAAGGGATCCCATCCGATGGATGGGATCCCTTTGATTTTAGGGGATCGCACTTCGCTTCGTGCCTTGCCGCCGTAGGCGGCTGCGACACGCGCGAAGCGAGAAGAATAAATCGCCACGCGCATGTCGCGGCGATTTATGATTAAAATTATTTCGCGTCTGCGGACGCGAAAGTCTGCGACGCTGGTGCCCGTTTTCTGCCCGTGGGGGCAGAAAATGCGGCGGGTGGGGGACGGAGGATGTTGCTTCTGGCCTGTTCGCTGCCGGAGGCAGCGAATGCGGCGGGCAAGATGTCTCTTTGTGCCGATTTTGGGTGTGGGGGCCTGTTTGCCGCCGGTCGCGGCAAATGCGGCATGGGGATCATGAAAAGACCGCTGCGGCGTTTCGCAGCGGCCTTTTTATCGTGTTTACTGTTCCGCCAGGACGCGGCGGACCTCGCCGGTGAAATAGAGCGAGCCCCAGGAGCAGATGGCGTCGTCCTCGCCTGCCAGCTCCAGGGCGCGGCGGACGCCGTCGTCGGTGTCCTTGGCGGGGACGGCCTGCACGCCCTGTGCGTTCAGCCACGCGGCGAGCTCGTTTTCATCGAGTGCGCGGGCAGAAGGCGGCGTGATGACGACGAACGCCTTGGCGAGCGGGAGCGCGCGGCGCAGCATTTGCTGCCAGTCCTTGTCGCGAAGCACCCCTGTGAGGAAGATGAGTTTTTTGTCGCCGTAGAGCGCGGCGAGCGAATCCATCAGCGCGTCGACGCACTGGGGATTGTGCGCGCCGTCAACGATGAAGTCCGGCCCGCGGCGCAGGAGCTCGAGCCGTCCGGGCCACTGGGCGTGGGAAAGCCCCTCGTCAATGGCCTCGTCCGTGAGCTTGTCCCAGCCGCGCGAGCGCAGCGCGTTGCACACGTCGATGACCGTCAGCGCGTTCAAGAGCTGATACTCGCCGAGAAGCCGCAGGTGGTACGGCCCGCGGCCGCGGTATTTGAACTCTTGACCGTCGAGCGAGGACGAAATGCGCTCAAGCTTTTCCTGCGCGGTGATCGTGAGAGCCACGTCCTCCTGCGCGCACTTTTCGCGCGCGACGTTCTCCACGCCCTCGCTCTGGCCGAAGAGCACGGCGTGCGAACCATGCTTGATGATGCCGCATTTCTCCGCGGCGATCTTCTCGACCGTGTCGCCCAGAATGGCCGTGTGCTCCAAGCCGATGTTCGCCACGACGCAGACCTCCGGCGCGGGGATGACATTCGTCGAATCCATGCGCCCGCCGAGACCGACCTCGAGCGAGACGATGTCGCACTGCTCCTGCACGAAGTACAAAAAGGCGATGGCCGTCATGATTTCAAAGCCCGTGGGCATTTCACTCATGCGCTCCGCTGCGTTCCGCACGGTGTTTGTGAGCGAAATGAGGGAGTTGTCGTCGATCTCTTCCCCGTTCACGCGCATGCGCTCGTGGAAGCGCAGCAGGTGCGGCGAGGTATAGAGCCCCGTGCGGTACCCCGCGCGCTGGAGCACGGAGGCGAGCATCGCGGCGGTGCTGCCCTTGCCGTTTGTGCCCGCGATGTGGACGAATTTGAGCTTCTGCTCGGGATTGCCGAGCAGACCCAGAAGCTCGCGCGAGCGCGCAAGGCCCGGCGCGCTCTGCTCCCAGTTGTCGAATTGCAGATATTTGAGGGTCTCCTCAATGGTTTGCAGGTCTTTCACATTGTTCACCTGTATTTCCTGTAAAATAAGGCGAAGGTGTCGGCCCTCGCCTGCGGGATTTGATTTATCGGTCGATCTTGCGCAGCATGGCGGTGAATTCCTCGGGCAACGGGCACGTGAGCGAGACGAGCTCCTTCGTCCGCGGGTGGATGAACTGAAGCCCCACCGCGTGAAGGCACTGACCCGTCAGGCCTGGAACGGCCTTTTTTGCGCCGTAGACCGTGTCGCCCAGGATCGGGTGGCCGAGGTAGGCCATGTGCACGCGAATTTGATGCGTGCGGCCCGTTTCGAGCCTGCACCGCACATGCGTGTAGCCGGGATAACGGGCGATGACCTCCCAGTGCGTTACCGCGCGGCGTCCACCCGGAACGACGGCCATGCGCTTGCGGTCGCGGCTGTCGCGCGCGATGGGCGCGTCGACCGTGCCGCTGTCCTCACGTAAGTTGCCGACCACGATACACTCATACGTGCGCGCGAGCGTGTGGCCGGCCAGCTGGGCGGAGAGGAACTGGTGCGCGTAGTCGTTTTTTGCCGCGATGATGAGCCCGCTCGTGTCGCGGTCGATGCGATGCACGATGCCGGGGCGCAGCGCGCCGCCGACGCCGGAGAGACTGTCGCCGCAGTGATACAAAAGGGCGTTCACGAGCGTCCCGTCCGGATGGCCCGGCGCGGGATGGACGACGAGCCCGCTCGGCTTGTTGACGACGATGACGTCGTCGTCCTCGTAGACAACGTCCAGAGGGATGTCCTGCGGAACGGCGTCGATGGGCGCGGGCTCTTCGGGGGTGAATTCGATCTGCTCGTGTCCCGTGAGCTTGTAGCTCTTGTTCGGCGTTTTGCCGTTCACGAGGACACGCCCGTCCTCGACAGCTTTCGCCGCGGCGGAGCGGGTCAGGTCTTCAATTGCGCGGGCGAGGCAGGCGTCGAGCCGCGTACCGGCATCGGCTTCACTTGTTTGCAGCAGGATCGGTTCCATCGACCTTGTTCCCCCAGTTTTTCTCGTCGCTCTTGCTGTAAAAGGCAAGGTAGTAAATCAGCGCGCAGACCGTGCCGCACACGACGAACACATCCGCCATGTTGAAGACGGGAAAGTCCATGAACATCGTGTCCAGCATGTCAACGACGTATCCGAGGCGCACGCGGTCAATGAGATTGCCGATGCCGCCGCCGAGGATGATCGCAAGCGACCACTGGCCCAGCGGATGGCGCACGATCTTGACGAGCAGCCATGCGATGGTGCACATGCCCGCCGCCGTCAGCGCGATGAGCAGCCACCGTGCGCCCGAAAAGCTCGACCACGCCGCGCCGTAGTTGTGCACGCGCGTGAGCTGTAACAGCGGCGGCAGCAGCGGCTCCGATTCGCCGGGCGACATTGTGTTCACGACGAGGAATTTGACGGCCTGATCCGCCGCCACGCAGAAAACCGCCGCGAGGGCAAGGCAAACCGCCTTGCCCTTGCCGCGTCGGTAAAATGCAGCGTATAAAATCACCATCAGCGCCAGCGCGCCGAAAAAGATCCACAGGATCGGCCCTCCGATGCTGCCGGAGACGACGATCTGTGTCGTGCCGTCCGCGCCGCCGATCACGCCGATATCGTTCATTCGCTCTCCTCTTCTCCTGCGGGGGTGTTTTCCGCAGGCTCTTCGACCGCCGGTGCGGTCTTGGCGACCTCGACGATCAGAATATCGTCTGCCTGACGGAGCGCGGTGCGCTCAGCCTCAGGCAGCTCCATGGCGTCTGCTAAGTCATGTGCCGCTTCGGCCACGACGAGGTAGCTGACGTACTCGTCATTTTCCGCGTACACGGCCATGCCGCGCTCGTGCAGAAATTCCGCCGCCGCGGGCACATCCAGCGTGATGATGGCATAGCCGCCGCTTGCGTCGGCGGAGCGGTCGTCTGCGCCGTCTTCCGTGTCATAGGTGTCGAACGGGCTGGCGTCGGCCTGCACGCCCTCCTTCTGCACGGCGGAATAGCTGTAGGTAAAGTCCTCCGCCGTGTCGCCGGATGCAGCGGGCTCACTCGCCGTGTCATTGCCGCTGGTATTGCAGTCCGCGGCGCTGTCGTTGCTGCTGACCATCGCGGGCGCCAGCTTCCACGCCGCGGCCGTGACGACAAGCAGCGCAAAGCACGCGGCCAGCACGCGCGGCCATGCGCGGCGGTGGCGCGATCTCGCGCGCTTTTCCTCATGCACCCGCTCGAGCACGTGCTCGGAAAAGCCCTCCGGCGCGTCGAGCTCGGGCATTTCCTCGAACATCGTGTGCACGATCATCAGTTCCGAGAGATACTCCCGGCAGTTCTGGCAGTGCTCTACGTGCGAGAGCATCTCTTCCTTTTCGCTTTCGCTCAATTCTCCGTCCACAAAGGCAGAGAGCGCGGCGGCGTACTGTTCACAACATTTCATTTGGCGCTCATCTCCTCACGATTACATTCTGTAACTTTTGACGAAGCAATTTCAAAAAAGTTCCCGTTTCCGGATAAAAAGTTGCGCAAAAGTGATCGGCCCCTGCTGATGCGCGATTTGACCGTGCCCAGCTCGATCGACGCGCTTTCTGCGATCTCGGTGTAGCTCAGGCCTTCGATCTCGCGCAGGATGAGCACCTTTCGGTACTCCTCCGGCAAGGCGGAGAGGCCCTCCTGCAATAATTTCTGTGCCTCGCGGTGCTCGACCGTCTCCTGCGGCTGGGGCGAGGTGTCGACCGCGTCGACAAACAGCTCCTCGTCGTCGAGCGAGACGCTGCCGTTCTGTTTTTTTCGCCGCCGCAGCGTGTCGATGCAGGCGTTCGTCGCCAGACGGTAGATCCACGTCGAAAGCGATGACTCCTGTCGGAAGCGGTCGATCCCGCGCCAGAGCGCAAGAAAGGCATCCTGCGCGGCCTCCTCGGCGTCCTCGCTGTTGCCGCACATGCGGAAGCACAGCGTATACACTTTTTTCTCATATTGGCGGATCAGCTCTTCGAAGGCGGCTTCATCCCGCTTTTGAAGGCGCGCAATGAGTTCCCGTTCGTCCATAGCTTTTTATTGATCCTCAGCGCAGATCCCGCTTGATCGACGCGCTGAGCGCGTGCAGCTCAGAAAGCGTTGAGAGCTGCACGATCTTCTCCTTATAATAATTCGCGTGGCTGATGCCCTTTAAGTACCAGCACAGGTGATGGCGCGCCTGCAGCATGGCGACGCGCTCGTTTTGATACTGTGCGGAGAGCTCCACCTGACGCACGGCGGTGTCCCACCGCTCGGCAAACGGCGGCAGCGGCGGAATGTCGCGCCCTGAGAGTGCGGCGGCGGACTGCTCGAAATTTTTGCAAATGCTGCGGACGCGCCGGTCGAAGGGGCGCTGCGGCATATCGCGTTTGCCACGGACGACCCGGACGGCTGCATCGCAGCGGTGCGCCGCGCAGGCTATCCTGTTATTGAAGAACCGCACGACATCACGATTCCGGCGGAAGTGCCGTTCCCCGCGCGCATCGCCTTCTGCAAAGGTCCCGTCGGCGAGAAAATTGAATTTTTTTGTGAAAAATAAAAATACCGCAAGGCTTTGCCTTGCGGTATTTTTTATTTGCATTATGATTGCCGAAACCGATTTATTTGTTCCCCTGCTTGAGCAGCTCGTGCTTGATGTCCCACAGCTTCCGGGAAAGATCGACGTAATAATTGTGCGGAT
>ERZ825525.2780-NODE-2780-length-10495-cov-4.601916_pt1 | contig 10495 bp, 10 predicted proteins | sample MGYA00519930_ERZ825525 | MGnify/ENA primary metagenome ERZ825525 (study PRJEB31778, sample SAMEA3449203) | human gut metagenome | biome: human gut; feature: human-associated habitat; material: faeces | place: United Kingdom | collected 2010/2012 ... | reverse complement strand
CTCGGCGTGGTTGGGGTTATACCAGCAGGTATCCAGCCCGGCGTTGCTGCCGCCCTGAATATCGCTGGACAGGCTGTCGCCCACCATCAGAACGTGCTCCCGGTTCTCCACACCCAGCGCGCGCAGGGCTGCATCAAAGATGCGGGCATTGGGCTTTTCGCAGCCCATTTTTTCAGAGATGAACACATCTTCCATAAAGTTCATCACGCCGCTTTCCGCCAGACGGCGTGTCTGCACCTTCTGGGCACCGTTGCTGACGATGGCCAGCGTTGCCACCTCGGAAAGCTCGCGCAGCACGTCCAGCACCTCCGGGCTCATCAGGTCCGGGTGGGTGGACAGCTGCTCCAGATAGCAGCGGTTCATCTCCACGCCGTCGCCGGCGGCATTGATGGCCTTTAAAAAGCGGCTGAACCGCTCGCCGAACAGCTTTTCGCGGCGGATCTGGCCTTTTTCCAGCTGCCGCCACAGTTCCTCGTTGATGGTGCGGTAGGTCTGCACGGTCTCGGCGTCCGGCTCGATGCCGTAGTTCACCAGCGTTTCGGCCAGCGCCTTGTTTTCGGCTGCGTCAAAGTTGAGCAGCGTATTGTCCGCATCAAACAGGATGCAATAGTATTTTGCCATAGTATCTCACTTTCTTTTCAGCATTTCCCACTTTGGTGTATCAACAGGGAGAAGCCAGCCCCACCCCCCGGCAGAGCTGGCTTCTCGTTATTCAGAAACGATTTCATACGCAGACAGGTCTGTTTGTGCCGGGGTATTGTCCGGGCACGTTGCCTTTCCTTCGCAGGGCGTCAGACCGCATTTCTGCATTTCTTCCTCCAGTGCACTGTTATCCACGTTTTCCCAGTCGGTGTCGTAGTAGTCCACGCTGCCGTCGGTCACATCATTTTCCCCGGGCAGGGCGGGCGTGCGCATCGCTTGCCAGTACATAGGGCTCCACCTTCCTCTCACGCCAGCCTATGCGGCGCGGGAGCGGAGTGTGCGCTCAGTTGGCGGCTTCCTTGCTGGCGCTTGCCTCCGTTTTGGAGGAAGCAGGCTTTTCTTCTTTAGAAGAAGCCGGTTGTTCTTCCTTGGAGGAAGCTGTGTGTTCCTGCTTAGAGGAAGCAGTTGTTTCTTCCTTGGAGGAAGTGCTGCTCTGTGAAGAAGAGACGGGCTTTTCTTCCTTGGAGGAAGCAGGAGACGAAGCTGGCTTTTCCGCCTTAGAGGAGCTGCCGGTGCTTTCAGAGGTGCCATTCGAGGAGGAAGAAGCGGGCTTCTCCTCCTTGGAAGAGGCCGGTTTGTCCTCCTTAGAGGAGGCAGACGTTTCGTCCTTGGAAGAAGCGGGCTTATCCTCCTTAGAGGACGCACCGGAACTGCTGGTGCTGCTGGACGAGCTGGACGGTGCACCGCTGACCGAAAGTTCCAGCTTGTTGCTGGTCACAGTGCAGTCGTTATAGCTGGCGGTGGCGTACACCCGGAAGGTGCCGCCCAGCATGGAGGGGTCTACCTCGCCCTTTACGGTGGTCTTGCCGGCAGCCTGTGTCACCTCGCTGCCATTGACATACCAGCGGATGCTGGAAGTATCCAGATACTTGCCCTTGAGGGTAGCTTTAAAGGTGTAGGAATCCCCCAGCACAGCCTTGCCGCTGCTGCTGATTTGGATAGAGGCTGCCGCAAACACAGCTGTCACATCCACGTTCTGGTCAAAATTGGTATCCGTGCGGGTGCGCTTAGTTACGCCGTCGCTCCACTTGACGAACACATAGCCGTCCTCCGGCACAGCGGTCACGGTAACAGTCTGGGCGGCACTGGTCACCTTGACGGTAAGAGACTTGCCGCTCTCGTTGCCGCAGGTCAGGGTACCGCCGCCGGTTTTATCTACACGGTAACCGGCCTGATACTCCGTTTTTTCCTCAACAGCCGAGGAGGAAGCCACCTCCGAGCTGCTGGGTGCTTCCACGGCAGAGCTGGGGTTAGCGGTATACTCGGCGCGGGTGGGGATGTTATTGGTGTCCGGGCGGCGATCCTCGGTCTCATAGGCGTGGGTACGCAGATACTTCAGCAGCACCTTCAGACCTGCGGGCTTGAGGTGGATGTCCCCGCTCTGGTAGTAATCCACATTGCCGTAGCCGTTGGCGTCCTTGAGCGCCTCGGCAGAGTTGAGGAACTTGACGCCCAGTTGCTCGCACATGGTCAGCAGCGCCATGTTAAAATCATCAATACGGGTCTGGTCCATGTTGGGGTAGTTGGAGTGGTTGGACGGGACCGGCGGCACCGTGTTGACGATGATATCGGTATAGGGATAGCTGGCCTGAATGGCCTGTACCAGCGCAGTGTAGTTGCTGATGAAATCCTCGGTATTCATGCCGTTATCGTTGGTGCCCAGCATGATGACCACACGGCGGGGCTTCATTTTTGCCACTGCCTGCGCGATGGTGTAGCGGTTATCGTCCCGCTTGAAGGTGACGATGCCTTCGTTCAGGGCGGCACCGGTGCCAATGCCTTCCTTGGCGCAGAACTGCTGCAGCGAGATCAAACCATTTGCATACAGGCGTACCGTGTTGGAATCGCCGATAAAAAGGGTCTGCTCCTGATAGGCGTCACCAGCATCAGCAGTCCCAGTGAGCAGTGCGCTGGAAGTCTCGTTGATCTGGTAGTGGTCAGAGATATCCTCCTCCCCTTCCGGGGCGGGCGCGGGGGTAATAATGGAAGAATCCCCCGGCTGCTCCGTCGGGTTCTTGCCCCGCTTGAGCATGGTAAGGGTGATGCCGATGGTCAGCAGCGCCGCCAGTGCGCACACGATGCACACCAGCACCGCCTGCTTCTGCATCGGGGTCAGCGCCTGATTCTCCTTCTGGTTATTGCTTCTCATATTCTATCCATTCTCCTTCCGAAGGAATGAAACTTCCTGTCATACCCGGGCTGCCAGCAGCCGGTCGGTAAGGTCGGCGCAGCTTTCAGCCAGCAGCACTGGATGGAAGGCTTCCAGCTCTTCCCGGCTGCCGTAGCCGTACAGCACACCGGCAGCATCCAGACCACAGTCGGCAGCGCCCCGCATATCATCGTTGCGGTCGCCCACCATCAGCACCCGCTTGCCCTGCAAGGCGGGCTGGCTGAGCACATAACGCACGACCTCGGTCTTGGTATCCCGGCTCTCGTCCATGGAGGCACCACCGATAAAATCAAAATACGGTGCCAGCCCCTGCTCTTCCAGAATGGGCGTGACCACCTTGGTGGGCTTGGAGGTGGCAGTGCACAGGAGAAAACCCGCGTCCTTCAAGGTTTGCAGCATCTGCGGAACGCCCGGGAACACGGCACACTCGTGGCTGCCCTTCACCGCGTAGCTCGTGCGGTAAAGGTCGGTAGCTTTTTCGATCAGCGCCGGGTCGGTGAAGTGCTCACCGAAGCTTTTGCGCAGCGGCGGGCCCAGATACCGGCGCAGGTTTATGCCGGATACATCCACACCCATGGTACAGAAAACCTCTTGCAATGTATGAATGATACCGGGAGCCGAATCGATCAGCGTCCCGTCCACATCAAATAGGATCGCATCATAATGCAGCAATGTTTTATTCCTCGCTTTCATGGTGATACATCCAATAGTATAGCACAGATTTGATACATCAGCAATTCCAACAAAAGATTTTTCTGTCTCTTATGCAGAATTTTCCTGAAAAGGGAGACCGCTGCACCGTATTTTGCGCAGCAGTCTCCCTTGCAATAGAACGATTTAGAATGCCCTCCGCGTGCGCTCTGGGCATTATTTAGAGGAAAAAACATTTTATTAGAACAATGCCGGGCAGCCTGCGGGCTGCCCGGCATTGCATTTTCACGGGTCAAGTTGCAGCGGAGAGCGCCCCGCCCCAAAAAACATTACTGCGCAGGTGATGGGCAGCTGCTGTCCCCCGGGACATAAAGGTTGTTGGAGACGAACTCCAGCTTATCCTTGAGCACCAGTTCAAGGTTTGCGACGGCGTGCACCATATTGGTGGCGGAGTCGTTCACCTCCAGCAGCTTGCAAAGATCCAGACCATCCAGATCCATGGCCTTCTGCATCTTCCGGCTTTCGGCGCACAGAATGTGGCTGAGCGCCGTTTCCTGCAGGGCAATGCTTTCCATCAGGTCCACAACAGCCTGATCCAGACTGACCTTGGGCATTTCCGGGCACTGAGAACGGGCGCAGGGTGTATCGATCATCATAGGGCAAAACCTTCCTTTCCGGTCGTGTGCCCTATCCTATGCTGCGGCAGGTGCGGCTGTTACTGCTTTTCCGCCTGTGCGCGCACCTTCTCGATGGTATCACGGTAGCCGCCGGAGCCGTACTGGATACAACGGTTGATACGGCTGATGGTGGCAGTGCTGATTTCCACTGCCTTAACGATCTGCTCATAGGTGGCACCGTCCAGCAGCAGCTTTGCCGCCTGCAGGCGCTGTGCCATATCCGAGATCTCCTTTACAGTGCACAGATCCTCAAAAAAGGCGTAGCACTCCTCCCGGCTCTCCAGACTGAGGATAGCATCAAACAGTGCGTCCGTTGTCTCATTTCTTCTGGAATTTTTCTCAGCCATTGTTTTTCTCCTTATTATAACAGCGGCGGCAGCGGGCAAAGCAGACAGTGCTGCCGCGCGGAATATTCTGCACGCTATTACTTTAGCACTTCAAAGTGTGAAAGTCAAGACCTGCGAGTGAATGGTTTTCAATTATAGACGTGTTTAGTTTTATTCTCTTCACACATGAAAGAAAATCATCTAAAAATTATTCCCAGAAAATGGCTTGAATTGGCGTATCCTCTGAACTTGTGACAAAAATATTGACAATTGATGAAAACGGGAATAAAGTAAGACACAATCATTCAGCAAATGCAAGGAACAGGACATGATCTTCTGCATCACCCTCTTTCAGCGAGCCGCTTCTCGGGTGAAAAAGCGGCAGTCAGGAGCAGAGGACCCTCGCCTGGGAGCAGCCTGTGTGAACCGGGTTTTGTGCCCCTTAGTAGCACGGTGCCGTCCAGCCCACGTTATCGGGCAGCATGGTCAGCGTACCATGCGTGGGAGAGTGGCTGTTTTACACAGCAAGCGAAGTGGTACCGCGGAGTAATGCCCCTGCCCTGGCAGGCGGGTGCAAAAGCCTTCGTCTTCGGAGTGTGACCGGGACATCGGTCATGTGCTGAGGACGAAGGTTTTTTACGCTCCGGGGCAATGCTTTGCCGGACGGCAGCCTAACGTTCCGAACCTGTTGCGGAGTGAAAAAAGGAAAGAGGTAGAAAACTATGAATACGCTGGTCATCGTATTGATCGCAGCGGTGTGCCTGTTTGGCGCTTATGTGCTTTACGGCCGCTGGCTGGCTAACAAATGGGGCATCGACCCCGCAGCCAAGACCCCGGCAGTCGTCCACGAGGATGGCCGGGACTATGTGCCCACCAACGGCTGGACGGTGTTTGCTCACCAGTTCAGCTCCATCGCCGGTGCAGGCCCTGTTACCGGTGCCATTCAGGCCGCAGCCTTCGGCTGGCTGCCGGTGCTGCTGTGGGTGCTGCTGGGCGGTATCTTCTTCGGCGCTGTCACCGACTTTGGTGCCCTGTATGCTTCCGTTAAGAACGACGGCAAGAGCATGGGTATGCTGATCGAAAAGTACATCGGCAAGACCGGCCGCAAGCTGTTCCTGCTGTTCTGCTGGCTGTTCTGCGGCATCGTCATCGCTGCCTTTGCGGACATGGTCGCCGGCACCTTCAACGCCTTTGGCGCAGACGGCGCAATGGTCGAGGCTGCCAAGACCAACGGCGCTGCCGGTATGGTTTCCATCATGTTCATGGTGTTCGCCGTTGTCTTTGGCCTGCTGCAGAAGAAGTTCAGCTTCTCCGGCTGGAAGGAAAGCGTTATCAGCATCGTGTTCATCGTGCTGTCCTTTGTCATCGGCGCAAACCTGCCCCTGATCCTGGGCAAGGCCGCTTGGAGCTACATCACCTTTGTGTACATCTTTTTTGCTGCCGTGCTGCCCATGTGGCTGCTCAAGCAGCCCCGTGACCACATGACCACCTTTATGTTCGTGGCCATGATCGTGGGCGCTGTGGTTGGCCTGCTGGTTGCACACCCCACTATGAACCTGCCTGTATTCACCGGCTTTACCAACGAAAAGCTGGGCACCATGTTCCCCATCCTGTTCGTCACCGTGGCCTGCGGTGCAGTTTCCGGTTTCCACAGCCTTGTTTCCTCCGGTACTTCTTCCAAGACCGTTGAGAACGAGAAGGATATGCTGAAGGTCGGCTACGGTGCCATGATTCTTGAAAGCCTGTTGGCTGTTCTGGCTCTGTGCGTGGCCGGTGCTGCCGCAGCTGCCGACGGCACCCCTGCCGCCGGTACCCCGTTCCAGATCTTCAGCCGCGGCGTTGCCGGTTTCTTTGAGATGTTCGGCGTGCCCGCCTACGCTGCTACCGTGTTCATGACCATGTGCGTTTCCGCACTGGCTCTGACCAGTCTGGATGCCGTGGCCCGCATTGGCCGCATGAGCTTCCAGGAGCTGTTCAGCGTGGACGACATGGAGCACGCTGAGGGCTGGCGCAAGCTGTTCTGCAATGTGTACTTCTCCACCTTCATCACGCTGGTGTTCGGCTTCATCCTGACCAAGATCGGCTACGCCAACATCTGGCCGCTGTTCGGTTCTGCCAACCAGCTGCTGAGCGCACTGGTGCTGGCTACCCTGTGCGTATTCCTGAAGGTGACCGGCCGCAGCAACAAGATGCTGTTCCCCCCGCTGATCATCATGCTGTGTGTCACCTTTACCGCACTGGTGCAGCGCCTGATCGCTATGGTCAAGGCCATCAGCACCGCCGCTTCTGTCACTATCCCTGCCGGTGAGACCACTTGGGGCGCTGTGTTCATCGCAAACGGCCTGCAGCTGATCCTTGCCGTGCTGCTGATCGTGCTGGGCCTGAACATTGTGTTCCATTCCTTCTCCGCTTACAAGAAGGCTGAGCACAACAGCGAAGCAAAGGTCTGATTTAATCCCACCATTCACAATCCTGTTTTCAATAAACAAAACGCCGCTGACGATACACAAAGCCGTCAGCGGCGTTTTGTTGTGGAAGCGTATTTCATATTGTAAGCCCGGAAAATCTGCGGATCTTCCGGGCTTACGTTTTCACAGGCTAGAGAAAAGAGAAGCTGCTTATTATATGTGACAGCTTTCCCAGCCTTGCAGGGCGGCAAGCTGGGTCTCGGTATGGAACCAATGCTCCCCGCCCTCCAGAATGGTCAGGTGCGCCCCGGTCTGCTGTCGGAACTGCTCCATGGCGGTGTGCCCGGTAAGGGGGTCTGTATCGGCATAGAGCACCTGTGTGGGCACTTTCCAGTGCAAGGGGTGTTCCCCCCTTACCCAGCACAGATACGGCCACGAGAGGGCCTCCCCCATGGCGGTGGGGATCTCCCCTGCCGCGTGCAGCTGTTCCTCCGTTACCCCTGCCTGCTGCATCAGGTCAAGGATGAGCTTTTCCATATCCACGATCGGAGACACCAGCAGCGCCTTTTCCGGCTGCTGCGTTTGCAACGCCTGCATGGCAAACCATGCCCCGATGCTGACCCCATACACCCGGATATGCTTCCACACCGGCTGCATCCGGGCGTAGACTGCCTGCAGCTCTCGGGTGACCACCCACGGCACCAGCTTTTCCGGGCTGTCTTTCCGGGCGCCGTGCTCCGGCAGGTCGACAGCCAGCACCTGCCAGCCTGCCGAGCAGGCTATGCGGGCAAAGCGGGCGGCCTCGGCTGCGCTGCCGTTTTTGCCGTGGACATAGAGATAGACCCTGCGGCTGCGCTTGCCGTACAGGACAGCCGGAATGCCTGCAACCTCAAGCTTGATTTTTTCCATAACGGCTTCCTCCTGTTTTAGGGCATTTTACGCCCTGTTTTCTCTATGATAGCACAAGCAGCCGACAAACACAAACAGGAAAAGAGCCAATTCTAACACGATTTCGAATACTCTCCGCGGCAGGATTCCCCCCCTCAGTCTGCTCTCTGCGTTCGCAGCCAGCTCCCCCAAGGGGACGCCTTAACTCCCTCTCGTGAACAAAAAGAGCCACCGCACAGATTTGTGCGATGGCTCTTTGGGATAGTGCTTCAGGATGCGATTAGCCGAAGATGTTGATCAGGATACCAGCAGCAACGGCAGAACCGATAACGCCGGCCACGTTGGGGCCCATGGCGTGCATCAGCAGGAAGTTGGAGGGGTTCTCGCTCTGGCCGACCTTCTGGGAAACACGAGCGGCCATAGGCACAGCGGAAACGCCGGCAGAACCGATCAGGGGGTTCACCTGACCGCCGGTCAGCTTGTACATGACCTTGCCGCACAGCACACCGGCTGCGGTGCCGAAGGAGAAGGCGATCAGACCCAGCACGATGATGAACAAGGTGCGGGTGTTCAGGAAGGTGTTTGCGCTGGTGGTGCAGCCAACAGACAGAGCAAGGAAGATGGTGATGATGTTCATCAGCTCGTTACCGGCGGTCTTCTGGATACGATCCACAACGCCGCACTCCTTCATCAGGTTGCCCAGCATCAGCATACCGACCAGAACGGCGGCATCGGGCACGATGAGGGAGACGATGATGGCGACCATGATGGGGAAGATGATCCTCTCGGTCTTGGTCACGGTGCGCAGCTGCTTCATCACGACGGTACGCTCCTTCTTGGAGGTCAGAGCCTTCATGATGGGGGGCTGGATGACGGGCACCAGAGCCATGTAGCTGTAGGCCGCGACGGCGATGGAGCCGAGCAGCTCAGGAGCCAGACGGGAGGTGACGAAGATAGCGGTGGGGCCGTCTGCGCCGCCGATGATGGAGATGGCGGCAGACTGCTTCTGGGTGAAGTCCACCAGACCGGTCGCGGCCAGCAGACGAGCGCCCATATAGGTGCCGAAGATGCCGAACTGAGCGGCAGCGCCCAGCAGCAGGCTCTTGGGGTTGGAGATCAGGGGGGCGAAGTCGGTCATGGTGCCGATGCCGAGGAAGATCAGCGGCGGGTAGATGCCCAGCTTGACGCCCATGTAGAGCATATCGGCCAGACCACCGTTGTTCAGGATCTCGATCCACATCGGGTGCTCGAGGCCGTCACCGACGAAATACTGCATATGGATGACGCCGCTGCCGGGGAGGTTGGCCAGGATCATGCCGAAGGCCATAGGCAGCAGGATCAGAGGCTCGAACTCCTTGACGATCGCAAGGTAGAGCAGGAAGCAGCCCACGCAGATCATCACGGCGTAGAGCATACCGCCCGGCTCACCGAACCGGGCAAAGCCGGAACTCTGGAAAATACCGACCAGAGTATCAATAAACTGAGTCATGTTTTTCCTCCTGTGTTAAAAGGGCGCGGTGGTGTCGTTGACGCCAGCCTTGCCCCAGCCATTCTTGCCGCGGCGGACTGCCTTCAGCACGTACTTGCCGTTGCCCATAGAGTAGATGGCTGCCATGATGGCTGCCACAACGTCGCCGGGGATGCCTGCCTCCACCTGCGGGGCAGCAGCCTTTGCGGGTGCGGCAGCGGGCGCAGCGGCCTGTTTCACAGGAGCAGCCGGTTTTGCAGCAGACGCAGCCTTGGCGGCTGCCTTCTTGCTGTTCATGGCGTCAAAGATCTTGCCCTCCAGCGTGATGATGGCCATCAGCAGGACGAGGATCAGAAACACCAGCACAATACCGGTTATGGTAACGATCACATCATAACCTAAATCCATGGTCTTCCTCCTAGTTACTTTTTTCTTTGCCGACCGCCGGGCGGACAGCAAAAACCGATTTGAAAGTATTATACAATATTTTCCGGGTCGATTCAACAACTATGAACAAAAATCATGTTCTTCTTCACCAGACTGTGAACAAGCCCTCAGCGGCGGCCCATGCGGGGGGTGGCGTCGGTGAAGCCGGTCTCCAGCTTGTCGCCCATCCGCAGGCTCATGGCCGTGCCCAGCGCCACGCAGTTGACGGGGTCGGGCGAGACCGTCACCTCCACCTTCAGCTCCTGACTGAGGTACTCGGGCAGGCCGTGGAGCTGTGCGCCGCCGCCCGTGAGGACGACGCCGTTGCGGTAGATGTCACCGGCCAGCTCGGGAGGCGTCTTTTCCAGCACCTGATGGGCGGCGGTGCCGATCTGCTCGCTCAGGCGCATGACCGGCTCGTAGAGGTCGGCGGTGGAGACGTTGACCCGGACGGGCAGGCCGGTGAGCAGGCTGCGGCCCTTGATCTCCATCGTCTCGTTGAAGTCGGCCTTCTGGGGGCAGCAGGCCACGTTCTTTTTCAGGTTCTCGGCGGTGCGCTGGCCGATGGCGATGCTGAACTTGTTGCGCACGAACTTGAGGATCTCCTCGTCGTAGTGGTTGCCCGCGACGCGGACGCTGGTGGCCTTGACCTTGCCGCCGAGGCTCAGCACGGCGATGTCGGTGGTGCCGCCGCCGATGTCGATGATCATGCGGCCGTCCGGCTGGGTGATGTCGATGCCGGAGCCGAGGGCGGCGGCGATGGGCTCGTCGATCAGGTA
>ERZ825525.2774-NODE-2774-length-10516-cov-5.752796_pt1 | contig 10516 bp, 6 predicted proteins | sample MGYA00519930_ERZ825525 | MGnify/ENA primary metagenome ERZ825525 (study PRJEB31778, sample SAMEA3449203) | human gut metagenome | biome: human gut; feature: human-associated habitat; material: faeces | place: United Kingdom | collected 2010/2012 ... | reverse complement strand
CAAGAAAAATCACGAAGCGGATTTTGAGTCGCTTGCGTCTGCCATTCCGCCACATCGGCTGATATTGATTTTAATGTTCTTTAGCACCGTGTTTGGGAAGTTGGAGGGATGTTCAGGAGGGATGTAGAAAATCTCTCCTCACAAACTACTCAAATTTCATCGCAGTTTCGTGACAATTTCAGAATCGTACACGAAACCACGAAGCGGATTTTGAGTCCCCCTCGTCTGCCATTCCGACACACCGGCGTATCATTTTGTGAGCGATTTTTATTATACCGGATTTGACAGGTAAAATCAAGAGGGAGTTTTTACGGAAAATGCAGCATAAAACAAAACGTTACACTCCTGTTTATGTGTCGTTTTGTGCGCGGGAGAAAAACAGACTTTGCAAAAACTGCGATAAAACAACTGAAATGCGAAGAATTTTGAATAAACAACAGAGCACGGCATTGCTTTGCTTCCGTTGACGAGACCGAAAAGGGCGGGGTATAATCAGGCTAAAACAGGAGCTTTGCAGCAGAAGAATGCCCGCAGGAGGTAGGAAAATGGCAGACGAACGCAACAGAATGCTGGAGCAGTTGAACACAGACGACTGGCAGGAATGCCGTCAGAGCGTGTTGATCGTGGACGATTCTGCCATGAACCGCAGGATGCTCACCGAGATACTGGGCGGACGCTTTGATACCGCCGAGGCCACCAGCGGGGAAGAGTGTCTGCACCTGCTGGAGGAAAACAGAGACGGTATTTCCATTGTGCTGCTGGACATCCACATGGAAGGAATGGATGGCTTTGCGGTGCTGGAGGAGATGGACCGGCAGAAAATGCTGGAGGATATCCCGGTCATCATGATCTCCAGTGAGGACAAGGTGGACGCCATGCGCCGCGCTTTTGATCTGGGCGCGTCGGATTACATCAGCCGTCCCTTTGACGCCCGGGTGGTGTGCCAGCGCATCGGCAATACCATGCGGCTGTACGCGAAACAGCGGCGGCTCTGCGCTGCGGTGAAAAAACAGATCCGGGAAGCGGATCAGAACAGCCGGATCATGCTTGCGCTGCTGAACCGGGTAATGGAAAAGCGCAACGGCGAGAGCCGGAACCATGTGCGGCGTATCCAGATCATTACCGCACTGCTGCTGGCACAGCTGGCGCAGAAAAACGGGCAGCACTGGCTTACGGGCTCTGTGCGCCGCCGCATCACACTGGCGGCGGCGCTGCACGATATCGGCAAAATAGAGCTGGAAAACCGGCTGCTATGCAATACCGACCCGACTGCGGAGGAAGAAACACTGCTGCGGCAGCATACAACGCTGGGTGCACAGATGCTGGAAGAAAACAGTACCCGGCAGGAAGCGGCTTTTGTGCAGACGGCGGCACAGATCTGCCGCTGGCACCACGAACGATATGATGGCTCCGGCTATCCTGATGGGCTGGTGGGAGAACAGATCCCGCTGGAAGCGCAGGTGGTGGGGCTGGCAGATGCTTACGATGCACTGACCGGCGGCGAAAACGGGCGTCCTTACCCCCACAAGGCGGCGGTGTATCTGCTTTGTACCGCCCAAAGCAGCCAGTTCAGCCCGCTGCTGCTGGAATGCCTGCAGGAGATCGGCGACAGGCTGGCAGAAGCACTCCGTGCACCGGAAAAATAAACATTATAATAAGGTGCGCGGGGATGCTCCAAGGCGTTTGCTGCTGCGATGAAAAAGTATTACTTTTCATCAAAAATCAGATAAAATTTGCGAAACGGTAAAGATTTGGTCGGTTTTTTGTAAGAAACTCACATTCTCTTTAAGGAAAAGGAAAAACAGCTGTGCAAGGCGCAGAAAATCCATACATGAAACAAATTGATATGGAACAATCGACAAAATGTGATAAAATAAAACCAGATATGCGCGCTTGTGTGCATGGTACGGATGGTAAACAGCAATAAGGAGTTATGTGACTATGTCTATTGAAATTTCCCCTAAGTCCTTCTTTGAGCAGCCCAGTGTGGCGGATATGCGGCTGATCGCCTGCCCCGGTGCAGAGGAGCTGACCGGCCTGATCGACAAGCACCTTGTCCGTTGGGCAAAGGCTGCCGGAATTGAAAAAGACACCTTCATTATTTCCTGCGACTGCCCCCGCTTCCAGAGCGGTGATGCCAAGGGTCTGGTCAAGGAGTCTGTCCGCGGTGACGATATCTTTATCGTGGTAGACCCGGGCAACTACAGCGTCACCTACAAGCTGTTCAACTACGAGAACCATATGTCCCCGGACGACCACTTTGCAAACCTGAAGCGCCTGATCCAGGCTGTGGCCGGTAAGGCACACCGTGTTTCCGTGATTATGCCCAGCCTGTACGGCGGCCGTCAGCACCGCCGCGTGGTGCGCGAGAGTCTGGACTGCGCTGTGGCGCTGCAGGAGCTGCAGACCATGGGCGTGCGCAACATCATCACCTTTGACGCACACGATCCCCGCGTGCAGAACGCAGTGCCCCTGATGAGCTTTGATAATGCCATGCCCACCTATCAGGTGCTGAAGAGCCTGCTGAAAAAGGATCCCACCCTGTCCTTCGACAAGGAGAAGTTCACCGTGGTCAGCCCGGACGAGGGTGCTATGAACCGCAATATGTACTTCTCCAGCGTGCTGGGCTGCAATCTGGGTATGTTCTACAAGCGCCGCGACTACACCCGCGTGGTGAACGGCCGCAACCCCATCGTTGCTCATGAGTATCTGGGCGAGAGCGTGGAGGGCAAGACCGTCTTTATCGCGGACGATATCATTGCTTCCGGCGAGAGCATGCTGGAGGTCGCCAGCAACCTGAAGGAGCGCGGTGCTGCCAACATCATCGCCAACGCCACCTTCCCCCTGTTCACCAGCGGTCTGGACAAGTTCGACAAGGCTGTGGCAGACGGCACCCTGACCTACGTTGTGGGCACCAACCTGACCTACCGTATGCCCGAACTGCTGACCCGCGACTGGTATGTGGACGTGGACGTTTCCAAGTACGCTGCCTACTTTGTGGTGGCACTGAACCACGATATGTCCGTTTCCAGCATCATCGACCCCCTGAAGAAGATCGAGAACCTGCTGGCAAACCGCAAGTAAGGAAACCTTTCCAAAGCCCCTGCACCCTGCGTGCGGGGGCTTTTTGCGTTTTCATAGAGAAAAGGAAGTGTATCATGAGAAACAGCAGCGTTATAGGGAACTTTCGCTGATCAGCTCTTTTTACAAAAAATAATATACTAATATATTAATTGTAACAAAAAACACTAAATACTATTTACAAATCTTGATGTAAATGGTATTATTTGTACAACATTGAAGCAGAAAGGCACCTGCTGTGAGGAAAAAGTCCGAGAAAAAGCAAGCGAGTCCGGCCTTCAAAGCTGGGCATAAAAAAGTACGCAGACACTTACAAGAACAAGAAGGAGAAAACAATATGAAACGCCGCGATTTTATGAAGCTTTCCGCCGCTACCGCGCTGGGCGCTACTGTAGCCGCCATGGCACCCTCGGCTCTGGCTGCAACAGAGCTGAACCAGACCAACGGAGATCTGCACACTACAGTAGACCGCAAGACTGCAACCATGGGTCTGGGCGATGGCAAGACCTTTGCTTATGACCCGGAAAAACCGTACCTGAACGTGAATGTGGGCCTGTTCCATGATGCGCAGGTAACAGTGGGCGGTCAGAATGTTGGCACTGCTACCTATTACCTGCCCGATGGCATGGATCCTTGGGCGCCGGCAGTTATCGTGCTGACCCCGGATGACACCACCGCAAAGGCGTTCTCCGGCACGGTCACCGGTCGTATGTGGCGTACGGTAGCGTGCAAAAATAAGATCGCAGTTGCATTTTTCGGTCCCGAAAACGGCGGCAGCTGGAACCTTTCCCTGAGCGCTGCCGGTCGCGATGATGCAGCAGCGCTGGATGCACTGTACCAGCTGATGCGCAAGAAGAGCGTTAAACTGTCCGGCGCATTCTCTATGGATAAGTCCCACACTGCACTGGTGGGCTACAAGGAGGGCGGCGCAGCTGCCCTGCTGTTCGGTGCTCGCTGGGCAAGTGATTTCAGTTCCATCTGCGCTGTGGATGCAGCCGAGGTACCAGCAGCCTCTCTGGAGGCAGTGGGCGGTCAGTATGTGCTGCCATTCCCCGGCGACTCCACCCGCGGCGTGCAGGAGGAAGCCATTGCCGCAAAGACGGTGGATACCCCCGTTTGGCTCGTCCGCTCCAATGCTGATTCTACCAATAAGGCAGCGCTGGAGTTCTACCTGAAAGCCAACCAGGCTGTGGCAAAGGGCGACGGTGTTTATGTCAGCGGCCGTGCAGGTTCTGCAGCCGAGGTGTGGGTCACCGAAAAGGCACAGTGCCCGGCAGCCATCTGGGAAAAGTTCTCCGGTCAGTTCAAGCGCTTTATGGCGCTGCAGCTGCCGGGCCGCGTGGCAAAGGCAGAGGACTTTACTCGGCGTGGCTTTGATATTCACGAGGAGTGGGTCAACGGCGAGTTGCGCCGCTGGATGGTCTATGTGCCGTCCACCTATACTGGCAACGAAAAGGTGCCGCTGGTGCTGGTGATGCACGGTTATACCGCCTCCATGTATGCCATTGCAGAGGAGTCCCGCTGGTACGATGTGGCAGAGCAGAACGGCTTTATCGTGGTCTTTGCGCAGGGTCTGGTGCGCCCCGCAGACCTGATGGGCAACATTCCCACCGCCATGTGGCTGGCAGGTCCCTTTGCCGCAATGGCCGGTAAGGATACCGACCCCAGCGTGGATCTGGAGTTCATCAACAGCTTGCTGGACCGCATGGAGCAGGATTACCGCATCGATACCACCCGCGTGTATGCCACCGGTCACTCCAACGGCAGCCTGATGACTTGGGCTACCGCCTGCCGCTATGCAAGCCGGTTTGCTGCTATTGCTCCGGTCGGCTATATGTTTACCCCGCTGCCGGAGCTTGACCCCGCTGTTCTGCTGCCGGCATGGGCTTTCCTTGGTGAGTACGACTCGGCAGGCGTGGCAGAGCTGGTGGAGGATAACGGCACAGTGAAGGCGCTGCAAGGCTGGAATGCCCACAACGCCACCAACGAGGCAGCTGTTGCAGAAAGCTCCTCCTACAACGGCGCTTTTGTGACCAAGAGCTTTATGGGCGGCAACGCACCGCTGGTGAAGTACACCGTGGTCAAGGATACCCCCCACGTTTACCTGCAGGAGGAGAGCGTTGCCATCTGGAACGAGTTCTTCTCCCGTTACAGCCGCGGTGCGGACGGCACCCTGTACTATCAGGGCAATGCCGTAAACGCTGGTCAGTACCAGCCCAGCGCAAACTGGTACGCTGCAAAATAAGCTGACAATGCCCGCTGCGCGGCTTTATATCTCGGGACACCGGAACGTCTGCGGACGCTCCGGTGTCCCTTTTTATGTTTTGCGGCGGCTTGTGTTAAGTTTTTGAAAATTCGCGCCGGGAGCTTTGCAAATTCCGGTGGATTTATGCTATATTTAAATTGAAATATTTTGCATTCTGACAGAAAGGAAAAACGCCATGGAGCATTTTGTGGAGTTTGAAGATGTCTGTAAATATTACCAGACCGGCAGTGTGAAGATCGCTGCTGCAGACCACCTGAATTTCTATGTGGACAAGGGCGAGTTCTGCATCATCGTGGGCCCCTCCGGCGCGGGCAAGACCACATTGCTGAACATTCTGGGCGGCATGGACAACTGCGACGAGGGCAACGTCTGGCTGGACGGCCGCAACGTGAGCCGTTTTTCTGCCCGGGAACTGACCACCTACCGCCGGTACGATGTGGGCTTTGTGTTCCAGTTCTACAACTTGGTGCAGAACCTGACCGCGCTGGAAAACGTGGAGCTTGCCAGCGAGATCTGCCGCGACCCGCTGGACCCCGCCGAGACCTTGCGCAGCGTGGGTCTGGGCGAGCGGCTGAACAACTTCCCGGCGCAGCTTTCCGGCGGCGAGCAGCAGCGGGTGTCCATTGCCCGCGCACTGGCCAAAAACCCAAAGCTGCTGCTCTGCGACGAGCCCACCGGTGCGCTGGACTACCGCACCGGCAAGCAGGTGCTGGGTCTTTTGCAGGATACCTGCCGCAAGACCGGACGCACCGTCATCGTTATTACCCACAACACGGCACTGACCGGTATGGCTGACCGCATCATTCAGGTGCGCAGCGGCCGCATCGTGTCCAATCAGGTCAACGAGCACCCGGTGCCGGTGGAACAGATCGAGTGGTGAGAACTGTGCAGAAAAGTTACCGCAAAAATATCCTGCGCGAGATGAAAAGCAGCATCAGCCGGGTGGTGTCCCTGTTTGGCATCGTGGCGCTGGGGGTGATGATGCTTACCGGCCTGATGTGCATTGCCCCCGATATGCGCACCGCGGCCCAGAAGTACTATGTGCAGCAGAATATGTTCGACCTGCGGGTGCTGTCCACCCTTGGTCTCAGCCAGAGCGATATCAACGCCATTGCCGCTGTGGACGGGGTGGACGCCGTGCAGGCGGTGAAGTATCAGGACGTGGAAGGCCACTGGGCAGGGGACGAGCAGACCACGGTGGCGCGGCTGTATCAGCTGCCTGCCGACCCGCAGGCCGATACGCCGGAGAATATGAACCGCTTGGTGCTGCTGTCCGGCCGGATGCCGGAAGCTGCCGGGGAGTGCGTGGTGCACGTGATGGGTCATGGCAGCCCGGTGGAGCTGGGCACCCAGCTGACCCTGCCGGAAGAGACCGAGGGGGTCAGCGGGCAGGTGTTCACGGTGGTGGGCACGGTGCAGGACCCGCTGCATTTTTCCTCCGATTCCGAGAGCAGCACCGTGGGTGATGGCCAGCTGGACTGCATCCTGTTTGTGCCGGAGGGCACTTTGACCGCAGATTATTATACGGTGTGCTATATCAAGGCGGAAAACGCCGGGCTGTATGATAATTATTCGGATGAATATCAGGCCGCAGTGGATGCCGTAGCGGAAAAGCTCAAGGCCATCCAGAGCGTGCAGTGCACCGCCCGGCGGGAAGAGCTGATGGACACCGCCAACGACAAGCTGACCGAAGCGCGCGCGGAGTACGACAGCCAGAAGGCCGAAGCCGAACGTCAGTTCGCTGAAGCCGAGACAAAGCTTGCGGACGCACAGGCACAGCTGGATGCCGCCAAGGCGCAGCTGGAAGCCGGGGAAAAGGAGCTTGCCGCCCAGAAGGCTGCCCTGCCGGACACCATGCAGAGCGGTGCCGACCAGCTGGTGAGCAGCGAAGCGCAGGTGCTGGAATTTGAGGAACAGTTACAGCAGATAGAACTGCTGGTCAACCTGAAAAAGGTGGCAGACCCCCTGCTGACCTACGCGGAAGCCGCCCTGCGCAACGCCGAAAAGGCGCTGGACGAAGCCGAGCCGGAGGACGAGGATTATATTGAACTGCGGGATGCGCTGGCCAAGGCTCAGGCCGCTTACGACAACATCTATAACCAGCTGCAGGGCTATCAGCAGCAGCTGGACGCGGGCAAGCGGCAGATGTACAAGCAGGGGCTCATCTCCTCGCCGAACCTCTCCAACGACCAGCTGGTGACCGAAGCCAAGGCTGCGCTGCGCAAGATGAAATTGCAGCTTTTGCAGGGGCAGTTGCAGCTGACCACCGGCACCGCCAGCGCCTACACCCAGTTTGATGCCGCACAAAAGCAGCTGGAAGAGGGCTGGGCAGAGTATAACGCCGGGCAGACCCAGCTGGAAGCTTCCCGCACCGAGTACGAGAGCCAGAAAGCCGAGGCAGAGCAGAAGCTGGCAGATGGCCTTGCCCAGCTGAACGATGCCGAGGAGCAGGTGAGCCAGATCAAAAAGGGCGAGTGGTATGTGCTGGACCGCACCTCCACCATGAGCTGTGTCACCTTTGCCCAGTACGCCGACCGCATGGACGCCATTGCCCGGGTGTTCCCGGTGTTCTTCTTCCTTGTGGCGGCGCTGGTGGCTACCACCACCATGACCCGCATGGTGGATGAGAACCGTCTGCAGATGGGCACCTTAAAGGCGCTGGGCTACTCCAACCTCAGCATCGCGGGCAAGTATTTGTTCTACGCGTTGCTGGCTACCATTCTGGGCAGCATTATCGGCATGGTGGTGGGCTTTGTGGTGTTCCCCATCATTATCTGGAACGCCTATCAGCTGGTGTTCACCCTGCCCACCTTCGCCCTGCACTTCTACCCGGGCATGGCAGCTGCCAGCGTGGGCATCAGCGCCGCCGTCATCGGCTTTGCCACATGGTACGCCTGCCGTTCCAGTCTGGCCGAAAAGACCGCAGCTTTGCTGCTGCCCCGGGCTCCGGTGGCGGGCAAACGCATCCTGATGGAGCGCATCACCCCGCTGTGGTCCCGGATGTCCTTCTCCCAAAAGACCACTGCCCGCAACCTGTTCCGGTATAAAAAGCGGTTCTTCATGACCGTGCTGGGCGTGGCGGGCTGCACCGCGCTGCTGCTCATCGGCTTTGGCATTCAGGATTCTCTGCTGCCCATCGTCACAAAGCAGTCCACGGAGCTGACCCACAACGATATGTCCATCACCCTCAGCGACCCCAAAGCCCTGACCATGGAGCAGGGGCTGGCAGAGGAGCTGGACGGCAACAGCGCTGTGCAGAACTGGGGCGCGGTGTATACCAAATCCACCACCATCTACAATGCCGAAGGCGAGAGCGCCAGCGTGAGCATCGTGGCTGCCGCCAAGGACAGCGACCTGACCCGCTACGTCACCTTCCGCACCCGCAAGGGACACAAGGCCATCAGCTTTGACAGCGGCAGCGCCATCCTGACCGAAAAGACCGCCGAGAATCTGGGTCTGCACACCGGCGATACCTTCTGGGTGGAAAACGCCGAGGGCACCCGGGTGGAGCTGACCCTGACCGGCATCACGGAAAACTATATGTTCACCCGGCTGTACCTCCCCCGCGCACAGCTGGAAAGCCTGCTGGGCACGGCGGAGATCCCGTGGAACACGGTCTACGGTCAGACAAGTTGCACCGATGCTGCCGGGTACAACGCCCTGCGCACCGACCTGCTGGACTGCAACTACGTCAGCAGCATCAGCTTTACTGAGGACACCACCGAACTGTTCGATAACCTCATCGTCAGTCTGGGCTATGTGGTGGTGCTGATCATCATCTGTGCGGCGGCGCTGGCGGCAGTGGTGCTGTATAACCTCATCAGCGTCAACCTTGGGGAGCGCAAAAAGGAGCTGGCGACCATCAAGGTGCTGGGCTTCTACGATCAGGAGGTGTACCGCTACATCTTCCGCGAAATCGAGCTGCTGGCACTCATCGGCTCCGGCGTGGGTCTGGCGCTGGGTGTGCCGCTGCACAAGTTCATCATCCTGACCGTGGAGATGGATCAGCTGATGTTCATCCGCACCATTGCTCCCCGCAGCTACCTGCTGGCGGTGGCGCTGACCATGGTGTTTACCGTGGTGGTCTGCTTTGTGATGCGGCGGCACGTCCGGCGCATCAGCATGGTGGAAAGCATGAAGGCCCCGGAGTAATGTTTACAGCACATTCATAAAATAAGCATAATTTCGTAGGATTTTTCGGGTATCATAAAATCACCGGGAGGGGGAAAGCCGCAAGCCCCCTCTCAGGGACATGATTCCTCCTATACCCCAAACCAAATACCGCAAAAGGCCGCGCCTTGTCTGAACCAGCAGATGAGACGCGGTCTTTTGTGTGTAGGATACGTCTGCAGTGCACCGGCAGAGGAGATCGTTTTTGCCAAACTGCGCAAAAAATACGGGCAGCACAGGCGGATATATCATGCAAAAAATACATCCTTGAAAAAAGTGGAATTAACCTATTGACAAACTGGGTAAAAGAGAATATAATGCAAACATCCAATCCACCAGTCTTGTAGGGAAATGAAACAGAGGTTCCCCGGCGGGTGGTACATAGAGGGATGGAAAAGTTTTACCGGAAGGAGGGCACAAAGATGAAGCTGATCTGGAAAGAACTGCTGCACGCGAATTATCGCTGTGGGCGAATGCATACCCACCGGGCACCGGCATCGGATGTGTACTGTATGTTGCCCTCGGCTGCGCGAATGTGTACCCGAATGTGACAGCAGCTCCGGTAGACCACACTGCCCGGTGCGCCTTTGAAAACGCATCGGGATTTTTTACACACAATAATAATACTATTGGTATATAAAGAGAGGTAAATAACAATGTCTGAATATAAATTTGAGACCCTGCAGCTTCATGTCGGTCAGGAGCAGGCCGACCCCGCCACCGATGCCCGTGCGGTGCCCATCTATCAGACCACGTCTTATGTATTCCGCAACAGCCAGCACGCCGCAGACCGCTTTGGTCTGGCCGATGCAGGCAACATCTACGGCCGTCTGACCAACTCCACGCAGGATGTGTTCGAAAAGCGCATTGCAGCGCTGGAGGGCGGCGTGGCAGCACTGGCTACCGCTTCCGGTGCAGCTGCCATCACCTACACCATTCAGGCACTGGCACAGGCCGGTGACCACATCGTGGCACAAAAGACCATCTACGGCGGCAGCT
>ERZ825525.2768-NODE-2768-length-10560-cov-12.747168_pt1 | contig 10560 bp, 11 predicted proteins | sample MGYA00519930_ERZ825525 | MGnify/ENA primary metagenome ERZ825525 (study PRJEB31778, sample SAMEA3449203) | human gut metagenome | biome: human gut; feature: human-associated habitat; material: faeces | place: United Kingdom | collected 2010/2012 ... | reverse complement strand
TGATGGCGGTGGCGACGACGTTTGTGCATGCGTCGCTGGTGGAGGAGATAGGAGAAGGAAGTTAGAATATTCTGTGCTTATCGTCATAATGCTGAATAAATATTTAACCCCAATTTCTCAGCCTTCATACATGGAATGGGTTGATTGGACTAAAATCATTGGCATATTTTTAGTTACACTGGGACATGGGAATTTGGTGAGTGTAGAGTTGAATACTTTCATTTATTCTTTCCATATGCCTTTATTTTTTATCCTTTCTGGAATATTGTTCAAATATCGTAATTTCATTGAATCTCTTAAAAAAGGATGGCATACTTTGTTGGTTCCTTATTTCATAATCAACTTAATAATTTTGGCATATACTTCAATATTACTTATATTGAAAGGTACATTTGATGTCCAGATGTTTTTGGGAAAGGTGGTAGCTGTGATTGTTGGGCTGGGATATAACGTAGGATACTTGTCTCCAGTTAGTGCACCTACTTGGTTTTTAATCAGTTTGTTTTTTTTACATATATTAACTTCCTTAAGGGAAGATAGAGCATATAGATTGTTACTGGTTCTTTTTTGTATTGGTGTTTTTTTGATTTTGCAATATTATGAAATTGATACCTTAGTTCCCATTGATAGCACTTTACTTGCGATGCCTTTTTTTATTGCTGGTTATGAGATGAAGGAATTTTTTAAGCGTGATTTGTCTTTTTATGTTGTTTTGATAATTTTTGTGGCACTTATTGTTTTTAACTATTACAATGGCAGAGTAGATATAAATACTTGTCAGATAGGAAATTCTTTGTTGCTTTTTTATCTAAATGGAACGTTTGGAACAATATGTGTATTTCAAATTGCCAGATACTTACAACTTGGAAATAAGATTAGTTTAATTGCATCTGGTACAATAATTATATTAGGTTTCAATTTGTTGATGATAAAATATGCTAAAGTTGTATGGAATTTTATCTTTTCTAGTATTCCGATTACTTCGTTGGTAGGTATATTACTGGCATCGGTGATATTGGCAGTTTTTATACCCATTATCCTTTTTTGTAAAAAACATTTTAAGTGTATATTGGGATATAGATAAGATGTCTAATTTTAGTGATAATAAGCGAATAGCCAAGAATACCATTTTTCTTTATATTAGGCTGATATTTGTAATGGGAGTCAGCTTATATACTGTACGGGCAATTTTGAGTCTTCTTGGAGCGACTGACTACGGCTTATATAATGTGATTGGAGGTTTCGTTTCAATGTTCTCTTTTATTAGTGGAACGTTATCTTCATCGTCACAAAGATACTTCTCAATATCTTTGGCCGAGAATGATTTTAGGAAACTAAATGATTGGTTTTGTTTGAATCTTAACTTATTTGTTATAATCATTGTCTTTTTGATTTTCATAGCTGAAACATTTGGATTATGGTTTATAAATAATAAAATGACAATACCAATCGAAAGGTTGACGGCAGCAAATATAATTTTTCAATTATCATTGTTAGGATTCTGTTGTAGCCTTGTCAATACTCCATATTTGGCTTTGATTATTGCATATGAAAAAATGAAAACATTTGCCTATATTGGGATGTTAGAGGCGTTGTTTAAATTGGCAATCGTGGGGATTTTATACTTTGTTTCAACAGACAAGTTGATTGTGTATGGAATTTTGATTTTTGTAATAAATGTATCAATTACACTTTCTTATGTAGGGTATGTTTCAAGAAAAATACCACAAATTCATTATTATGTATATTGGAATAAAATTGAGATAGCTGAATTGGCTTCATTTTCAGGGTGGCATCTGCTCGGAACCATTTCTGTAGTTTTAAGAGGGCAAGGTATTAATGTACTTTTGAATGTTTTTTTCAATCCGATAGTGAATACAGCTCGTGCAATAGCATTTCAGATAGAAAGTGCAGTAATGCAATTGCAAAATAATTTTTTTTTGGCATTAAAGCCACAAATCTATAAATTGTATGCAGTACATGATTATTCTCAATTGCATACATTAATCGTCAGAAGTACTCAGATATGTTTTTTTCTGACTTCAATATTATCAATTCCTTTGTTTTTTGAACTTGACACGGTGCTTGATTTATGGCTTGTAGAAGTACCGGAATATACGCGAGCGTTCACAACACTTGTACTTCTCAATGGTTTGATTGATTCGGTATCTGGGCCCATGATTGCTCCAATTTTAGCTACGGGTAAGATTCGTAATTTCTATTTGATTACTGGAAATCTTATAATATTTACTCTTCCCATATCCTATGTGGTACTGCATTATGGGTGCTCCCCCGAGTCAGTATTTATTGTTACGATTTCTTTTTCTTTTTTGGCTATGATGTGCCGAATCTATTTTTTGCATAAACTTATTAAAATTCCTTTTCTCGAATATATTATTGAACTTATCAAGCTTTTTATTGCTACTGTTGTAATTTGTATTGTTGTAACATTGTATATATATATGACACCTGATAGTGCGATGAGATTTTTTATTGTCATTATTCTTTCTTCTGTGTTGCATTTGATAATGTATTACTATTTTGTAATATCAAGCAATGATAGGAAGGCACTTAATGGATATGTTAGTAAATTCCATGGTAAGATTTGGAAATGATGAGAGGAATTTTTTCGCAATTTAAAATAATTTTAGATAAATGAAAATAGGCATTTTGAATTTTCATAGGGCTCTAAATTATGGAGCAGTTTTACAATGCTATGGATTACAAGAAACCTTGACGGCGTTAGGACATGAAGTTTCTGTTATAGATTATAACGAAGAAATGCAAAAAAATATTCGTACAGTTTATGTAATGCCAGAGTTTTCGGATTTTAAGGTAGCTCTACGATTATATAATAAGAATATTTTTAGTTGGTTTAATGATGTTTGTAGAACAAATAGATTTATGGAATACGATTCAAGGGATAAAAAACCGTTTTGGGTTGGTTTATATCATGAATTATATGACATGCTATATTATAAATTATTAAAAAATAAAAGATAGTTATTGATGTTACTATTTGACCGTATAAGGAAATACTGCTTATCTTCTGCATGGAATATAGGTTTTGTGGAAGATAAAGTTCAATGTGTTATTCTAAATGATTTGCAGAATATACATTGGATGAAGCATCAATATAGCGACAGATGGTTCGCTGATCCTTTTATTCTGAATGTAGATGAGGAGAATATAATCCTTTTGGTGGAGGAATTTTGTTATTCATTTAGTAAAGGACGTATCGCAAAATTGGTAGTTAGCCGTAAAGATTATATCTTGAAGGAGATGAAAATTGTATTGGAAGAACCATGGCATTTGTCTTTTCCTTTTATATTAAGGAAAAACGACAAGATCTATATTATTCCAGAGAGTTGTAAAGCAGCGGCTACAGCTGTTTACGAATATGATTTGTTGACGGATTCTATGATAAAAAATAACGACCTTTCACATTTACCGTTAACAGATGCAACCGTACTACATTGGAATGACACAAATTATATACTTTCGACAAAACTTCCATTTCCTAATGATAAAGATTTATATTTGTTTAATTTCGATTATGAAAAGATGGTTATTGATGATAAACCGGTTCAAAAAGTAAAATTTGGAGGAAAAGTTGCACGCAATGCCGGTGAAGTGTTTGTCGTTGATGGTCAATATTATAGACCTGCACAGGATTGTAATAAAAATTATGGAAATGGAATTGTAATTCAACGAATAGAATCTGTCGGTGAACGTTTTTTGTTTTCAGAAGTTAAAACATTCTTTTCAACCAATAAAAAAATGGATTTAGGATACCATACTTTCAATATGTATAAAGGTTTGATAGTTGTTGATGGTCATGGACATAGGCGAAAATTATTATTTATGATATATAGCATTTTAGTAAATATCAAAGGAATGTGGAAAAACAAGCGATGATTCAATGTTGCAGAATTAAAAGAAGAGTAAGGAATATAAGATAGTAAACTTCTATTTGTAAAAAGATTTTATTTCTTATTGCTATGAATAAAGGTATAGTAGTTACAATTCTTACTGTTTTATATTTTCTTTGGAATATATTTGCTGGAATTAAATTAACATGGGGTGGAATTTTAATGTTGATTTGTGGAGGTCGTATTAATATCATTTTATTCCTGATTTTTGCTTTATTGTTTATTCTCATTGGGTTAACTGATAAAAAAGGAAGCGTTTTTACATCAAAGTACAAGCGATATGCATTTCCATTTATATTAGCTTATCTTTTTATTTATTTTTATGCAGGTTTTTTCTTGGGAGAATATCCTAGCGGATCTTTTTTAATGAATGCCTTTATGGCGTTTATATTTATACTTCTCAATGACAAATGGAAACTTACGGTTTTTGATTGGTTGGTCAAATCTCTCGTGTTTTTTTTGTCCTTGTCGTTAATTGAATACCTCCTTTATATTTTTACTGATCAGGGTATTCTGATTGCTTATTTCATTCGTGATAATTCTGGTCGCGAACAGCTTTTCGAACAACATCTTTTCAATTTCTTTATTATAAACTCTACTATTCGATTTCAAAGCTTTTGTGAAGAACCTGGAGAACTTGGTACTCTTTGCTATTTGATGTTATTTCTGATAGGGAATAATCCTCGATATAAAATTTATTATTACTGATATATTAATTCCATTATTTATCGTTACAGTACGTGCATCTGGAACGTGTTTTTTGAGTGCCAGCTCTACCTCTTTTGATATTGTTATAATACAATCATAAACATGATATACTCTTTTATCAATAATTCTAAACATCAATCTCCCTCTACGTCTATTAGTCGTAGAATGCTCTGTATATACCAAACGAGTATTCACCCCTTTTAATATTTTAGCTAATGCTGCCACATAAAGGGATGGGAAAAGATGAACATTCACAATATCATAGTTACCTCTTTTAATAAAATTTGCTAACAATTGAACATTTTTGAACGATTTCAAATTTTCAGATAATGCAAAGCATTTTCCTCCTTGTTCTTCCAAAAACTGAACAAACTCCTTGTCTTCCGGATCTTTCAAGCTTAATACATGAACTGTATTGCCTTCTATCCTACTTAATGCAGTAGCTAAGGTTAAAACTAATGTCTCTGCACCACCACCTCTCATGAATGAATTTATGATATGCAAGATTTTCATCAGACTCCTCGTATATTCATCAATAATGAAATTAGTAAATAAAAGTTAGGTATTCCTGAATAGCAATTCCCATTTGTCAAAAACTCTACACGACTCAAATTCAAAAGAAGCCTTCTTACATTCTTGTGCAAGAAATATTGCTTTTTGAGAATCTGTAAGAACCGCCAACATTCGTTTCGATAAAGTATCTGAATCTCCTACTGGGACAAGATACTCCCTAATGCTTTCTGGAAATAGCATTCGAGGACCTCCACAAGGGCAATCGGTTGATATACAAGGTAGACCAATAGCCATAGCTTCCATCAATGCATTAGGCATTCCCTCAACATTCGAAGACAAAACAAATAGCCGCGCACTTTTTATGAAAGTAGGAACATCTGATATTTGGCCAGGTAGATGAACCCTTTCTCCTATACCAAGTGACTCAGCATATAGTTTCAATGAAGTAACATCTCCTGATCCATATATTATAAGATTATCATTCACTTGATTTGCAATTTTCGCAAATGATTCAATCAGTAATCTATGATTTTTGAATTTGTCAATTCGACCGACCGTAACTATTCCCGAACGAGACTCGCTTAGTTTCGTATTGTAGAAAACCCGATCAATAGGATTATATATAATAAATGATTTCTTCCGTATTACCTCTGGAAACCATATCTTAGCATCATGAGTTTGAAAAACAATTGCATCTCCAAAACGAAATAATATTTTGGCCAAAAAAGATGTAAAATTACTGCCATACTCAACATCCGGACTGCTGCGAACTGAAAGAATGGACTTTATGCCAGAACCAAGTTTTGCGATTATTGCTCGGAAATTAGGTTCTGCCATAAATGAAACAAGAATATCTGGCCTTTCCGATTTCAATAATTTTCTCAATCGATATATTAGTATTACATTCCTTTTAAAATAACCTTCTATCTTATTCAAATCTAATGAAATACGCTGCACATCTTCTCCATAAGAATATTCCCATGAACAAGGGAAAGATGTTATCAAAACACATTCATGTCCACGAGTCGACATTTCTGTTGCCAAATTAGTCAGCACTCTCTCAGCCCCCCCACTAGATATAGTATTAATATAGAAAAATATCTTCATAGCTATTTTTTTAAGAATTTTTCTTCAGGAAGTGTCAACAAGAATTTCCGTTTTTCTTTTAGTGATAAATTCTTGCCATGTATTTGTAAATTAAATTCCAGATTCTTCTGAATGTATTCGTCTACTGTACATATATAGCGGGCAGGATTTCCTCCCACTACCGTCCTAGGAGGTACTGATTTCGTTACTACACTACCTGCTGCTACAATAGCACCTTCTCCAATAGTAACACCTGGCATGATTTGAGAATATGCACCTATATAAGCCCAATCTTCGATTTGCACTTTTCCAAATACATCAAAATCTGGAATTCGAGAACGCACAGAGTTCCCTCCTCCATGTGTGTGAATAGCTACGCCACTCGTAATTTGAACATTATTACCAATTGTAATCAGATAAGGTTCACTACTCCATTTCCTCGTAGCTATAAAAGAATTTTCACCAACAAAAACACCTATATGTCTGGCGTAGTCAATAGGAGAAACTAAAAATCTCCAATAAAAATCAACAATTCTCCTAAAAGGATTCAGCATAATTTATAAACTAAAAGAATTACTCATAAATGCACTTGTGAAGCAACTGCTCCCACAATTTAGATATATGGTCTACTTTATATCTGTCGAGTGCATGTAATGCATTATGTTGTAGCCTCTTGCGTAACTCATTATTGTCTAATAATATTTTTAATTTCTGTTCTAATTCTAACAGATTATCAATTCCACAAATAAGACCTGTTTTATTATTAATTACAATTTCTGATTGGCGACCGTTATAATCGCAAGCAATACAAGCACAACCTTGTGACATAGCTTCAGTAAGCACTAAACCAAAACCTTCGTAACGACTACTAAGAACAAATATCTCAGCATCACGATATTCTGTTTTAATCTCCTTGGTATATGGAACAAACTCTACATTAGATATATTCTGTACTAACGACTTCAAATAATCTACATTTTTTTTGTGTCCAGCACCGACTAACCTTAGAGTCCAATCAGGATAAAAGCATGCAAGATTGCTCCATGCCTTTAACAAAATATCAAAGCCTTTGCAGTACCAAATATCCACACGTCCAACAGCAAGTATTATTTTACTTTTTGATGGAATTACTTTTTCCGGTTCCCAAGTCAAAGGATTAGGCATAACAACTACTTTTTTGAAACGACCGTTTAAAAACGTATAATCAGCTTGTGTCAAGACCGTCAGATAATCAAAATAATAGTTTCTGAAAAATTTATCTATTTTTTGGTTCAATGGGAAAGGAGCTGATTCTGGTCGTTCAAAAGAATTATGGTCAGAAACTATCACTGGACACTTATGTACCAACATGGATGCCAATTTAGCAAGTGTTGCATGAAAGTACAATATACTTACTATAACATCTGGTTTATATTTCTTTAAAACTTCCAATATCTTCCAAAATATTTTGATACGATACATGATCCAGGAATTACCCTTTCTTTCTGGACAAGAATAAATTTGCACATCTGGTAATACGGGATAAACGATAGCTATTGATGTATCCATCATAATTGCAACTTTATGTCCCAAACGGCTCAAGCCATTCGCTACATCTGCACAGACACGTTCAGCCCCCCCACCAGTAAGTTGATGGCACAGAAATAATATATTCATAATAATTGCTACAACTTGATGTTATCTATACTAAATGTCTTTGAAGTAGCTCCAGATGCCAACATAGGGAACAAGAAAGGAAGACATAAGCACCAATAGAATTCAAGCATATTTGACTTGTAGAATGCTCCGAAGAATGCAATCACAAAACACATTCGAAGCCGATATGGCACACGATATTGACGATAATACTGATTAATGAATTTCCAAAACGGACATAAGAGTAAAATCAACCCTAAAACACCATATTTATACAAAAATACCTTTCCTCCAGTGTTCCCTGAATCATATCCCATATTATCAGGAAGTACTCCACCATGACCATAAATTATCGACCCATCGAAAATGGAAGTACTGAGGGCACTATTAAGTGCGTCACCCGTTCTATTGTCAATATCCCTAATATCCTTTCCACTAATACGTTCCATGACTAAAGTCTCAAACTGCTCACCCAAAATTAAAGGCATTGTCAATACGCAAACAGCTGTAAGAACAATTGTACGAATCTTGAAACGAATTGACAACAAATAAATGGCTGCAAGTATATAAAATCCCAATGAGAATGAAGCTAGACCAAAAATCCAAAAACAGTACTGAAAATCGGTTCAATCTCTTTGTCTAAAGCTTTTGTTAATGTATAGTAAATGTCTATGAGGTATTCACGGCCACCATATGCAATATTAAAAGTATCACCAGCAACCTCACTTGGTGCAAGACATGCCTTTAAATTAGCCTCAATCACATTTTCAATGTAGGTAAAATCGCGACTTTGTTTACCGTCTCCATTAATAATAGGACGTTCATTATCAATTAACTGCTTGATGAACTTAGGTATTACAGCAGCATAAGCTCCATGAGGATCTTGCCGACGACCAAACACATTAAAATAGCGCATTCCATAGGTATCAAGCCCATAATGACGAGTATATTGTTTAGCCCATTCTTCATCACAACGTTTGGTCACAGCGTAAGGAGAAAGCAAGTTACCTTCCTTTCCCTCCGACTTTGGAAGATGGGGCTCATCACCATAGACTGAAGAACTAGAAGCATAAACGAACTTTTTCACTTTATTTTGCCGTGCAGCTTCAAGCATATTGAGAGTTCCCTGGATATTGTTACCACAATAAAAAAGAGGCATCTCTATTGAGCGAGGTACACTGCCCCAAGCCGCTTGATGTAACACATAATCCACTCCTTTACATGCTACCATACAAGAATCAAGATTCTTTATATCACCATAAATAAACTCATAGTCGGGATTACTCAAAAGCATATCCACATTAGCTTGCTTACCCGTGGATAAATCATCAAGACATCTTACTTTATAGCCGAGATTTAAAATAGCCTCACAAAGATTGGAACCAATAAAACCAGCTCCGCCAGTCACCAAGAATAAAGAACCTTGGGGAAATTTCAAATGTTTATATGCCATATATTTACAATTATTATTACATTTCCAAAAAGCAACAGCTATTCCTACATTTGCTGTAGAAATCATAGACTTCTATAAAGTTTCATATATTTTTGTGATATTATGTTTATATCATATTGTTTGGCAAAAGAATAGCATTTTTCAGCGACATTACAATATAAGGTTCTGTCTGTTAAAACCTCTTTTATGCGTAGAGCCAGTTCTTCATCATCCTGAAACTCAAACAACAATGCTACATCTCTTACCAAATCACCAATACCTGGTACATTGGAACCAATAAAAGGCTTTTTGCATGACATAGCTTCAAGCATTGAAATACTAAATCCTTCATGTTTCGAAGAAAGAACTATAACATCTGAAGCTTGTAGCAAATTAGGAACATCTTTTCTCAAACCAAGAAAATGTATACGAGAGTCTACGCCTACTGCCTTCGCATATTCTTTATTCTCGTTCAAAAAAGGGCCATCACCGATACATAATAAATGTATATCACGCTCAAGTCTCGACATCGCTTTGATAAGAGTCTTGTAATCTTTCATGAAACAAAACCTAGCTACCATTGTAACTAGTTTACAATCTGGCTTCAAACCCATTTCTGTGCGAATATTGGCAGGAATTGCATTTTCCAGTACTGAACGCAAGGGAGATATCAAGCATTCTAATGCAGATATTAGTAAGGCAAAACTCTTACTTGGCTATGAGCCAGAATATGATTTTGTGAGAGGTTTAAATGAGGCTATTGAATGGTATAAAAATAATCTGTAAAACAAGAAAAATATAGTCGAATATAATGGAAAGTGAAATTAAAATTGCCGTAATCGGTCTCGGTTACGTAGGGCTTCCTTTGGCCCGTTTGTTCTCTACCAAATACAAAACTGTTGGTTTTGACATGAATAAATCCCGTGTGAATGCATTGATGGCAGGACACGATGCTACCCTTGAAGTTTCGGACGAATTGCTGCAGTCTGCCATTGCCAATGGCTTCAAGTGCACGGCTGACATTGAAGACATTCGTGATTGCAACTTCTATGTTGTGGCAGTTCCTACCCCTGTGGATCATAACCATAATCCGGACTTGACTCCTCTGTACAATGCAAGTACCACTGTGGGGAAAGTGATTTCCAAAGGTGATATTGTAGTGTATGAATCTACAGTATATCCGGGTGTGACTGAGGATGAATGTCTTTTCCTGATTTAGCTAGACGCTTTTTCTTTTTATAACCGATATCAGTA
>ERZ825525.2765-NODE-2765-length-10566-cov-3.492912_pt1 | contig 10566 bp, 9 predicted proteins | sample MGYA00519930_ERZ825525 | MGnify/ENA primary metagenome ERZ825525 (study PRJEB31778, sample SAMEA3449203) | human gut metagenome | biome: human gut; feature: human-associated habitat; material: faeces | place: United Kingdom | collected 2010/2012 ... | reverse complement strand
GAGCGCATGACTGTTAATCATGATGTCACTGGTTCGAGCCCAGTTGGGGGAGCCACGAAAAGCAAGTCTTAATTGACTTGCTTTTTTGTTTTACAGTCCATAATATTTCCCTTAAATATAATTATTATTGCAATTCTTTTTGCTAATTGATATATTTATTTTAGAATAAACATGAAAAGAGTGAGTGTTATGGCAAAGAAAAAGCATACGAAAATAATCACTGAACCTGATGGCACAAAAGTTGAGCTTGATTATAGTTTTAGGGCTTTTATGGACATGGTTATAAATCATCCACCGGAAAAAGCTGCGGCAAGTATCAGGCGTAGCCGCAATGCAAAGAAAATGGCTAAGAAGCGCAAAAGAAATCGCCGTAAGGCGAGAAATTTGGTTATTGCCCGACATTGCGGGAAGGCGTTAAATGAATTTGTATTTGGCAAATAGGAGTGAAATTTATGGCAGTAAAGAATGATTATGACCTTAACTTATTAACAATTTATTTAATGAGCAGGTCAAAAAATGAAATCAAAATGTCGATTGATGAAATTGAAAGAATTGCTTGCGGTAAATTACCTGATTTTATGCATACTTATTCAGGCAGCTATCGCTTTTGGTATAACGATTATAATCGTAATCCGTCATATGCGCATTATTGGCTAGATGCAGGTTACTTTGCACAACCTGATTTTAATAATTCTGTTGTTTATTTTACTAAGTCAGTGGATAAATTCATTAAGCGAAAGACCGATTATAAAAAGCCTGCCGCTGTTAAAAAAGCTGATATAAATTTAGATACCGCATTAAATGCAATTAAAAAATATCATAACTCAGTAAATAGCAACTATACAAGGTACAAATCTTGGGAACATTGCTATAATGCTTTTAAAAAATATAGAAAAGACGAAAGCAAAACGGAATTATTATGCCTTCATTTAAGCTGTTACCTTGCGAGCTGGGGAATGCTTCGTAATTCAGGTTTGATGAATTATGATTATTTTGTTCATAAACCTTTTATTGAGGAAATTTCAAAGCCGAAATACGATAAATTATACAGTGATTTTTGTGATATTGATTCTATATTCCAAGCTGTAAAGGAAATCGAGGATAAATATCCAAATGATATCTCATCAACCGATACATTTAAAACGAAAATATTATTGGGCGTGTTCGGTTGTGCTCCTGCTTACGATAGATATTTCAAACAAGCGGTTAAAAAATATCAAATTTGTTCTTCTAATTTTAATGAACGTTCTATGGCTCAACTTTATTCATTTTATAATGATAATAAAGAGGCTTTTGAGAATTTGCGAAAGCAATTAGAAAGTAATGGGACGCCATATCCGCCTATGAAGCTGATGGATATGTGCTTTTGGCAAATCGGGATTGATTTAGAAAAAGAAAAAAGTTAATTTTGAAATAGATAACCCCCTGCTTCGGTATTAGCCAAACAGGGGGTTTTAATATTTATTGTGTTTGTTGATTTTCTTCGGCAAAAGCACGATATTACATTCTAATTTTACCGAATGAATATGATTTTATTTAAACTTATAGCCTCTGCCCCAAATAGTCTTGATACAGTCGGTGTTTTCGTCTGCCTCCTTAATTTTGTCACGCAGGCGGTTGATATGGACTGTAAGAGTGGAGGTGTCACCGAGGGAATCATAACCCCAAACGCTTTCAAAAAGCTCTGCTTTTGAATAAATCGTGTTAGGGTGGGAGGCTAAAATATAAAGCACCTCAAATTCCTTTTTGGTAAGCGTGATTTCCTTATCGCCGACGAATGCCTCGCCCGTATTTTTGAAAAGCTTGATATTGTCACGCACAAGAACGTCCTTTTCCTGCTCGTTTTGGCTTGTAAGAGTTTTGTATCTGTTAATGTGCGCCTTAATTCTTGCCACAAGCTCGGCAGGGGAGAACGGCTTAACAATATAATCGTCCGCTCCAAAACCGAGGCCCGAAATTTTGTCTATTTCATCTCTCTTTGCGGTAACGAAAATAACGGGCGTGTTCTTTGTTTCTCTGATTTTTTTGCAAATATCAAAGCCGTTAATACCCGGAAGCATAACGTCAAGCAAAATTAAATCGTAATCGTTATTAAGCGCAAGCTCAAGACCGTCGTTTCCGTTTGTTGCACCCTGTGCCTCCATATTGCTTGCTTCAATATAATCCTTTTCAAGTTCGAGGATGTTCTCATCGTCTTCAACTATTAAAATCTTACTCAATATTATCTGTCCTTTCCTTAATTTTCGGCATTGAAATGAATATTGAAAGACCCTCTCCCTGCTTACTGCTTGCCCAGATTAAGCCACCGTGAAGTTCGACAATCTGCTTGCAAACAGCCAAGCCTAAACCGGAGCCTTGCGAAACCTTTGTTCTTGCAGGGTCTGTTCGATACATTGTATCAAAAATTTTAGTAAGGTTTTCACTTTCAACGCCGGAGCCGTTATCTGTAAGTTCAATAATAACCGTGCGATCGTATTCGCTGACAATAAGACGAACCATACCCTGCCTGTCATCACGTGCATATTTTATTGAGTTCATAACAATGTTTCTGAAAACTCGTGCAAATGCGTCGGTGTCAACACTTATTTGCGTGTCTTTGTTGACATTGCATTGAAGTGAAAAATCAAAATTGCTTCTTTCAAGCAGTTCTTTGATTTCTTCGGCGCCGTCGTCAATAAATTCTTTTAAATTAACGTTTACCCTGTTGAGCTTGTAGCTTTTCAGCTCATAACGTGAAATATTCAAAAGTTCGTTAAGTATTTTTTCCGTATCGTCAATCGAGGAGCAAATTCTGTCTATATATTTCTTCTGCTTTTCAGGCGTTGCGGCAATTCCGTCACGAAGCCCTTGCGCATAGCCTTTTGCCGAGGTAAGTGGAGTTCTTACATCATGTGCAATTCCGGCAATTAGCTCCTTGCGCTGTTCATCTGCCTTGTTTTGCTTTTCTATGGAATTTTTCAGCCTCAATCTCATTTGATTAAAACTTTCAACCGTTTGCCCAAGCTCGTTTTTGGATTTGTAATCTATTTCATAATCAAGATTGCCACGTGCGATTTCGTCAGCGCCATCGGCAATTTTTTTTATTGGATTAACTATTGTTTTAGATGTTATAAATGAAATAATCACTATTGCAAGAACAAAAACGGCAACAATGATTAAAGCAATTATGCCCGTTCTGCCAAGCAAAAGATTAGTAAATTCCTTTGCCGCATAGTGCGTGCTTGCGTTTTTAACCGTGTAGTTTTTATTTACCGCCACTATCAAATATTTATCGGATTTTGAGTTGGCGTGTGTTACGATTACAAGACCGTTGTTTCCAAAATAATTCAGATTTTCGTTTTTGTTTACGTTGACTATCTCGTTAGCTTCTTTTAATATATCGCTTTTTGATGATGAATAAAACGGTTTTCCGTTTTTCTCGATATATATGCTTGAACCGAGACGCTCAATAGGAGAAATAAACTCGCTCAAGCTTTCGGTCTTTTTCTTATCGTTTTCATCAGATAAAAGTGAGTTTGAAATGCTGCTTATCGTTTGCGACCATTGAATTTGGTTTACGGTGGAGTATGAATTTGTAGTAACACTCGAAATGTTAAAATATGAGCCTGTGAAATATATAAGCAAAGGAGAAAAAGCGCCGATTAGAATAATAGGTATAAGTATACCCAAAATTGCCGTTAAAATAATCCTCGTGCTGATTTTTAAATTTTTAGAACTTCGATTTTTTTTCGGCTTTTCCTTTTTTGTTTTTTTACTGCTCAATTGTCCTCTCCGTTTCTCTTTGATTCCTGCAAAGCCTCAATAAGCCCGCCAAAATGAATTTCAGCAAAGCGATACGCCTCGTCTGCAATGTTAGATGATTCATGAGTGACTTGGTATTTGATTATTCCGCAGGTGCCGGAAATTATGTATTGAAGCGAATATTCGCTTATGCCATCAATATCTGAGCTGATAAGGTCAAGCGCACGTCGAATACCTTGCTGCAACTTTTGAGTAAGCAAATCAGAACCTGAACTTGAAAGCAAAACCCTGTAAGCCTCTCTGTCCTCTTCAATGGTTTTGATTCCCATTTTAATAACGCTTGCCGCACCGTAGATGTCAACCCTAAGCTTTCTTGTTTCACGCCTTAATTGCTTGCCTACGCCGATAAAAAGCTTGAACACAAGCTCGTCGCAAATCTTGTTGAGCAAATCAAACTTGTCGTTATAGTGCAGGTAAAACGTGTTACGGCTTATCATTGCACGCTCTGTGATGTCTTTAACCGATATATGGTCAAAGCCCTTTTCCTCGATAAGCTCATAAAAAGCGTTTTTGATTGATTTTTGCGTTCTCTTAATTCTTAAATCTACTGTTCCGTCCCTTTTTGCCATTTTATTCTCCTTACCATTTAATTATTAGTCATGGTGTTCAATAACTAACTATTAAGTTTATTTTACCATTATTTAACACAACAATCAATAACTAATTGCTTATTTGTTTGACAATGTATTAACTATAAGATATTATAGATGTAATACAGTAATTTTTATAATTTCTTTATTTTTTCTTTGCCACTCTTTAGATTATATGATGTTTAATATAATCATCGGATGGGAATTATTTTATAACGGAGAATATGATATGCAAAATGTACTTGTTTGCGATGATGACGAGGCTATCCTCGAATCATTAAGGATTTATCTTGATAATGCAGGATTTAATGTTATTACGGCGGTTGACGGTCAGGATGCACTTGAAAAGGTGCAAAATAACGAAATTCACTGCGTTGTGCTTGACATTATGATGCCTCGCCTTGACGGACTTAAAGCAACACTGAAGATTAGGGAAAAATATAATTTTCCTATTATTCTTCTTTCTGCAAAGAGTGAGGATACGGACAAAATTACAGGTCTTGGCTTCGGCGCAGACGATTATGTGACTAAGCCGTTTAATCCGCTCGAACTTGTTGCAAGGGTTAAATCGCAAATAAGACGTTATGTAAATCTCGGCAGTATGGTTGCTACCCCGACAAGGCTTGTAACGGGCGGTCTTGTGCTTGATACGGACGCTAAAAGTTTGTCTGTTGACGGCGAGGGCGTTAAGGTTACACCGATTGAGTATAAGATTATGGAATATCTTATGACAAATATGGGCAGGGTACTTTCTTCCTCTCAAATTTATGAGGCGGTGTGGAACGAGCCGAGCTTTACAAGCGAAAAAACAGTGACCGTGCATATCCGTAATATCCGTGAAAAAATTGAAATTAATCCCAAAGAGCCGAAATATATAAAGGTGGTGTATGGTCTTGGATACAAATGTGAAAAAATTTAAGTATTCTTATTTAGGAAAATTATTGTGCATAGTTCTTGCGCTTATAACAGGTCTTTCGGCGATATTTTTAACTACTGCCGAGGTTTTGACTGTTATAAATAACAAAGTAAACGGCAATGATTATTCATATTATACTTTAAATACCGGCGTTGAGGATAACATTGAGCAAAGCATAGCTAACGGAGTAAACAAGGTACATTTAGACCCAAAGGGGCTTGAAAAGAATCTTAATTCTCAAAAGACGAAGGCTTGCAAAAGTGTTTATAAACAGGTGATGAGCCAGCTTAATTCTTATCTTGATAAGCTAACGATTGATGAGGACGGCTTTGACCAAAACGGTATGCAGTACAGCGAAAACAATCCAATCAGCTATTATTTAGATGATGATTCTGCTTCATATAGTGTAGACGGCGAAAATTATTTTAAATATTTGGATACCTGTTTAGACGTATTTTCATACAGTCCCGACGGCGTAACTCTAAAAAATTATGAGAGTAAGCTTTATAAGGATATTGAAAAAAGTTATGATAATTACGTAAAAACTCAAATTTCTCAATATAAGAACTATGAATATTGGGGTATTAAGGACGGCATTGAATACATAATCATAAAAAATAATAAGGTTGCTTATAAAACCTCGGATTTGTCCGTAAAAGAGATTATGGCAAAGCACGACAGCTTTAAGATTGAAAACGGAAAAATTTTCAGTGAGGAAATTCCCGAAAAAACGCTTAAAAGCATAATGCAAAGCTACAGTGGAAACTTTAAGGCAAAGGACTATTCCTTGTATGCTTATATAAACACCTCAAAAAACGAGCCTAATGTTTCAAATTATTTTGAGACTATGAGGCAGTTTAACGATTATGCAGGCAAGGTTAATGATAATCTTGTTAAGCTTGCAATTATTGATGTCATTTTGCTTGCCGCTTCTTTTGTTATTGCGTTTTATTATTTCAAAATAGTAGGCAAAAAGGACGATGACTCGCCTGCAAAGCTGATATTTATAGATTATATTCCTCTGCTTCTTCAGCTTGGTATAGTCGGCGGTAGCGGCTTCGGGCTTGTTGCGCTTTTGATAAGCGTATTTGATGAGTTTGATGATATAACACTTCTCTTAGCCATTTTTGCAGGAATTTGCTTTGGCTGTTGGGTGCTTCTTTTTGAGCTTTGCTGTTCGGTTGCAAGGTATTCTAAAAGCGGAAAGAAATTTTACAAGCATCTGCTTCTTTATTGGCTCGGCTTTGCACTTTTCCATATTTTCAAATTTATAATTAAGCTGATTAAGGCTTGGCATAGGTTTAATAAAAAGCTTTTCGGCACATTTAAGCTCTACGCTTATAAGCCAAAGACGTTTGTAAGAAATATAATTTTGCTTTCGCTTGCATTTTTTGCCGTAAATATAGCCTTGATAATTATTATTGTAGTTTTCTTCTCGACTTCGCTCAATGGTTTTGCATTTGTCTTTATTGCAGGCGATGTAGTTGCGAATACCTTTGCACTCAGGGCGGTTTGCAAGTATTTTAAAACGCTTGACGAAATTATTTATGCGTCATCACAGCATATCGACGTGCCGATGGCATTAGATACACTTCCTCAGTCGCTGAAAATCCTTGCCGACAGTATGAAATATACTAATGCAGAGCTTCAAAATGCAATTGCTAAGGCGGTTAAGGACGAGCGACTTCGTGCCGAGCTTATTACCAATGTTTCCCACGATTTAAAAACTCCTCTTACGTCGATTATCACTTATGTTGATTTGCTTAAAAATTGCGATATTGCAGACCCTAAGGCGCAGGAATATATCCACGTGCTTGATGATAAGGGTGCTAAGCTTAAAAGGCTTATTGACGATTTGATTGAGGCGTCAAAGGTTACGAGCGGTAATGTAAGCGTTAATCTTGCGCCTATGAATTTGTCGGAGCTTTGCTTGCAATCAACTGTTGACGTGCAGCAGGATTTTGATAAAAATAACTTAAATCTTGTGGTTAAACAGGGCGAAAAACCCGTAACCGTTACTGCCGACGGCGCAAAAACGTTTAGAGTTATTGAAAATCTGCTTTCAAATGCACGCAAATACAGCGCACGAGGCTCACGTGTATATGTCAGCGTGTATGAGCAGGGCGGCAAGGGAATTTTCGAGATTAAGAATATCTCGGCTCAACCTCTTGATATAACACCCGATGAGCTAACAGAGCGCTTTGTGCGTGGCGATAAATCACGTACTGCCGAGGGCAACGGCTTGGGATTGTCAATTGCAAAGGAGCTTTGCAAGGTGCAAAACGGTGAGCTTGAATTGTCAATCGACGGCGATTTGTTCAAGGCAAAGGTAGAGTTCCCGTTAGCATAAATATATAATAAAAAAGGTTCGGAAAAATCCGAACCTTTTTCTAGACTTTGATAAAGCGGCTAAACCGCGCCGAATAATATAAATAAGCTTCTTTGCCTCCCTTGCAAAGGGAAGTGGGTGCAACTTGTTGCACTCAGAGGAATTGGAAAGAGGGCAAGGACATCGAGTCCTTGCCCTCTTTGGCGCTTTCCGTCTTTTGCTCGGGGGCAGTACCCACGTACAGCACCACCTCGCAAAGCACGAAATTTATCTCACTTTCTCGAAGTCTATCTTATAATTTATTTTCCCTTTAAAACAGGGGAAAGCGGCTTATAAATAAGCATTGTTATTCCTGCGCAGATTAAGCCTTTAACGAATGTAAACGGCAGATTGAAAATTAACAATGCCTGCAAAATGCTCTTTGTTTTCGGCAAAATCACTTGATACATTTGAAGCACTGCCGCTTCGGGAAAGCCCAAAACATTATAATAAAGAGGATATATAATAAAGTAGTTAAACGGCACGCTGATTACTGCCATAACAAGTGACGCTGCAATTCCAGCCACGAGCGCTTCGCCCTTTGTTTTTTTATGCTTATAAATCAAGCCTGCCACAAGTGCAAAGCTTGCGCCGAGCAAGAAGTTTGAAAGTTCACCGACAAAGCCGCTCTGGCTAACAGCCATATGAATTAAGTTTTTTAAAAGTGCAATAATCACACCTGCAAGCGGACCGTAAGCGAATGCGCCGATAAGTTCGGGCAAATCTGAAAAGTCAAGCTTGATGAAACTCGGCATAATCGGTATGGCTATTTCAACATATTGAAGCCCTACCGCAACCGCCGTCAGCATTGCCGTGCCTGTAATAAGTCTGATTTTGTTTGTTTGCTTTTTTTCCATAATTTTCTCCTTTTGGGCAAAAGAGAAGCCCCAACAAATATGTTGGGGCGCAATGCTTGAACTTGGCAAAATTATTAAAATTTGCCTAAACATTTCTCTCATCCGGACTTTAACCGTCGGTAACGGAATTGCACCGTTTCGGCCGCCTTGGCGGTTCGCAGACTTTACTGCCGGTGAGGAATTGCACCTCGCCCTGAAATATTTTATTAGATTTTTAAAAATCTATAATCATTATATTCTATTTTACAAATTTGTCAATAGCTTTGTTGAATTCGTCGAGCATGGCGGTGTCGCCCTTTTCAACTGCATGAACAATGCAATGGTCAAGATGGTCTTTTAAAATAACTTTGCCCGTATTGTTAAGCGCAGATTTAACAGCTGCAAGCTGAATTAAAACGTCTGAGCAATCGTCGCCGTTTTCAACCATTTGCTTAACCTTTTGAAGATGACCTATTGCACGTGCAAGGCGGTTTGAAACCTCTTTTGTATGCTCGTGGGAATGAGTATGGGCGTGCGAAAGATTTTGCTCAATTTGAGTTTTAGAATTTTCTTTTTCACTCATACTCTCACTCCTTTTTGAATTAAATTTGTGCAAGTGCCTGTTCAATGTCGGCAATAATATCCTCGCAGTCCTCAATTCCGCAGCTGAAACGGATAAGGTCAGGCGTTACGCCGCATTCCTTAAGCTGTTCGTCAGTAAGCTGACGGTGAGTGGTTGAAGCGGGGTGCAAGCAGCAGCTTCTTGCATCTGCCACGTGTGTTACGATTGCCGCAAGTTTAAGCGAGTCCATAAACTTTGTAGCCGCAGCTCTGCCGCCCTTAATGCCGAAGCTTACTACGCCGCAGGTGCCGTTTGGCATATATTTTTGTGCCTTTGCATACTGCTTGTCATCTTCAAGCATAGCACAGTTTACCCAAGTTATTTTATCGTGATTTTTAAGATATTCAGCCACTTTTTTAGCATTTTCGCAATGCCTTGCAACACGAAGATGGAGCGATTCCAAGCCGACGTTTAATAAAAATGCATCATGCGGTGACGGCATGGAGCCGAGGTCACGCATAAGCTGAACGGTTGCTTTTGTGATATATGCGCCCTTGCCGAAAGTGTCAGAATAAGTTATTCCGTGGTAGCTTTCGTCAGGTGTTGTAAGCCCAGGGAATTTGTCGTTTTGCGTCCAATCAAAATTGCCGCTGTCAACTATTACACCGCCGATAGTTGAAGCGTGACCTTCCATATATTTTGTTGTGGAATGGGTTACGATATCAACGCCCCAATCAAATACACGGCAGTTAATCGGTGTTGCAAAAGTGTTGTCAACAATGAGCGGAACGCCGTTTTTGTGAGCAACTTTGGCAAATCGCTCGATATCAAGAATATCAAGGCTCGGATTAGAAATTGTTTCGCCGAAAACAGCCTTTGTGTTCGGCTTAAATGCAGCTTGAATTTCCTCCTCTGTAGCGTCAGGGCTTACAAAGGTAAAGTCAATTCCGAGCTTCCTCATTGTGACGTTAAAAAGATTGTATGTTCCGCCGTAAATTGCAGAGGAGCTTACAATATGGTCGCCAGCCTGTGCAATGTTAAATACTGCATAAAAGTTGGCTGCTTGACCGCTTGATGTAAGCATTCCCGCAACGCCGCCCTCAAGCATAGTGATTTTTGCGGCAACGGTATCGTTAGTAGGGTTTTGAAGTCGAGAGTAGAAATATCCGCTTTTCTTTAAGTCGAAAAGATCTCCCATTTCTACGCTTGAATCGTATTTGTATGTTGTGCTTTGAACGATGGGCAAAACCCTCGGCTCACCGTTTTTCGGGCGGTATGCGCCCTGCACGCAGATAGTACCTTGTTTCATAATATAATATTCCCTCTTATTTAGGTTGTGAATAAGCAGCCATAACCGCACCTGAATTGTTAATGTTATCACGTTTTATTTAATAAAGTATATGTATAATTAAATAATCTATATCAACAACTTTGTAACGATACGATTTTAGGTATCGAGATACCGTAATCGTATCGTTAGGTGCTTTGAGCCT
>ERZ825525.2764-NODE-2764-length-10568-cov-3.970893_pt1 | contig 10568 bp, 9 predicted proteins | sample MGYA00519930_ERZ825525 | MGnify/ENA primary metagenome ERZ825525 (study PRJEB31778, sample SAMEA3449203) | human gut metagenome | biome: human gut; feature: human-associated habitat; material: faeces | place: United Kingdom | collected 2010/2012 ... | reverse complement strand
TGGCCAAGCTGCCGCTGGCCCTTCAGGTGAACGCGGATACCCTGCTCCGCTGGGGGACCCGTCGGCAGGGGCTTGAGCTTCTGGAGCTGACGGCGACGCCGCTGCTGGGCAGCGACTGCCACGACATGACCAAACGACCGCCAAATCTGAAAGGGGGAAGAGAGATGGTGCGGCGCAAGCTGGGCGAAGCGTTCCTTGCACAGATGGATGAGAACGCCCGTCGGCTGACGGCACCTACTCTCGCGCAAGTGTGAGGTTCCGAGAGGAAAAACGACTCCGCCGGAAGGACGTCCTCAAGGCGGGCGTGGCGGCGGCAGTGGCGCTGGCACTGCTGGCCGGCGGCGCAGCGGCCCTCCATTTCTGGGAGAACGACCGCTATGCGACCGGCTCCGACGAGGTGGGCAGCGCCGTCATCGCGGCCCCGGAGGAGCAGAAGGAAATCACCTACGACGGCAGCACCTACCGTCAGCGCTCCGGCCTTGAGACGTACCTGATCATGGGCATCGACGTCAAGGGCAAGGCCGTGGCCGTGGACAGCTACGAGGGCGGCGGACAGGCCGACGTCCAGATGGTGCTGGTGGTGGACGACGCCAACAAGACGTGGCAGGTGCTGCAGATCAACCGCGATACCATCACGAAGGTGCCGGTACTGGATGTTCTGGGCGGGGTGGCGGCGTATGCCGACGAGCAGATCGCGCTGGCCCATTATTACGGCAATGGCCGGGAGAACAGCTGCGAGAACACCGCGCTTGCCGTCTCGATGCTGCTGGACGACCAGCCCATCGACGGATATTTTGCATTGAACATGGACGCCGTGGGCATCGTCACCGACCTTGTGGGAGGCGTGACCCTGACCGTCACCTCGGATTTCTCCGAGATCGACCCCACGCTGGTGCAGGGCGAAGAGGTGACGCTGGACGGCGAGAAGGCGCTGACCTATGTGCGCAGCCGCCACCACATCGACGACCAGACCAACATCGCCCGCATGGCCCGTCAGCGGCAGTTCCTCGCCGCGCTGGAAGAAAAGCTCCGGCAGCAGGACAGCCAGTTCGCAGCCGAAGCCTATACGGCGCTGGAGGACTACATGGTGACGGACATCGCCAGCGGCACGGCCGCAAAGATCGGCGAAAAGCTCAAGCAGTACAAACAGCTCGACACCCTGACCATCGACGGCGAGAACGTCATCGAGAACGGCTACTGGGCCTACCATCTGGACGAGTCCAGCCGGGAGGCGACCGTCTTACAGCTGTTTTATGAAAAAGTACGATAAGGGAATAGGAAACTGGAAAGGTAGGATCAATCAGTGGGCAAGGAACAACAGGCACTCAATCCGGCGGCCATCAACGGCGCAGAGACAGAAGAAGAGATCGATCTCGTAGAGGTATTCTACCTGCTGTGGGGGCACATCCTGCAGATCATCGCCTGCTTTCTGGCGGGCGCACTGCTGGCGTTCGGCTTTACGTATTTCTTCGTGACGCCGATGTATCAGGCCTCGGCCAGCATCTACATCGTGTCTGCCTCCAACAACTCCATCGTCAACCTGACCGACCTGCAGATCGGCTCTCAGCTGACGGCGGACTATCAGGAGCTGATGCTCAGCCGTCCACTGCTGCAGGATGTCATCAAAAATCTGGACCTCGACACCAGCTACCGCAGCCTTGCAGGGCAGGTCAGCATCACCAACGCCAATGACACCCGCATCCTCAAAGTGACCGTCACCGACAGCGACCCCGAGCGGGCGGCAGACATCGCCAACGAGCTGATCAAGCAGGCCCGCATCTACCTGCCCGAGATCATGGAGACGGAGACGCCCAACGTGGTGGAGGACGCTGTGGTGCCCACCCAGAAGTCCAGCCCCAGCTACGCCAAGAACACGGTGCTGGGCGCACTGCTGGGCGCTGTTCTCTGCTGCGGCGTGCTGCTGGTGCAGTACCTGATGAAGGACAGCTTCGATACGCCGGACGATGTGGCCAAGTATCTGGGCGTCCAGCCGCTGGCTACCATCCCGGAGGTCGATCTGGGCAGCTTCAACCACAATGACACCAAGAAGAAGAGCGCCTTCCGCTGGAACGACGTGATGAGCAGATAAGAGGGGGAGAACGACCATGAATAAGCTTCAAATCGGCAAGATGCCGCAGCTCCCCTTCGAGGTGAGCGAGGCCATCAACCAGCTGCGCATCAATCTGAGCTTCTGCGGCAGCGATGTCAAGACCATCATGATCACCAGCAGCACGCCCAATGAGGGCAAGAGCTTCGTGACCATGCAGCTGTGGCGGATGATCGCCGAGCTGGGCACACCCGCCGTCCTCATCGACTGCGACTTCCGCAAGTCGGAGATGCGCAGCAAGTACGGGATGTCCACCTCCGGCCAGCTCATCGGCGGCGTCCATTATCTGGCGGGCAAGGCCGAGCTGGATGACGCCATCTATGAGACCAACGTCCCCAACGGGTATATCATCCCGGTGGCAAAGACCGTGACCAACCCCACCATCCTGCTGGAAAGCGAACGCTTTGCGCAGATGATCAAGCATTGCCGCCAGCGTTTCGGTGTCGTGCTCATCGACACGCCGCCCCTCGGCAGCGTGGCCGACGCCATGAACATCGCCACCCACTGCGACGGCACCGTTCTGGTGGTGCGCGGCGGTGAGACGCCCCGCAAGGTCGTGGGCGATTCGGTCCAGCAGCTCAAGCGCACCGGAGTGCCCCTTCTGGGTGTCGTGCTGGACCGCGCAGAAATGAATAGTAAGTCGAGCCTGTATTATAAACGCTACTACAAGTCCGGCTACTATTATAAGGGATACGGCAGCGAGAAATCGCAGCCTGTCCAGAAATAAATATGGAGGTAATCGTTATGAAAAAGAAATTCGTAGTAGCAGTCGCCGCTGTGGTGATGGCAGCTGTCATGAGTGTTTCTGCTTTCGCAGCTGACGGCGTGACGGTGTCCAGCATCACCGGCGACGCCACCGGCCCTGCCAGCGAAATTTTTGTTCCTCAGTCTAGTGCTGAGGCCAGCGCAACGGCTAATGCTGCTTATAATACCCTCGCTTCTACCGAGGGCAGCGTTGCCGATAAGCTGACTGCCCTTGCAGGCGGCAAGGCTACGGCTGACGCCGCCGCAGCAGCAGGCGTCAAGTCTGCAAATGACCTGTCCGTCCGTGCCATCGGTGATGTGCTGGTGGAAGGCGAAGTCTCGGTCAGCGTCAATGGGATCGGCAATGTTGCAGTCATCATGTATCTGGACAGCAACGGTAACTGGGTGGTCACTACCGCTCGCGTTGTGAACGGCCGCGTCATCTTCAGCCTGCCTTACCCCACCACCGTCGTCATCCTGTCTGTCTAAAACGGACTCCTGAGCAGCATTCCGGGCAGGAGGGGGCGTTTATCTCCGGCCCGAAACGGCTCTGAGGGATGGGAAAGACCCAACCGAATGAAAAGGCCCACGGCTTCGTGCTCTCTGCACGGGCCGGGGGCCTTTTTGCGTCTGCGGAAAGAAGAGGGGGCTTTTTTGGGCGGTTAAGAAAGGGCGATACCATTTTTGCGCAGGCTATGCTATAATAAAAAGGAAACAAGAGGATGGGGAGGGGCCGACATGGAGCGAAAGCGCATTTGTCCATACTGTATGCAGGAGCTGGAAGAGGGGAGGGCACAGTGCCCCCACTGCGGCCGGGAGCTTGCAGGGCGCAACCCGGCGGGCAGTCTCCCCGCGGGCACGGTGCTGGCAGGCCGGTATACGGTGGGGGACATCAAGAGCGTGGACGGTGAGGGCATCCTCTACCGGGGCGTCGAGAACACCGGGCCGTTCCGCGTGACCATCAAGGAGTATATGCCCCTGACGCTGGCCGCAGAGCGGGGAAAGGACTGCATCCTCCGCCCGAAGCCCGGCAGCGAGGTGCTGTTCAAGACCACCCGGATGGATTTTGCCGACCTCTACCGCTTCATCCAGCGCATCACCCCGGCCAACGGCCTCGAGGCGGTACTGGACGTCTTTGAAGAGAACAACACGGTCTACGCCGTCATGGAGAACCCCGGCGGCTGTCCGCTCCAGAAGTGGCTCGAAGAGCACGGCACTGTGACGCCGCAGCAGGCCTGCGCGATGCTCGAACCGGTGTTCCGGGGGGTGGAGGCCATGCATCAGGTGGGGCTTGTGCACCGGGGCATCTGCCCGGCCAACATCCGCATTCTGGACAATGGCCGCGCCCGGCTGACGGGCTATGCGACGGTGGGCCTGCGGACGGCGGGCAGCGGCCTCCACGAGCAGCTGTACGAGGGCTACTCGGCCCCGGAGCAGTATTCCACGGCGGAGTTCGAGGGCCGCTACACCGACGAATACAGCCTTGCAGCGGTATTCTACCGGATGGTCTGCGGGGTAAGCCCCGTCCCGGCGGCCCAGCGCCTCGTCTCCGACTCTAACCCCAAGGCCCGCACCGTCTCCTCGGCTGTGCCGCCCTACGTCTCGGAGACGCTGTATCTGGGCCTCCGCCTCAAGCCGGTGGAGCGCATCCAGACCGTCCAGCAGCTCTTCCGCGCCCTCTCGGAGCGGGAGTATGCCGAGGAGCTGGCCCGGAGTCTGGCCCCCCGGACGTCTCCCGCCCCGCAGGAGACGAGAGCGCCCGCAAAGGCCGAGCTGCTCAGCGTCCGCAACCTGCTGGCCGGCATCCTCATCCTGCTGAGCGTCCTCATCGTGCTGATCCTCTGGGGGCTTCTGAGCCGCCAGAACGACGCCCACCCCGCGCCGGCGGCCTCGGAGCCGGACTCCGTCAGCGAGGCCGCCAGCGAGCCGGTAAACGAAACCGTCGCCCTGACGCCAGATCTCGTGGGCCGCGACTATGACGAGGAGGTGCGGAACAACCGCAGCTATATCAACGACTACCTCTTCTATGTTACGCTGGAATACAGCAACACGGTGGAGAAGGGCCGCATCATCCGGCAGACGCCGGAGGCGGGCGAGGTCATCCAGAAGGGGGACACCATCAGCCTCGTGGTCAGCCGAGGCCCCCAGATGATGGAGATGCCCGACATCATCGGCCAGACGCAGGACAGCGCCGTGCAGGAGCTTGCCGCCAAGGGGCTGAACGCCACCTGCTTCACGGTGGTCAACGACGGCTCGGAGGCCGCAGGCTGTGTCGTCTCGGCCAGCGAGGACGCCGGGACGATGGTGGAGGTGGGCACCACGGTGGTGCTCTATATCGCGGGTGATGCCGCCGCCAGCGCCTCCGGCAGTACCGAAACACCACCTGACACCGAAGGCCCTGCCGTCGGCGGCGACACCGTGCAGGATGGCATTGAATACGATACGGATTAAACAAAAAACATCTGCAATACGGTCTTCGGGAATCGAAGAAGTGTTGCAGATGTTTTCGGTTTTATGAAAAGCCTCTCCCTTTGGGAGAGGTGTCACCGAAGGTGACGGAGAGGGCAAGCCCGTGAGGGTAGGGCTGCTCACGCAACGATAGGCAGGCTCTTTGTCAAAGCGATGTTATCGCAGTGCGGTTGTGTTACCGTGAACATCCTTGCCCTCTCAGGCGCTTTGCGCCAGCTCCCCCAAAGGGGGAGCCTTATAGGCGGGCATTGACCTCTAGGTCGATTTGCGTACAGACACCTTCAAGATTCCGGTCAACATCGTGATTGGAAAAGCGAAGCACCTTCAAACCGTAAGCGCGCAATATCTGGCTTCGTTCTTCATCGTAACACTGGCCTTGTTTTGTATAATGCTGCGACCCATCGATTTCGACGACCAGACGAGCCTGCGCACAGTAAAAGTCTACGATGAAAGACTCAATGATCCGCTGCTTGTAGAACTTTACAGGGTAAGTGCGCAGATACTCATACCAGAGCTTGCGTTCCTGTGGGGTCATGTCACGACGAAGTCGGCGAGCAGTGTCCAGCATTCGGAAGTTCTTTACAACGGTCGTCTTCTTCATGATGGTGTCCTCGAAAGCGGAAGAGAAGAGGCCTTACGGAATATCCAAAGCCTCTCCCGTTGGGAGAGGTGTCACCGGAGGTGACGGAGAGGGCAAGCCCGTGAGGGTAGGGCTGCTCACGCAGCGATAGGCAGGCTCTTTGTCAGGGCGATGCTATCGCAATGCGGCTGTGTCACCGTCAGCAGCCTTGCCCTCTCAGGCGCTTCGCGCCAGCTCCCCCAAAGGGGGAGCCTTTGCAACGGGTAAGATTCACATTTTGCCATTACCTATTACTATATCAAAGTAATAAGTCCAAATTGTAAACGACGTGGATTCTTAATAAAAAAATAAGGTATGCCCGGAGGCAGGTGCCTCCGGGCATACCATTACGAGGCATTGTCATCCGGCGGCCCGAGAGCCGCCGGACGAAATACACTTCAGATTCTAGGGGTTACTGATTAGAGAGAGGTGCCGTCAATCTTCATGACCTTGTCGTTGAAGAGAACCTTGGCATCGGAGGTGCCCAGGGTGTAGGCGACAGAAGCCATGCCCAGAACCTGCATGACCTTGTTGCCGAAGGTCATGTCGTCAGTACGAACAGGATTCTTCGGGTCGGTAACGTCCCACAGGCCGAACATGTTCTGGTTGATGGAACCATCCTCACCGAAGATCTTGTTGCCGTCATCGCCGCCCCAGTTGCCGCTGAACATAACGCCCAGAGTGTTAGCAACAGTAGATGCGAAGAAAGAGTTGCTGATCAGTTTGATCACGTTGGTGTTGAAGGTCTTGACGTTAGAAGCGTTCCAGATAGGAGCGGTGGTGTCAGCCAGAACGGAGAACAGGTCAGCGCCGCCGTAGACGACCTCAGAGTTAACAGCAGTAAAGTTTGCAGGCATCATCATAATGAATTACTCCCTTCAAATGAATGAAAAACAAATTTAGTCGGCCCAGTTCCCAGATGCGCATCCGGAAAGAAAGCCATTTATGTAACCGCGTGCGCACGCGGCTGCAACGAATTAGTAGGTGATGGACTCGCCATCGTCCTCGTCCTCCACCACTTTCGCGGCGGCGGCAGGTGGGGGCTGCTCCGCTTTTTTCTTGTTGCGGAAAATGCCCTGCTGCAGGCTCCAAAGCTCGTAGTACTTGCCCTGCTTTGCCAGCAGCTCTTCGTGGGTGCCCCGCTCCACGATCTCGCCGTGATCCATGACCAAGATGAGGTCACAATCCCGGATGGTCGAGAGGCGGTGGGCGACGATCAGCATCGAGCGGTCTGCAAGCTGGTTGTAGATCATATCAAAGATGGTATTCTCTGTGCCAAAGTCCAGACTGCTGGTGGATTCGTCCAAAATATAGAGGTTCGCATCCTTCAGGAAGGCCCGGGCCAAAGCCAGACGCTGCTTCTCGCCGCCCGAGAGGCCGTTGCCGGCTTCCTCGAGGTAGGTATTGTACTGCAGCGGCAGCTTCCGGATGAACTCGTGGGCATCTGCCTTTTTGGCAGCGGCCTTGACCTCATCGAGGCTGGCCTCCGGTCGGGAAATGCGGATGTTGTCGTAGATGGTCTTGCTGAACAGCTCAACGTTCTGCGGGACATAGGAAATGCAGCGGCGGACGGATGCATTGCTGTACTCGTCCAGCGGGACACCGCCCACGCTGATGGAACCGTCCTCCGGCTCATAATACTTGAGCAGGAGCTTGGTGATGGTGGATTTGCCGCTGCCGCTGCTGCCCACGAGGGCCACCTTCTTGCCATAGGGGATGGTGAAGGAGACGTGGCTCAGGGCCGGGGAACGGCTGCCGTAGCGGAAGGAGACATCCCTGAATTCAATATCACCGTCGATCTTTTCCATCTCGGTGTATTCCCGGGTCTCGTCCTGCTCGGACTCGTAATCCATGATCTCGGTCAGACGCTTGATGGAGATCTGTGCCTGCTGGATGGACATCTGCAGGCCGACCAGCTCGCTGACCGGAGAAGTAAAGTAAGAGGAAAGGGTGCTGAACGCCATATAACCGCCCAGCGTCATCTCACCATTCAGCACCTGCATGATACCGACGTAGGACGTTACCATGCCGAGGATGGTGGTGATGAGGGTGGAGATAAGGGACTGCACCGTGCTGATCTTGCTGGAGCGCAGGCTTATCTTCAGGCTCTTGATGTACTCCCGCTCCAAAGCCTCCAGCTCCCGGTCTTCCTCTGCATTGCACTTGACCGTCTCGATGCCGCGCAGACTTTCGATCATCTGGCTGTTCAGGATGGCCGACTGCTGCATCGTCTCTTCGTTGATCCGCTTGAAGGGCTGCTTGAAGATGAAGACGAGCAGGATGCTCAACAGGGTAGTGAAGATGGAGATGGAGAAAAGGGTGGCATTCATCCGGAAGAGGATGACGCCGGTGACGCAGGCCATCACAATGTCCATCGCAACGCTCAGCGCGATGCTGGTGAACACCGATTTGATGGTGCTGGCGTCGGAGTAGCGGGTCGTAATTTCGCCGGTCTTGCGGGTGGCGAAGAACTTCATGGGCAGCTTGAAGACGTGCCCGAAGTAGCCCAGCATCAGCGGGATGTCGATCTTGATGGACAGATAGATGAGCACCCACTGCCGCACCATGCTGATAAGGGCGCTGGTGACGCTGACTAGGCTGAACACCAGAATCATCGAAATCAGCAGGCTCTTCAGACCGTAGGGGAGGATCTCATCCATCAATATCTTGTTGAACATCGAGGATGCGATTCCCAGAACTGTCATGATGACCGAGCTGAGGATGGCGTAGAAGAATAGCTTTTTCTGGGGAAGCAGCAGGTCGAGGAAACGCTTGACCATACTGCCATGCTCCTGCTTGCCTGCCTTGAACTCCGAGGTGGGGGTCAGCAGGAGCAGGACGCCGGTAAAGTTCTTGTAGAACTCATCGAGGGAGATCTTCTTCAGCTCTTTTGCCGGGTCGCCGATGATGACGTAATCCCGACACTTGAACTTCTTCCCCTCGTCGGCGCATTTTTTTCGTGCTTCCTCTTCCTTGAGGACGTGCCGCCGACGCTCGCCGTCGTCCTTGATGGTCGTCTTTTTGAAGACGGTCACGAAGTGGGCGAGGCCCTCGTCGGTGATGACCTGCGCGATGCAGGGGACGGAAAACTCACTGAGGAAATTTTCGCGGTCTACGCGGACGGCGGCGGTGCTGAACCCCAGCTCCTCCGCGGCCTTCTGCAGACCGGTCAGGTTTGTGCCTTTCAGGTCCGTACCCATCATGTCCCGCAGGCGGGTGATGGTGATCTCCTTTTTGTAATGGAGGCACACCATTGCGAGACAGGCGGCAGCGCAGTCGGTAGTGTCGTGCTGCCGGACGTAGGTATAACGCATAGATGCTTCCTTTTTGGTTTCTATCTCAAAACGCCCCTGCGCCAGCTGGCGGACGGACGGTTTGGCGAAGAAGAAAGGGCTTCTGACTGCTGCGCCTTACACACTTCTTGATAAAAGCAGCATACAGCTCTCTGCCTCGCCCCGCCCTGCGGCCAAGCGGAGCAGAGAGCAGCTGCTATCAAAAGAAGGGAGCGCCTACCCTTTGATCATTTTGGTCGGCCCGGAGAGGGTATTTTGACGTATCATCTCCTGAACCTTGGGCATAGTATAACACATTCTGTCGGCTTGTTCAAGAGGACAATTTTTAATAAACCCTTAATTTTTGAAAAAAATGTGAAAAAATTCTCAGTTTGGTAACAAAAGAAATGCACAAAAGCGCGGCGAACCGCGAAAGTCCGCCGCGCTTTTTTTACAGATTGCTTAGAATGCTAAAAGAATTAGAGGACAGTGCCATCAATCTTAGCAACCTTCTTGACAGTCAGGACAGCAGCATCCTTCATGCCCAGAGTGTAGACAACAGAAGCCAGACCCAGAGTGGTCATGATCTTGTTGCCGAAGTTCTGGTCGTCACCAGTAGCAACATGGCCGACCTTGTACAGAGCGGAGAGGGCACCGTCGTCGCCGAAGATCTTGTCCTCGCCCCAGTTGCCACCGAACATGGTGCCCAGAGTAGCATTCAGCAGCATACCGGTGAAGCTGTTGCTGATCAGGGTGATAACATTGCTGTTGAAACGCTTCACGCTCTCAGCAGTCCAAGCGTTGGGCAGGTAATCAGCCACAGCGCCGCCGTAGACGACCTCTGCATTGACAGCAGAGAAGTTTGCAGGCATCATCATAATGAATTACTCCCTTCAAATGAAAAAAACGAATATGATCGGTCTCCTCCCGGTTGCGCAACCGGGAAAACCTATGTAACCGAGTGCGCACTCGGCAACATCACGAGTTAAGTGGGCTGTGGTGCCTTTTTGGAGACACCTCTATTACATTTTACCATACTTCCCCATCTGCCACAAGGCCAAACAGCCAAGAAAACAGCCAAAATAGGGAAAAAGTAGAAAAAATGCGTGGAAAGTACGCTGCCGCCTGCCCCTCACAGCCGCTCGGCTGGGGCAAAAACGCCAGAATCTCCAAAAAATCCATTACAGCTTGGATGTAGTGTAACACAAATACGCCATTTCTTCAAGAGGACTTTTTTTAATTTACCCTTAATTTTTGAAAATAATGTGAAAAAGGCTACAGTTTGGTTACACGAGAGGGACGAAATCTACCGGTTTCGCAAAGCCTCTCCCTTTGGGAGAGGTGTCACCGCAGGTGA
>ERZ825525.2763-NODE-2763-length-10570-cov-2.965763_pt1 | contig 10570 bp, 8 predicted proteins | sample MGYA00519930_ERZ825525 | MGnify/ENA primary metagenome ERZ825525 (study PRJEB31778, sample SAMEA3449203) | human gut metagenome | biome: human gut; feature: human-associated habitat; material: faeces | place: United Kingdom | collected 2010/2012 ... | reverse complement strand
AGATGGCAAAGTGCTGACCCAGGGAACACCGAAGGAAGTCTATGACAGTGCTGCTTTTAAACAGGTATTTACAGATATGGAGGTGCGGGGATGATAGAATTTTTTACCGCGTGGTGGTCTTATGGGTTTATGCGGAATGCATTTATCGCAATCCTGATTATCACACCATTGTTTGGAATCCTTGGAACCATGATTGTAAATAACAAAATGGCATTTTTCTCAGATGCATTAGGTCATTCTGCATTGACGGGAATTGCTCTTGGCGTTGTGATGGGAGTTGCAGATACGACCTTATCCATGATTATTTTTGCAGTAATTTTTGCATTATTACTAAACTATATCAGCAGTAAAGCATCGGCATCCAGAGATACGATTATCTCCGTTTTTTCTTCAGCGTGTATTGCTGTGGGACTGGCCATCTTATCGAAAGGTGGCAATTTCAGCAAATATTCCAGTCTTTTGGTAGGTGATGTTTTAAGCATCTCTAAAAAGGAAATTATTTATCTGATTCTGATTTTTGCGGCAACACTGATTTTCTGGGGCGTGGCATTTAATAAGTTAAATGCGGTAAGCCTGCACCGGGCGCTGGCAAAGAGCCGGGGAATCCGGGTGAAGCTGATAGAAAATATTTTTGCAATTTTTATTGCATTAATTGTAATGCTTTCCATTAAATGGATTGGAATTTTGATCATCAATGCACTGCTGATTCTTCCGGCAGCAGCAAGCCGGAATATTTCGGTCAACATGCGTGAATATCATTTATTTTCCGTTATCTTTTCCCTGTTTTCGGGATTGCTCGGATTGATGATTTCCTATTTTACCAATGTTGCAACAGGTCCGATGATTGTGATTGTAGCAGCCATCATTTATTTTGCAACTTATGTATACGGAAGGAGAAATGCATGATGAGAACCACGAAAAAAGGAAGAAAAGGCGCACTTTTACTTACCTTTCTTCTGGCAGGAAGTTTACTGTTTTCTGGTTGTAAGAAAGAAGAGACGGTAGAGTATCCTGCCGTTATTGGATGTTGTGATGGAATATCAGGATGGCAGCATTTCGCTGGCGTATCCGGCTGATTCCACAGAAAGTTATTGGAATTATCTGGTGGCAGCACTGATAAAATACAGTTATCTTCGGGAAGCCGATGGCAGTGTAACCTTATGGTGAGGATACGACGGTGCAGGCACAGCTTGACGACTGGATTGCACAAGAGGATGGAAGTTATCTTGTGACGGCCTCCCTCTTAACCTATAGTGATGCAGAGGGAAGCAGTAACAGAACCTTCCAGTTTATATTAAACGATAATGGATATAAGGATGAACTTCCGGATCCATTATTCTACTATACCATCTCAAACGTCAGTCCGATGGATGATTCTTTTTCGGATCTGACTCAGGAGACGGAAGAAAACTCCCCCGGACAAGAGCCTTCGACCCAAAACGTTTCCGAATAGAATCAATGGCTGCATCCAGTTGCTTTTGCTTATTGGCAGATCTGGGTGCAGCTTTTTTTATTGCCATCTGGGAGCGGACTGCCGGAAGCTGTACTTTCTGTGAAAATCATGGCAGATGCCGATGAATCGGCTGCATAATCAAAAATAGAAAGCTGCACCGGTGCATCTTCAGGAAGCAGACGGCTGGTACGGATGCCAAGGAGTCGGACAGGTTCACTATTCCAGAGCTGCTGGAAAAGGGAAACGGCAGTTTTATATAGGGCATCTGTAGTATTTGTGGCTGAGAGGAGACTGCACTGGTGGGAAGTATTGGTAAAATCATGATAGCGGATTTCTACCGTAATACTTTGGGCTAACATTTTTTCTTTCCGAAGGCGAATGGATACAGATTCGGAAAGAGAGAGCAGAACCTTTTTTGCATCTGCTAAGGTGCGGGCGTCCTCCTTTAAAGTGGTGGAATTGCCAATCCCCTTGGCTTCCCGCTTGATAGAATGCACATGGTCATCTCCGATTCCATTGGCATATTCCCACATCAGTGTGCCGTGGCTTTTGAATTCCTGCCGGAGGTAATCCGGGTCAGTGGCTGCAAGTTCTCCGATGGTACGGATGCCAAGTGCTTTCAACCGGGCAGCACTGGAATGCCCTACCATGTAGAGATCATCCACTGGAAGCGGCCACATTTTTTTTGCAATTTCATCCGGAAAAAGAGTGTGAATCCGATCCGGCTTGGTAAAATCACTTGCCATCTTCGCTAGAAGCTTATTTGGAGCAATTCCAATATTAACGGTAAAACCAAATCGTGATTTAATATTTGCAGAAATGATTTTGGCTGCTGCAAGAGGAGATTCATACCGGTGGGCAATGGGCGTAAAGTCAAGAAAACATTCATCTATGGAAAGCTGCTCGATATCATCGGTGTAGGTATGCAGCAGTTCCATAAGTGCATGGCTTTTTTTCTGGTACATGGCATGATCCGGCGGAACCAGCATAAGGGTAGGACATTTGCGTAAAGCATTGGCAACCGGTTCGCCGGTGACAATCTTATAGGCTTTGGCAGGCACAGATTTGGCAAGAACCACACCGTGTCTTGTAGCAGAGTCACCGCCAATAATTGCCGGTATAGTGCGGATATCTAAAGTTTCACCATGCTCTAGGCGGTCAACAGCACTCCAGCTTAAAAAAGCAGAATTGACATCAATATGAAAGATAATCCGGTGCATAATGATCCTCCTTTACCGTATTATGGAATTGCCGGCTGTTTACGGGTTTAATACCTTGGATACCTATATTATAAAAGCTTTCCGGTTGAAAAGAAAGGGTTTTTAGTGTATAGTAAGGTTACAAATAAGGGAAAACGCAGCGAGAATAATGGCAGGTGATTGTTTATGAGATTTAAAAGAATCGATGTGGATACGGTGCGCTGTATTATTTCAGAAGAAGAATTAATGGAAAATGGGCTGGAAGTAGATGATTTTCTGCAGAATGACGGAAGAACAGAATCGTTTCTGCGTAAGATTATTTCCATGGCAGAAGAAGAGGTCGGATATAAAGTACAGGGTGGAAATATTACCATTCAGGTTGCAGTACTGCCGGAGCATACGCTGGCACTTACTTTTTCGGAGAAGCCGGAGCTTGGCATCAGCAATATGTTGGAAAATCTGAAGTCTGCAGTAGAAAGTCTGGTTAAGAATGCTCCTGATATTGAAAAGCTGAAACAGACGTCAAAAGAGCTGGCAAATCAGAATCATACGGATGAAGGCATTGCAGAAATACAGCCGGAGCAGTCAGATTCCAAGGCAGAAGAAAGCACAGATAAGAAACAGTCTACCGGTGGCTTTACACTAAAAGACCGGAATTTTTATCAGCTTTGCTTTGCAAGCATGGAACGTGCAATTTTTTATGCCAAGGGCGTCCGTCTGGAACTGCCGATGAAGAGCAGTCTTTATTATCTGACCAGAGAGGATGCTTATTATCTTTTGCTTGAGAAGGGAGAACTTAGTGATAAGCAGCTTTGTCGTCTTTTAAGTGCTTCTTTGGAATTTGCAGATGATATTTATGCGCATGGACCGACCCAGGCATATATTATGGAGCATGGAAAATGCATTTTGCCGGAGCAGGCGTTAGAACATTTACAGGAAATTTAGACAGACAGAGGAATTGGAATGGAAGAATATAAAGATAAAGCATCGTTTGAAGAATTTTTTAAGCAGAACTATGTACCACTGGATTATAAATCCATTCAGAATGAGATGCGGGAGGCAGCCGGAGATGGCTGGAGCCTTTTTACCGATGAATACAAATTCCGTGGAAAGATAGATAAGAAAGATTTTATTGTGCATATGACAGGCGATGCCTACTGCACTTTTGAAGAGATTGTGGAAAATGCAATTGATGAGTTGAACAGCGGAATCCTTGACATTGTGATGGAAATCGGCAATGAGATGGAATTTGACAACGATACAGCAGAAATTTATTTTGATACCATTGAAAAGCAGTTGAAGGAAATGTTAGATGCCCTTTATGATGATGTGCTTAAAGATTTATAAAAGCAGGTAAAATAAACAGTAAAGATAGAAAAGACCCTGGAAGAACGATTGTATGTAAATTAGTTCTTCCGGGGTTTCTTATATGTCTTTAATATCAATCGGAGAGTTTGCTCATGGCACGGGATTTTTCAGAGCAGGCATTCTGGGCAGCAATTACGGTGCTGCGGAAGGAGCCTTCCTCTAATTTAGCCACAGCAGCAATGGTAGTTCCGGCCGGGGAGCAGACTGCATCCTTTAATTCGCCCGGATGTTTACCGGTCTCTAATACCATTTTAGCTGCACCAAGAACGGACTGGGCAGCAAATTTATAAGCCTGGGCACGCGGCATACCGTCATTAACAGCTGCGTCAGCCATTGCTTCAATAAACATATAGACATAAGCCGGTGAGGAACCACTGACTCCGACTACGGCATCCATAAGACTTTCCGGTACAATTTCTGCTTTACCAAAGCTTTCAAAGAGAGAGACAACCATTTTGGTTTCTTCTTCTGTGATATGCTCATTTGGGGTAATGGCAGACATGGCTTCCTGAACCATAGCCGGTGTATTTGGCATGGTACGAACCAGTTTAATATCTTTACTGAATAAAGATTCAATCCGTGAAATGGTCTGTCCGGCAGCAATGGCAACTATGATTTTGTCATCGGTAACACTGTCTTTGATTTCTTTGATGACTGTTTCATAAAGATATGGTTTTACAGCAAGAAAAATGATATCGGATTCTACAGCAACAGTCTCATTGTCTAAGGTGGTGCGGATACCATACTGCTCAGAAAGTGTATCCAGTGTGACCTGGGTTTTCGCACTGGCAATCAGGTGGCTGGCAGGAACCAGACCGGAAGAGATAATTCCGCCAATCATGGCACGACCCATATTACCGCTTCCGATAAAACCAATTTTTTTATCTAACATGATGCATTCTCCTTTTATGAAAGGGGATATCCCAGATGATACTGGAATATCCCCTTTGATATTGTCTAAGTATAAGTTCAATTAGAAATCTGTTAAGTCAGCAGCTCTTCTCTCTAAGAAAGCACTCATGCCTTCTTTTTTATCATGGGTAGAGCAGGTTACGCCAAACAGGTTAGCTTCCATTTCAACAGCATTCTTGATATCCATATCATATCCGTTGTTGATAGCAGCTTTTGCGATAGATACCGCATAGCTTCCTTTAGAGATAATTTTCTCTGCCATAGCTTTTGCGGTTGGCATTAATTCTTCTTTTGCAACAACTTTGTTTACAAGTCCGATGCGGTATGCTTCGTTTGCATCGATGTTATCGCAGGTGAAGATCATTTCTTTTGCACGTCCCATGCCAACAAGACGGGCAAGTCTCTGTGTACCACCGAATCCTGGGATGATTCCAAGACCACACTCAGGCTGTCCGAATACTGCGTTGTCAGAAGCAATACGGATATCACATGCCATAGAAATTTCGCATCCGCCACCTAAAGCGAATCCATTAACAGCAGCGATAGTTACCTGTCTCATATTCATTAATTTAAAGAATGGAACAGAAGCTTTCATACCGAATGCTCTTGCTTCAGCAGCAGAGAAGTTAACCATCTCAGCGATGTCAGCACCAGCAACGAAAGATTTGAATTCGTTACCTTTCTTATCAGCACCACCGGTTAAGATAACGACTTTGATATCGTCTCTTCCTTCGATTTCGGTAAGAACAGTGTTCAGTTCATCCAATGTTTCGGAATTCAATGCGTTTAATGCTGCAGGTCTAGTAATAGTAAGAACTGCAATTTCGTTTTCAACTGTTAAAGTTAAGTTGTTCATGAAATAGGACCCTCCTGATTGATAAATTATTAACAATGTTTCAATACTTATAATGGTATAACTTTTGGAGGGATTTGTCAATAAAAACTGGTATTTTACAGGGATTGTGCTACAATAGGAAAAGACTTGTCATGTGATTACGCAATGGTTTTTGTGAGGAAGCGGATTTTTGGAATTTTAAGCAGCTTTTCTATAAGATTTTTTATTGAAAGCAGAATGTATACAATTCTAAAAAGTGCTTTTTTCTTATTGTTGTCTGTTTTACCACCTGCTTTGACCGGATGCCTTTTGTGGTCCGTCTGTTACGGATATCTAAGGCACCTTTAAGCAGCTCTAGGCATTTCTGCTTATAAAGCTGTTTTCCGGCAACCGGCGCATAGTCACATCCGTGCTCCAATGCGCCTTCCTGGCACATCCATGTGCCAGGATTGCCAGTTGACAAAAGAAATGCCAAGAGCTGCTAGCAAGGCACCTAAATGATATCCGTAATCAGGCGAACCGCAGAAGGCATACTGTCAAACATTGGAAAAACAGGCATTATCCCAAGAGAAAAAAGCACTTTTTTAGAATTGTAGCATTCTGATTTCTAAAAAGGCTATAGAAAAGCTGCTTAAAATTCGAAAACCACTGCTTCTAAAAAATAATTGCGTAATTACATGACAGGACTTGTACAAAGAGAGGTCAATGAAAATGAAAGATACAAAATCATACTTATCAAAAATCGTACAGGATATGCCGGATTCCGGAATCAAGGATTTCTTTGATGTGGCAAATACCATGGAAGGCGCACTTTCACTGGGTGTAGGCGAACCGGATTTCCCGACACCGGAGCATGTAAGAGAGGCAGCGATTGCTTCTATAAAAAAGGGGGATACCAAATACACCGATAACCGCGGAACCGTAGAGCTGCGTGCAGCGGCAGCGGATTATCTGACAAAATTTGATTTGCATTATGATAAACAGGATGAAATACTGATTACTATGGGAGCCAGCGAAGGAATTGATTTAGCTCTTCGGACACTGGTGAATCCGGGAGAGGAAGTCTTAGTGGCAGAACCTTCCTACGTTTCCTATATTCCATGTATTGAATTATGTGGCGGTGTTCCGGTATCATTAAAATTAAGAGCGGAGAATAAATTCCGTCTGACCAGAGAACAGTTAGAGGAAAAGATAACGGAGAAATCCAAAGTCTTACTGATTTCCTATCCGAACAATCCGACCGGAGCCATTATGGAAAAGGAAGATTTAGAGGCAATCGCAGAAGTGGTAAAGGAACATGATTTGTTCGTGATTACCGATGAAATCTATGCAGAATTAACCTATGGAAAGAAACATGTTTCCATCGCATCCCTTCCGGGCATGTATGAGCGCTGCGTTGTATTAAACGGATTTTCCAAAGCATTTGCCATGACCGGATGGCGTATGGGAATTGCAGCAGGACCAAAGGATGTTATTTTCCATATGAATAAAATACATCAGTTTACAACTATGTCAGCAGGAACCACCAGCCAGTATGCGGCATTGGAAGCATTGACCAGTCCGGTGAGAGATGAAGAGATTACAGTCATGCGGGAAGAGTATGATGCCAGAAGAACACTGATGGTAGAGGGATTCCGTAAGATGGGATTATCTGTAGCAGAACCGGAAGGCGCATTCTATGTATTTCCGGACATTCGAAAAACAGGACTTACCAGTGAAGAATTCTGTAACCGCCTGTTGCAGGAACAGAAGGTAGCCGTTATCCCGGGAAATGCCTTCGGTACATGCGGAGAAGGCTTTGTACGATGCTCCTATGCATATTCGCAGGATGTCATTCGTGCCTGTCTGGAGAAAATTGCTGAATTCGTAGCACAGTTCTAATAATTGGAAAATTATTATGTGATGCATTTGATTTACGTGAGTAGATGGTATTGTTGATAAGATACCCGGACAGTCCGTTAAGTAAGGATGCCTGATAAAGGCGGTTAGTGGCACTTGGAATTTCGTCCGGCATCCGGCAACGCTGGCACAGGGATGTGCCAGCGAGGTGCATGTGAACATGGATGTGAATTTGCACCGGTTGCCAGCGAAGGCTGTATCCCTTCGAAATTCTTAGTGCCACTTATCGGCTTTATGTGGCATCAGAACTTAACGGACTGCCGGGATATGCTCGGTTCAAACTATCGATAGCAACGTACAACCCTGCACCCACGAAACAGAAATAGAATTAGAAAGAGGAACCATGAGAGAACCATTTGACCTGACAACCCTGATAGAACCATTATTAAATTGGTTTAAAGACCATGCCAGAGTGTTGCCCTGGCGCAATGAGCCGACCCCATACCGGGTGTGGGTGTCTGAAATTATGCTGCAGCAGACCAGAGTGGAAGCGGTAAAACCATATTTTGACCGGTTTTTAAAGGAGCTGCCGGATGTGGCAGCACTTTCAGACTGCCCGGAGGAGAAGCTTTTGAAACTCTGGGAAGGACTTGGATACTACAACCGGGTGAGAAATATGCAGATTGCAGCACAGACGGTCATGGAGAATTATCATGGAGAGCTTCCGGCAGATTATGAGGCACTGACAAAGTTGAAAGGAATTGGTCATTACACGGCAGGAGCCATCGCATCTATCGCATTTGGCATTCCGGTACCGGCGGTGGATGGAAATGTGCTCCGTGTCATATCCCGGGTAACAGAGGATGATGCGGATATCATGAAAGCATCTGTGCGGACGGCAATGGAGAAGGACTTATTGGAAATTATGCCGGAAAACAGGGCGGGAGCTTTTAACCAGGCACTGATGGAGCTTGGTGCAACGGTATGTCTGCCGAATGGGGCACCTTTATGTGAAGCATGTCCTTGGAAAGAAGTCTGCCGGGCACAAAAGAGCGGACGCTGGAGAGAACTTCCGGTAAAGAGCAAGGCGAAGGCAAGAAGGATAGAGGACAGAACAGTTCTTGTTATAAAGGCAGAGGATAAGGTCCTTTTGCATAAACGGGCCAACAAGGGACTTTTAGCTGGACTCTATGAATTTCCAAATGTGGAAGGGCATCTTAAGGAAGAGGAAGTTATTACCTATCTTAAGAAAATGGGGTTGTCACCGATTCGTTTGAAAAAATTAGAAGACAGCAGGCATATTTTTTCCCATATTGAATGGCATATGACAGGATATGCGGTGCAGATTGATGAGACAGAGCAGGAGTATCAGAATATGCTCTTTGTGGATGTGAAAGAAACGGAAGAACAGTATCCGATTCCGGCAGCATTTTCCAGATACACAGGATATATGAACATTCGTCTTGGAAATGACAGATATAAGGAAGAATAGCAGAAAAGCCATAGAAAAAAGAGGGAGCCGGTGATTATCACCGGCCTTTCATATGAAAAAGATTTTTTATGGTAAGTGTTAAAAACACTATTTTTTGGGAGGAACCTTGCATCAGATGCAAGGTCTATGAAAAAATAAAATTATCGCTTTTTTCTTTCTCAGCTTAGTTATAGTATAAAAGCAGAATGTGAAAACAATATGCCCGGATTGTTAGAAGGCTGTAAATAAAATATGAATAAATTGTAAACGAAGTGCCTTAAAGAAATCCTAAGAAAAAATGAATTGGAAAACAAATGACAAATGTGTATAATTGAATGAGGATTACCAAGGGGGAAGGAGAACAGAAATGTACGACAGCATTGTAATCGGAGCCGGAATCGCCGGCAGTGTGGCAGCAAGAAAGCTGGCAGAAGAAGGAAAGCAGAAGGTTCTTTTATTGGAACGGAGAAATCATATTGCAGGAAACTGTTATGACAGACCGGATGACCATGGAATTGTAATACATGAATATGGTCCACATATTTTTCATACAAATAAGGAAGAAGTATATCAGTATCTGTCAAGATTTACAGACTGGTATTTCTTTGGTCATGAGGTAGTAGCAAATGTGCATGGGACACTGATTCCGGTACCATTTAACCTGAATACTTTACATATGGTTTATGGGAAAGAGCAGGCAGACCGGTTAGAGCAGAAGCTGATTGCCGCATACGGAGAGGGAAGCCGGGTCCCAATTATGAAATTACGGGAAAATGAAGATGCAGATATCCGGAAGATTGCGGATTATGTATACGAAAATGTTTTCCTTTATTATACGATGAAGCAGTGGGGACAGAAACCAGAGGAGATAAGCCCGGAGGTAACAGGACGTGTGCCGGTGCTGATTTCTTATGATAACAGATATTTCCAGGATAAATATCAGGGTATGCCAAAGGACGGTTATACTGCAATGTTCGAAAAGATGTTAGACCATCCGGGCATTGAGGTGAGAACTGGTGTAGATGCCGGAGAGGTACTGAAATTTACAGAGGACGGCATTTATTTTGATGGAAAGAAATTCGAAGGAAATGTCATTTATACCGGAGCACTGGATGAGTTGTTTGCATGCTGTTATGGAAGACTGCCATATCGTTCACTCCGCTTTGATTTTGAATATTATGACAAACCGGATTATCAGGGACACAGTGTTGTAAATTATACGGTAAGCGAGGATTATACCAGAATTACGGAGTTTAAGTATCTGACTGGGCAGCAGGCAGATGGAACCACGATTGTAAAGGAATATCCATTTGCATACAGTGGAGCAGAAGGAGAGATTCCTTATTATGCCATTTTAAATGAAGAAAATCAGTCATTATATGAAAAATATAAAGCACTGACCGGAAAATATCCGAACATGCATCTTTTGGGAAGACTGGCAGAATACAAATATTATAATATTGATGCCATGACAGAGAAAGCATTAGAACTTA
>ERZ825525.2756-NODE-2756-length-10599-cov-2.973160_pt1 | contig 10599 bp, 6 predicted proteins | sample MGYA00519930_ERZ825525 | MGnify/ENA primary metagenome ERZ825525 (study PRJEB31778, sample SAMEA3449203) | human gut metagenome | biome: human gut; feature: human-associated habitat; material: faeces | place: United Kingdom | collected 2010/2012 ... | reverse complement strand
GAAAATGTGGATATTTCTACTCTGATCACAATGGGAACCGATAGCCTGGAAGCCATGCGCCAGGGAAGTATTGACGGGGAGCAGAAAGCCTATGAAATCGTGGTGGCTGCTGCAAAACAGTGGGAACAGCAGGCAGCGGCAACACAGACGATCAACCGGGCTTTGGAATATCTTCGTACACCGGAGATCGAACATACCGGCAACCAGTGGAAAGACACCGATAACTGGAGGGCGGATCAGAAAATCAGCAACCGGGTCTATCAGATGACCTGCAGTATTTGGGAAGATACGAAATATGACAGAGAAACCAAACAGAGTGTTCCGATTGCCTGGTATGTGACATGGGAAGTCCGTATTCATTCCCCGAAGCAGGGATATGGAGCAAAGATTGCCGGACAAAACCAGAAACGATATACAGATAAGAACGCAGCCATAAAATACCTGGACGGGCGAAAGAAAGCCTATTCCCATTTATTCACGGAAATTTCCCCGCCAATCCCGAAAGGATATGAGCACCATTTTATGGTTCACGGTACTCTTTTACCGGAACAGAGTCCCCGACACAGGACAACGGACGAAGCAATTTCCGGCAGGAGGTTTCCAGGCGTTCTTTTGTAACAGAGGATGTGACAGACCATGATACCGGAAAATATGCTCCTTCTTCCGAAGGCTCAGCCCCACCGAACGGCACAGACAGATCCGGTCAGGAACACCGTTACCGAACACACCAGCATGGGAACAAATATCAGCAGCGTTTTCAGGAAGCGGCACAGGCGGAGGAACAGGCAGCACAAAAGGAAAAGGGTGTGGATAGCGAACCGCCGAAAACATCCAAGCTGGAATTTACTGCGGATGAACTACCGCCGGAGACAAAGGATAAAAAGCTCACCCATGCAAGACGGAAGGCGGAACGGACTGCACAAAAAGCAGAGCAGGCGCAAAATCGTCTGCCGGCCCGGAAGAAACTGCGCATGGAGACGGTTTCCGACCCGGAGACCGGAAAAGCCAAAAAACACTTAAAATTTGAAAAGGAGGTTAAATCCCAAAAGGCCCATGTAAAAGGACCTGTACCCCTGCGTCCGGTCAAGGCGGGCGCCAATACTGCCATTGGTTACGCTCATAAAAAGATTTATGAGGCAGAGGATGAAAATGTGGGGATCAAGGCAGCCCACCGCTCTGAACTTGTGGGCGAGGCAGGGCTTCGCACGGCATATCACCGGCATAAAACTGCCCCCTACCGAAAGGCAGCGAAATTACAGCAAAAATCAGCAAAGGCCAACGCAAGACTTGCCTACCGGCAGGCTCTTAGCGACCACCCGGAGCTGAAGAAACATGCGATTGCCCGGATATGGCAGAAACAAAAACTGAAAAGGCAGTATGCCAAGGCTGCCCGTGAAGCCGGGAAACAGGCAAAAAATGCCGCAGTCGCAACAGAGAGGGTCAGCGTCGGTATTGTCCATGCGGTCAAACGGCACCCTGTAATCTGCCTTGTCCTCCTGCTTCTCCTTTTGGTAATTTTCCTGATCACATCCCTGTTTTCCACGTTCTCCAATATCGGGACCGGCGGTTTGGGAAGTCTGGCTGCTTCTACCTATCTTGCAGACGATCAGGACATCAATCAGGCGGAGCTTACCTATACCGAGTGGGAAACAGATCTGCAAATGGAAATAGACAGGGTGGAATCAGACCGCCCCGGTTATGACGAATACCGGTATAACCTGGGTGCGATCGAGCATGACCCGTATGTGCTGATGGGGTATCTGACTTCTGCTTATCAGGGATTTACTTACGATGAAGTGGAAAGCGTGCTGCGGCAGCTTTTCCAGGAACAATATACCCTGTCCTTTTCAGAAGAAACCGAGATCCGTTACCGCACCGAAACTTCCGTTGATCCGGAAACCGGGGAAGAAACCCAGGAGGAAGTGCCTTATGAATGGCGCATCTTAAATGTCAAGCTCACAGTCACACCTCTAGAAAACCTGGTCGTTTCCCGGATGAACGCAGACCAGAAAGAGATCTGCGAGATCCTGCTGCAGACAAAAGGAAACCGCCAGTATGTCAAAAATATCTTTGGCACCAACTGGCTCCCTTATGTGACCAGCTATTACGGCTACCGGGTACATCCCATCAGTGGGGAAAAGAACTATCACACCGGTGTGGACATCGGGATGCCGGAGGGCACAGAGATCCTTGCCGGGCATGACGGAACGGTCACCCTTGCGGGAAATGCCGGCGGTTATGGCTTGTGTGTCGCTATTGAAGGCGAGGCATACGAAGGACATACCCTGACGACCAAATACGGGCACTGTTCCCAGATCCTTGTTTCTGCCGGGCAGGAGGTCAAAGCCGGGGATGTGATCGCAAAGGTCGGGAATACCGGAAATTCTACCGGGGCCCACCTGCACTTAGAAGTCCTGGTTGACGGCCAGTATTTGAATCCCCTGTATTTTGCCGATACCGGCGATACCAGCGAACGGCACCTGCCGGAAGTTGGTTCAGGCGGCACAGGAAACTACTTCGATTATGACATTCCACCGGAAGCCCTTGCGGATGAACAGTTTGCCGCAATGATGGCCGAGGCGGAAAAATATCTTGGCTATCCGTATGTATGGGGAGGCGCAAGCCCTTCCACTTCCTTTGACTGTTCCGGCTATGTGTCCTGGGTGATCAACAACTGCGGCGTTGGCTGGAATTTCGGAAGGCTGACCGCGGATGGTCTTTTAGGTGTATGTACGCCGGTATCAAGCGCAGATGCAAAACCGGGCGACCTGATCTTCTTCCAGGGGACCTACAATACCAGCGGCGCAAGCCATGTAGGGATCTATGTGGGAAATGGAATGATGATCCACTGTGGAGACCCGATTTCTTATGCAAACATCAATACAAGCTACTGGCAGCAGCATTTTTATACATTTGGGCGTCTGCCTTAACAGATTGGAGGTAATAAATTGAATCCTAAAATTGAAAAACTGGAAAAGGAAATTGAAAAGACCAAAACAAAGATTGCGGAAATGCAGGCAAAGCTCCATAAGCTGGAGGAACAGAAAACAGAGCTGGAAAATACCGATTATGTAGCGGTGGCGCGCAGTTTCAAACTGACGCCCCAGCAGCTTGCGGATTTTTTGAAATCACAGCAGGCAGCCCCTTCGGAAACTGTTTTACCGCAGGAGAAGGAGGATGTGCATGAGGCTTAAAAAACTTTCCCTGCTGCTGGCGCTTACGCTTCTTGTAAGTGTCAGCGCATTACCTGTAACGGCTCATGCCGGCGGTTCCAAAGACACCACACCGCCAACGCTGACTGCTTCCCTGGAGGGCGATGCCCTGAAAATAGAAAGCAGTGACGATCTATCCGGCGTGGAGGCGGTCTTTGTTGATGAAAACCGTATCAACTCCCTCACCGATGGGAAAGCGTCGGTTGCACTAAAAGATTATGCAGGAACAGAAAAACAGGTAAGCATATACGCAAAAGATTATGCCGGCAACCGTTCTGATGTGGTAAAGCTGGATAATCCGTATTACAAAGAACCGGCTCCTGAAAAGAAACCTGCTACGGCAGCACCCCAGAGTCCGTCCGGTACACAGACAAAACCGCCTAAGGAAGAAAAACCTTCCGGCTCAAACGTTGCAACTCCTTCCGGCGGCGGAAATTCTTCCGGTTCAGATAACAGTACCGGACAGCAGGAAAATACTTCTGCGGTCCCGGAAGGTGCATTTACCCCGGAAGGCACCGGAACGGTACAGGACAACATCAGCGGTACGGATGGGGAAAAGCAGTTTTACACCATCACTACGGACGCGGGCAATGTCTTTTATCTGGTGATCGACGGGAAACGGGAAGATAACAATGTCTACTTCTTAAACGGCGTCACAGAGTCCGACCTGATGGCGCTTGCAGAAAAGAACAATGGCAGCATGAGCATGATTCCCCAGGAAGAAAGCTGCAACTGCACAGAAAAATGTGAGGCAGGAAAGGTTAATACCGGCTGTCCGGTCTGCAAAAATGACTTAAATGGCTGCAAAGGAAAAGAAAAGCCGGCGGAAACTGAAAAACCGGCAGAACCGGAAAAGCCGAAGAAAGAAACCGGCAGCGTCGGCACGATCCTGTTTATCCTTGCTGCCTTACTTGCGGTCGGCGGGATCGGTTACTATGTAAAAATCGTGCGTCCGAAACAGCAGGCCGAGGACGATGCGGAATTTGAGGATGACGGTTATGGCGAAGGCTTTGACCCGGATGAGGCATACGGGGAACCGGAATATCTTTCCGAGGATGATTTTGACGACAAGGACAGCAAATAAGGCTGTCCTTTTAGATTTTATGAAAGTGAGGATTTTTTCATGGAACATATCATAACCAGACGCCGCGGCTTTCGCAAGCTGTTGGCGTTTTTGCTTTGTATGGCAAGCATTTTGGGGCTTCTTCCGGCTCAGGCTTTTGCCATGTCTGTCGGACAGACGGCAAGCTCCTGGCTGGGCGACCAGTATGTGGGCTCTGATGGGAACCACTACCGTGCCCCGGCGCCTTACACCTATCTTGCCTACCATGCAGACGGAACCATCGATGTACACACCAGTTCCGGGGGCAATGCTTACCGGCACTATATGCTGACGGATTCTGACGGGATCAGCCACCAGGTTTACTGTGTGGAGAGCGGGATTCCTTACCATACTTCGGAAAACACCTATGTTTCAGAAAGCGGGACCAACAGCCAATATCTGAACCTGCTTCCTGCCGAGGCAAGGAGGGGGATCACCCTGACTGCGATCTATGGCTGGAAACCCGGTGCGGCGCTCCCTGTTTCCGGAATCAACGAGGATGACTATAAGATGGCAACCCAGATCATCCTTTGGGAATACCAGCAGCAGCTTAGAAGCGATCCGTACAGCCGCCACGGAAACGGCCACGCAGACGCCGACCAGTATTTCAGCGTGATCGCCGGACGACCGGCAGAAAAAGCCTATGACTGGATTCTGGCACAGGTTGCTTCCCATTCCACAGTCCCTTCCTTTACTTCTTCTAAGAAAAGCGAAGCACCGGAACTGGAACTGAAATGGGATGTAGAAAAAAAGGTCTATACCCTGACGGTCACAGATACCAACAACTTGAAGATCGACCTGGAGGCTTTGAAAGGCAGCGGCGTTTCTGTGACAAGAAACGGAAATGAATACACCTTTACCAGCAGGCAGATGATGATGGACCCGGTGCTGTTTGAATTCCGAAAGAATATCCCGGTGGCAAACGACATGCTGATTTGGGGCAGACCCGGCTACCAGACCATGATGACCGGCGCCAGCGATCCGGTTTCCTTCTTTGTAAAGATCAAAACGGAAACTTACGGTACTGCAAAACTTGTCAAGACCAGTGAGGACGGCATTGTTTCCGGTATCACCTTCCATATCTCCGGTACGGACATTTTGGGAAATGAAGTCAATGAGGAAGTTACGACCGGAGAAAACGGCCAGATTGAAAAGAAGCTCCTGCCGGGAACCTATCTGGTAAAAGAACTTCCGGTGGACCGCTATGTGACCCCTTCCGCACAGTACGTGACCATTGAAAGCGGGCAGACTTCTTCGGTACATTTCAGCAATATCCTGAAGAAATTCCGCGTCCATGTGGTAAAGAGTGATGCTGACACCGGAAATGCTCAGGGGGATGCCACTCTTGCAGGGGCGACCTATGGGATCTTCCGTGATGGCGAACTGATCGACACTTATACTACCGGGTCAGATGGCAGCTTTATGACCCGCTATTATGTATGCGGGGATGGCTGGACGATCCGGGAAATCGAACCGAGCACCGGGTATCTTCTGAATGAAACTATTTATGAAGTGGGTGCATCCCCTTCCCTGTATGAAGTGGAACTCAATACCACAGAAAATCAGGTGACGGAAACGGTTATTTACGGAAATATCCAGCTTGTCAAGCACACCGATGACCTGGACCCGGATGTGCCTGAGGACGAAAATACCGACGATTCCAATGCCGGTATCATCGAACGCCCGGAAGCAGGCGCAGTCTTTGAAGTTTACTTAAAGGCAGCCGGAAGCTATGACGCGGCAAAGGAAAGTGAACGTGACCTTCTTACCACGGATGCGGATGGTTTTGCTTCCAGTAAACCGCTTCCTTATGGGCATTATACGGTCCATCAGATCGCAGGCGAGGAAGGCAAAGCCTTTGTCCCGGACTTTACGGTATTCATTTCCTCTGACGGAAAGACTTACAGCTATATCCTGAACAACCGCACCATCACAGCCCGTCTGAAAGTTGAAAAATGTGACGCAGAGACCGGAAAGATTATCCCTGTGACCGGAACCGGTTTTCAGATCAAGGATCTTTCCACCGGGGAATTTATCACCCAGACCGTCTACTATCCGAACCCGGAAACACTGGATACCTTCTATGTTTCTGACGAGGGCTGGCTGATGCTGCCGGAGCCTTTGGCCGCCGGGGATTATGAACTTTATGAGGTGGCTGCCCCTTATGGCTATGTGCTTTCCGATCGGCCGGTACCGTTTACCATTGACGGCAGCGAGGCGGTTGTGACGGTCACTCAGTACAATATGCCGCAGAAAGGCCAGCTTACCATCACAAAGACCGGAGAAGTATTTGCTTCTGTCCAGGAAAACGACGGACTGTACCAACCGGTATATGAGGTTGCCGGACTTCCTGGAGCGGTCTATGATGTGATCGCAGATGAAGATATTTATACCGGTGACGGTACCTTGCGGGCAGAAAAAGATACGGTTGTGGAAACCCTTACGACCGGCGAGGACGGCACAGCGAAAAGCGGGCTTCTCTATCTTGGCCGTTACCGTCTGGAGGAACGTCAGGCTCCTTCCGGTTGTGTGCTGAATCCTCAACCGGAATATGTGGAACTGACCTATGCGGGTGAGACCGTAGAGGTTACACAGACAGCGGCCGGTCTTTATGACGAACGCCAGAAAGTGGATGTCACACTTTTCAAGGCAATGGAGACCGATGACCTGTTCGGTCTTGGCATGAACGAGGAATATAAGGATATTTCCTTTGGACTTTATGCTTCCGCAGACCTGACGGCGGCAGATGGCAGCGTGATCCCGGCAGATGGACTTCTGGAAGTGGTCTCTGTTTCGTCTGATGAATCCGGCGGTTACAGTGCTTCCTTCGCCTCCGACCTGCCTTTTGGCAGCTATTATGTCAAGGAACGCACAACCAACGGCGCCTATATCCTTTCGGATCAGGAATATCCGGTTGTCTTTGAGTATGCTGGTCAGGAAACCGCCCTGGTACAGATCCTTGTCAATGAAGGCGAGGCTGTTTCCAATGAACTTCTCCGCGGGCGTGTAGACGGTGTAAAAGTTGGGGAAAACCCGGAAGGCGGCGAAGATGTCACGCTGGCCGGTGCGCTCATGGGACTGTTTAGACCTGATACAGAAGAATTTACCGAAGAAAATGCACTGCTTACTGCTGTTACCGGAAAAGACGGCAGTTTTTCCTTTGAGAACATTCCTTACGGACACTGGATCGTCAAGGAGATCTCTGCCCCTGACCTTTATACGGTAAGCCCGCAGCAGCACCATGTATATATCGGTGCAGACGGACAGCATATCGAGATCCGTGTGGAAAACACCCTGATCCGCGGCAGCGTGCAGGTAACTAAAACCGAAGCTGTGGAAGAACCGTCCCCTGTGGAAAAGGAGGATAAGAAAGACAAGAATTCTTTCCTGCGTTTCCTGCCCGGTGCGGTGTTCGACCTGTATGCGGATTCCAACGCCAACCAGGAATATGATCCTGACGATCAAAAGATCGGTACGCTGAAAGAAACCGATGCAGGCTATCATACGGCGGAAAACCTTCTGGCTGGCGGCTACTTTATCAAAGAAAGCAAAGCGCCGGAGGGCTATCAGCCTGACCCAAACGCTTACTATTTTTCCATCACAGAAGATGGACAGGTCGCAGTTGTGGAAAATGGAGAAGCCGGGCACGGATTTACCAATGAGGCTTACCGCGGCAACTTAAAGATCACAAAGGATTCCAGCGACGGGCGCAAAGATGGTTTTGCCATCGAGGTCAAGAGCGCGGACGGCTCCTACTGCGAGACATTCACCACTCCAAAATCCGGTGTAATTGAAGTAAAGGGCCTTCGTGTCGGTATTTATACCGTAACAGAAGTTGCAAACCGGGCAAGCAAGGATTACATCATTCCTGATGCCGCTACGGTGGAGATCAAGGCAGATCAGACATCTACGGTCCAGTTCTTTAATGAAAAACCGGAAAAGCCGGGGAAGCCGGAAAAACCTTCTGTTCCGTCCAATCCTTCCACCCCTCAAAAGCCGGTACCGCAGACCGGGGATGATCCGTATATTTTCCTATATGGCGGACTGTTGGCAGCCGCACTGATCGGCGGCAGCGTATTTGCTGTGTATTATTTCAAAAAGGGAAAATACAGCAGGACTTCCCCGAAAAGAACGGCTGTCGGGATTTCTGTCCTTTCACTCTGCGTTCTGGTGGCTTTTGGCAGCGGTTTTTTGGTGTTCCGTGACTTAAACCAGTATGCCGAGAGTAAAGATGCCTATCAGGATCTTGCCGGATATGTGGAAGTACCGGAGCAGACAGCTTCCCCGGAGTCGGCACCCGATCCGACAGAACCAAAACGGGACGATGCCGATATTGTCCTGCCTTCGGTAGACTTTGAAGCGCTCCGTGAAAATGGACCGGACATCATCGGATGGCTTTCCCTTCCTGATACGGTGCTCAATTATCCGGTGACGCAGACTGACAACAACGAGTATTACCTGAACCATCTTTATGACGGAACCTATAACAAGGTTGGCTGCCTGTTTGCCGATTATGAAAACCGGGCAGATTTTTCAGATCGCAATACGATCATTTATGGTCATAATATGCGGGATGGTTCCATGTTTGCTCTGCTGAACCGGTACGATGAACAAAGTTACTTTGATACCCACAGGCAGATGTATCTCGTTACTCCGAAGGGTGGTTATGTCATGGAGATCTTTGCGGCGTTTGCAGCAAAGCCGGAAGAATCCGGCAGTGAAACTTCTCCCTGGCAGCTTTCCTGGAAGGATGACGGTGCTTATACTACCTGGCTTACAGCTATGAAGGAACGTTCCGCGGTGGAAAGTGATGTGACTGTGACCTGCAGCGATAAGGTACTGACCCTTTCTACCTGTACGCCGGGCGGCACAGGACGCTTCCTTGTCATGGGAAAACTCGTGAAAGTAGATAACGAAATATAGATTTTAGACGGTGCGGGGGCAAAAGCTCCCGCACCTGCTGTTTACAAGGAGGATTTTATTTTATGGTAAATACCATGATTTCCATTCCTGGCTATGTCCATCTTTACCGCTCGCTTTTGCGGTTTTATGACATGCCGGAAAATGAAGTCCGGGAAATGCTCTATCTTCTGAATACGGCAAACCTGGACTGCTATGAGTATTATCACCCGGACCGCAGTGTGATCCAGAGCGGACCGGTCGCTTTTTGCGGATGGCTGGAAACGAAAGACTGCCGCCCTTACCGCACAGAGGTACAGCTTTACAAATCGCTGCTGTTTTTGAAGCGCAGCATTGACCGTGACCTGATCGTATCAGCTCAGAGGGAGGCTCTGCAAACCCTGCGCTGTATTATCTCCAATCTGGAATACCGCTTTTATAAAGCCTATGGCATGGAGATCGAGGACAAACGCACGGTCTATGGGGAATGTACCTACCGTCTGGTTCCCAGGGAGGATGAACCCAGCGTGTGCCTGATGCACGACTGGATCTACCTGCCAACTGCCTGATGTCACGAATAATATATAAAATATGTGACATATATGAAAACTGTACTGCCTTGCAAAATTTTTGATTTTTGATGTATAAATCAGATTTTTAATGGGAACACTCAAAATAAGAGGAATAGGACCTATTGCAATCATGTCACGAATAATATATAATATTCGTGACATGAAGGGAGGCGGTATTGTGGACAACGGATATACAAAACGAATACGAGAGCGTGTTCTTTCTCTTGAAGATGGAACTGTTTTTGTGATGTCTGATTTTGCGGATATTGCAGATACATCCACTATTCGTCAAAGTTTAAGTCGTTTAGTGCAATCAGGAACATTGCGCCGTATTTTGAAAGGAGTTTTTATTTTATGAGATCCGATTTTCATCTTCATTCCTCTTTTTCCGCCGATTCCGACGCCCCGATGCGGGATATGGTCGAAAAGGGTATCTCTCTTGGACTGTCTGCCATGTGTTTCACAGAGCACATGGACTATGACTATATTGACGAAGGGATGGCCTTCGAAGCTGATATTCCTTCTTATTGCAAGACGCTTACCTCCCTCAAAGAAGAGTATGAGCACAAGATTGAATTATTATTCGGCCTCGAACTCGGTTTGCAGCCTTATCTGAAGGAGCGCTGCGAATCTCTTGTAAAGAATTGGGATTTTGATTTTGTGATTGGATCATCCCATGTGGTAAACGGACAGGATCCCTACTATCCTGCTTTTTTTGAGGGACGCACCGAAAAAGAGTCTTATATTTCTTATTTTGAATCGATCATTGAGAATTTGCATACCATGTCCTGCTTTGATGTCTACGGCCATATTG
>ERZ825525.2753-NODE-2753-length-10611-cov-5.933024_pt1 | contig 10611 bp, 8 predicted proteins | sample MGYA00519930_ERZ825525 | MGnify/ENA primary metagenome ERZ825525 (study PRJEB31778, sample SAMEA3449203) | human gut metagenome | biome: human gut; feature: human-associated habitat; material: faeces | place: United Kingdom | collected 2010/2012 ... | reverse complement strand
ATTACAGCGCCGACAACTGCTGCATCACCCTGTACGGCAAGATGGATATGGCCGACAAGCTGGCGCGGCTGGATCAGGACTACTTGTCCAAGATGCCCAAGGCCGCTGCCCGTCCCCGCCTGACCATGCAGGACGAGCAGCCCGGCGCATTCGTGGAGCTGCCCTACTACACCGACCAGCCCAAGCCGGACGAGGTGCAGTGCGCACTGGCATGGTACACCGGCGCCTTTGCCGACCGGGAGCGGCAGCTGGGCGTGGAGATTTTGCTGGGTGCGCTGCTGAGCACTAACAGCTCCCCCCTCAAGGCCGCGCTGCTGGCCGAGCAGCTGGGCGCAGATATCGACATCGGCTTTGACGACAGCACCCTGCAGCCCACCTTGGAGCTGCTGCTGCGCGGTGCTACGGTAGATTCTGCCCACAAGTTTGCCCCCGCTGTGCGCAAGGCAGTGGACGAGCTGCTAAAGACCGGCATTCCCCACGACCTGCTGCTGGCCGCTTTGAACGAAGCCGAGTTTGCCTCGCTGGAGCGTCCGGGCAGCCTGCCGGACGGCGTGCTGGACGCCATCAACGCCGCCACCGGCTGGCTGCATACCGGCGATGCCGCCCTGCTGCTGCACACGGACAAGCTCTTTGCCGCTCTGCGCAGCAAGCTGGAAGAGGGCTGGTTCGACACCCTGCTGCGGGAGCTGTTTGCCCCCGCCCCGGTGCAGGTGGTGCAAATTCCCACCGCACCCAAAACCGGGGAAGCCGCCGCCCCGGTGCGCACCGATGGCAAACTGGTGCTGGAGCATCCCCTCACCGCCGCCGACCTTGGCGCGGGCGATACCGCCCCGCAGGGCAGCGCCGAACAGCTGGCCGGTGCCACCCTGCTGCGTCACCCCTCTGCCGGCAGCTTGTACCTGAATTTCTACTATGATCTGGGCAGCATCACCCCGGAAGAACTGCAATATCTGAACCTGCTCACCGATGTGCTGGACGAGCTGGACACCCCCGCCCACACCGCCCAGCAGCTGAACACCCTGCGCAGCACATGGCTGGGCGACAGCCGCGCCCAGCTGGATCTCTGGACAGGGCGGCAGGAGGGCAGTCCCTGCCATGCGAAGCTTTCCCTCTGCCTGAGCCTGCTGGAGCGCAGCCTGGAAAAGGCGGTGGAGATCGGCGGCGAGTGGCTGTACGACACCGTCCTTACCGGCGCTGCCGCCGAAGCCGCCTATGCCCGGGTGGTCAGTCAGCTGAAGCTGCGCATGGAGCAGCTGTTTATCCAGCAGGGCAACGAGTTCGCTTCCACCCGTGCCCGCGCCCATTATTATGTAGAGGGCGCTGCGGACGAAGCCTGCACCGGCGTGAGCTATTATCACTTCCTGTGCAATCTGCTGGAAAAGGCCGACTGGGCGACACTGGGCGCAAAGCTGGATGCTGTGCGCAGCCGGGTGCTGCAAAACGCTGCCCTGACCGTCAGCCTGCACGGCACCGAGGACGCACTGGAAAAGCTGCGCACCCTGCTGCCGGAAAGCCGCTTTGCCGCCGCCCGGCGTACCCCGGCGCAACCCTACACCCAGCCCCTGACGCCCCCGGTGAACGAAGCCTTTATCATTGACGGCGGCGTGAACTACGATGTGCTGGCTTGGCCCATGCCCCGGGACAGCCGCCGCCGGGTGCTGGCACGGGTGATGAGCTACGAATACCTGTGGCACACCATCCGGGAGGTGGGCGGTGCCTACGGCACCGGAATGCTCTGTGCCGACGGCATCGAGTTTTTGTACACCTACCGGGACCCCCACCTGCGGGAAAGCTACGATACCTTTGCCGCCGCCCCTGCCGCCCTTGCCGCCCGGGACTACACCGTCCGGGATCTGGACGAGTTCATCGTAGGCACCGCCGCCAAGCTGGACACGCCCCGCAAGGCGCGTGCCGCTGCCCGGGAGCTGGATCACCGGTACTTCTGCGGCATCACGGACGAGATGCGCACCGCCGACCGCAAGGCGCTGTGCAGCGTGGACGCCGCCCTGCTCAAAGCGCAGGCCGCTGCCCTGTCTGACGTACTTTCCGGCGGCGTGCGGGTCGCCTTTGGCAGCAAGGACGCCGTGGAAGCCGCAAAGGATCTGTTCGACCGGGTAGAGACGCTGTAAGCGTTTGCGCTGCGGGCGGGACGATTTTGAATGGCCGCCGCGTGCGCTTTGGCCATAATCAGCGGAAAGAATATTTTTAATAGAGCAATGCCGGAGCGTCTGCGGACGCTCCGGCATTGCATTTTCACGGGAAGGGGGCGTAACGGCAAACGGCAGCTGCCGCGCCTGCTTCCTGCGGAAGCGGCGGCGCGGCGGGAAAGTTTTTTGTTTGCTGAACTCCCTCAGTCAAAACCTGACGGTTTTGCCAGCTCCCTCGAAGAGGGAGCCTCTGGCGCGCCCGCAAACTTTGCGCTTGAGCCGGAAACTGTACCGTTATGCCAAAGGCCCCATCTTAGAGGGGGCTGGCATCGCGTAGCGATGACTGGGGGAGTTTTCCCCCACACACTTTTTCTGCACAAAGCGCCTGCATTCCGTCCAAACTACCAAAAAAAGCCAGATTTTTTGTCAGATAAGTCATACTTATTTAAGAAAATTTGAACAAATTGCGAAATTTGTGTGTTTCTGATGTGGACAAAAACGTTTTCAGCTGATAGAATGGAAACTGTTCTTTCTCCGCCGTCCGCAACCGGCGGAGTGTTTTATTGGAAGCAGGAGGTTTCTCATGTTAGAAAAGTTCTTTCACCTGAAAGAAAACCACACCGATGTAAAGACCGAGATCATGGCTGGTATCACCACCTTCATGACCATGGCTTACATCCTTGCCGTCAACCCCAACATCCTGTCCGCAGCGGGCATGGATTCCAAGGCTGTGCTGATCGCCACCGCGCTGGCATCCTTCATTGCCACCGCACTGATGGCTGTGCTGGCCAACTACCCCTTTGCACTGGCTCCCGGCATGGGCCTGAACGCCTACTTTGCCTACACGGTCGTGCTGACCATGGGCTACAGCTGGCAGCTGGCGCTGATGGCAGTCTTTGTTGAGGGCGTCATCTTCATCGCACTGTCCCTGACCAATGTGCGCGAGGGCATCTTCAACGCCATTCCCATGACCCTGAAGAGCGCCGTCAGCGTGGGTATCGGCCTGTTCGTGGCCTTTGTCGGCCTGCAGAACGCCAAGCTGATCGTCAACAGCGATTCTACGCTGGTCACCTACCAGCACTTCAAGGGTGCAACCTTCCACAGCGTTGGCGTGGGCGCTATTCTGGCTCTGCTGGGCGTGGTCATTACCGCCATCCTGCTGGTCAAAAAGGTCAAGGGCGGCATCCTGTACGGCATCCTGATCACTTGGCTGCTGGGCATCGTATGCGAGCTGACCGGCATCTACGTCCCCGATGTGGAAGCCGGTATGTACTCCGTCATCCCCACCGCCTTTGTCAGCTTCGACTTTTCCGCACTGGGCGAGACCTTTGGTCAGGTGTTCAAGACCGACTTCTCCGGTGTCGGCCTGCTGAACTTCTTCGCCGTGATGTTCTCCTTCCTGTTCGTGGATCTGTTCGACACGCTGGGCACCCTGATCGGCGTGGCCTCCAAGGCTGATATGCTGGACGAGGACGGCCGTCTGCCCCACATCAAGGGCGCACTGATGGCGGACTCCATCGGCACCTGCGTGGGCGCTGTGCTGGGCACTTCCACCACCACCACCTTCGTGGAAAGCGCCTCCGGCGTTACCGAGGGCGGCCGCACCGGTCTGACCGCTATGACCACCGGCGTGCTGTTCCTGCTGGCTACCATCTTCAGCCCGCTGTTCCTCACCATCCCCAGCTTTGCTACCGCTCCGGCTCTCATCATCGTGGGCTTCTACATGATGGGCTCTGCCGTCAAGATCGACTTCAACGATCCCAGCGAGGGCATTCCCGCTTTCCTGACCATTCTGGCAATGCCCACTGCTTACAGCATCTCCGAGGGTATCGCCATTGGCATCATCTCCTGGACCATCATCAACGTGGTCACCGGCAAGGCCAAGGAGAAGAAGATCAGCCCGCTGATGTATGTGCTCACCGTGCTGTTCATCCTCAAGTATGTGTTCCTCTAATTCCCTGCGCGTATAAAAAGCCAAACACCCCCTGCGGTCTGCCCGTACAGACTGCAGGGGGTGTTTTTGTTGGGGAGGAGAAAGCGCAAAAAAGCACAACAGCCTGACCCGCAGGCCCGGCTGTTGTGCACTCTTGTATCCTTATTTTTTCCGCGGATGAATATGGATCTCCGGGATGGCTACATTGTCGTAATGGATGGGACAGTCTGCCTCCGGGGTGCTGTCCGCCGCTTCGTGCCGCACCTTGCCGGTGTGCACCTCCGGCACCGCCACCGTTTCTTCCTGTCCGTTCTTTCTGCTCCGGCTCTTCTGCCGGAACCAGTTTTTCAGCCGCTGATGGATGGCCATAGCCTTTTCTCCTTTCCGGCACGAAGGATTTTCCCCCTCCGTGCGCACACCGGACGTCTCAGATAAAGTTGATAAATACCGTAATGACCAGACTGTTCAGGAAGTCCGCAAACAGGCTACCCACCAGCGGGATCAGCAGATATGCCTTGACGGAAGGTGCATACCTGTCGCACACAGCCTGCATATTGGCCATGGCATTGGGAGTAGCACCCATGCCGAAGCCGCACAGACCCGAAACGATGACCGCCGCATCGTAGTCCCTTCCCATCACGTTATACGCCACCACAATGACATACACGATCATGAACAGCGTCTGCCCTGCCAGCAGGATGATCAGCGGCAGCGCCAGCTCTGCCAGCTGCCAGATCTTCAGGGTGATCATTGCCATGCCTAAGAACAGCGACAGGCAGATACCGCCGATATCGTTGATCTCGCCCATATATACGGTGTAGCCGCCGCCGTACTCGCCCACGTTGCGGATGATGGCCGCCGCGATCATAGCACCGATATAGATGGGGAAGGTCATCCCGGTCAGGGACAGCAGCTTGGAAAGCACTGTGCCGATGCCCATGGCAAGGATCAGCTGAAAGCTGGCCGCAGGGTACATACTGTGCCGCTCGTGCTTGATCTCCTCCTCCACCAGCAGGCTGTCATCCTCTGTCACCGCAGTGTCCAGCAGATGGTGCCGCTCAATAAGCATTTTGCCGATAGGACCGCCCATCATGCTGCCCGCGATCAGTCCATAGGTGGCGGCGGCGGTACACAGGGTGGTTGCGCCCCGGATGCCAAAATCCTCCAGCACCGGGCCGAAGGCACCCGCCGTGCCGTGGCCGCCTACCATAGGAATGGAGCCGGTGCACAGCCCCACCAGCGGATCCACCTGCAGCAGGCTTGCCAGCCCCACTGCAATAAAGTTCTGGCTGACGATCAGCACAATGACCACGCCCAGAAATACGATCATCGCCCTGCCGCCGCTTTTCAGCACCTTCAGGTTTGCCTGAAAGCCTACTGAGGTGAAGAACATCACCATGCAGACCTCCTTGAGGATGTCGTCAAAGGCGAACTCTGCCACGCCGGTAACGTAGCACACACAGGTAAAAATGGCGAACAGCACGCCGCCGATGACCGGAGCCGGGATGCAGAATTTTTCCAGCATCCGCACCCGCTCCCGCAAAAATTTGCCCAGCAACAGCACCAGCACCGAAAGTGCCAGTGTCTGATACATATCCAGTTCTATCTTCATATCGTCTTTCTTTCCCTCTGTTTCCCGGCAGCATTCAGGATGCCACCGTGATGTCTGCCGTCTTATAGTAGGCGGCAGCTCCCTTGTGGAACGGGATGCCCACGCCCTCGGTCGCTTCGGCTTCGGTATCCAGCCGGATACCCAGCTGCGTGCTCAGGTTTTCGCGCCCGTCGAACAACAGCTTTGTCAGCTGCTCCACCTGCTTTTCCGGCAGCGCTGCGCTGGCCAGCAGCACCGCTTTTACGCCTACCGTCTGCACTTCCTCTTCCTGTCCGGGGTAAGTGCCCGCCGGAATGGTGCACACGCTGTAGCTGCTGCAGCTGTCCTGCAGACGCTTTGCAGCCGCACCGTCCACACACAGCAGCCGGATGCCGCAGTCCTCCGCCAGCGCGGTCACCACCGCACTGGGCGCACCGGCCGTGATGAACATGGCATCGATCCTGCCAGCTTTCAGCTGCGCAGCGGCATCCTCGTAATTCAGGTTGATGGTCTCTACCAGTTTTTCGTTCAGACCGTAGGCAGACAGGATCTGCCATGCGTTCTGCTCTGAACCAGACTCCTCTGCACCGATACTCACCGTTTTACCCTGCAATTCTTCTACGGACTGGATATCAGAATCCGCCCGCACGATCACCTGACAGGCCTCGGTATACAGTGCAGCGACCGCGCAGAATTTGTTTTCCATCTCCTCATCCTGAAAAATGCCGCTCTGCTCGTAGGCATCCTGCACAAGGTCTGCCTGTGCCACCGCCAACTGCAGGTAATCCCCCATCAGCAGACGCAGGTTTGCCGCAGACCCGGCGGTATTCTTCAGTTCCACAGCGCCATTCCCGCTGTCATTTTCCAGCGCCGCAAAGCCCTCGCCAAAGGCGTGGTATACGCCGCCCTCTCCGGCTACGCCCATGCGCATCCGCCGGGCAGTGTCGGCAGACGTGCAGCCCGCCAGCAGCAGCGCCGCCAGCATAATTCCCGCCAGCAGCACCGCAATTCCTTTGTGTTTCAATGTTTGCACCCCGCATTCTCTCTGCCGCCGCAGTGCAGCAGATGATTTTTCTTCAATTATAAGCAAGTCAAAGTTGAAAATCAATCACCTGTTTTTATTTTTTCCGAAAAAGCTTCTGTTTTGTGCCGCCTGCAGCAAAAAAGGACCGCTGCACCAGATGCCGTGCAGCAGTCCTTTGTACCGTTATAAAGAGCGTTTCCCCGCGAAGGCTCAGACCCGCTTCGTCTCTTCCGTCCGGGTAGAAATACCGAACAGCACAAAGCCGATGACGAACAGGATGGCAATGGAGCCAACGCCCACGTTGGCGCTGCCGGTCAGCTGGCTGCCCACGCTGACGATCATGGTGCCAAGGAAGGAAGCGCCCTTGCCGCAGATATCGAACAGGCCAAAGTATTCGCCGGATTTTTCCTGCGGGATGATCTTGGCAAAGTGGCTGCGGCTCAGCGCCTGCACACCGCCCTGGAACATCCCCACCACAACAGCCAGCACCCAGAACTGCCACTGGCTCTTCAGGAAGAAGGCAAAGACGGCAATGCCGGTATAGGCCGCGATGCACACCGGGATCAGGATCTTGGATTCATATTTCTGGCTCAGGCGGCCGAAGATCAGCGCCGAGGGGAAAGCCACGATCTGAGTAACCAGCAGCGCCAGCAGCAGTCCGGTGGTGTCCAGACCCAATGCCGTGCCGTAGGCGGTGGCCATGTCAATAATGGTATACACACCGTCGATGTAGCAGAAGAAGGCCAGCAGGAACCAGAACACCTGCTTGTCCTGCGGCAGGTGCTTCAAAGTCTGCCCAATGCGCACAAAGCTCTGGCGGATGGCGTGCTGCTCCACCTCCACATAGTTGATCTGGCGGTACTTTTTCAGCAGCGGCAGGGTGACCACCAGCCACCACACGGCGGTAATGACCAGCGCGATGGACAGCGCGGTCATCTGGCTGAGCCCCACCGCACTGCTGCCCAGCACCAGCGCCAGACAGACCACAAAGGGCACGCAGCTGCCGATATAACCCCATGCGTACCCGCGGGAGGACACCATGTCCATCCGCTCCGGGGTGGTCACATCGCCCAGCATGGAGTCGTAGAACACCAGACTGCCGGAGTAGCCGATCTTGGCAATGATAAAAATGACCAGAAAGGCCAGCCATGTGCCCGCCAGACCCATGGCACAGCAGCCGATGACGCCCACAAAAAGGCAGAGCATGAAGATGGGCTTTTTAAAGCCCTTGGTGTCCGCCAGCGTGCCCAGAATGGGGCCCAGAATGGCGGTGACCACCGTGACGATGGAACTTGCGTAGCCCCAGTAGGCCAGATAGTCCACCTTACTCACCCCACCGGCCTCGGCCAGCGCATTGAAGAAGATGGGCACCAGCGTGGCGATCATCAGCACAAAGGCCGAGTTGCCTACATCGTATAAGATCCATGCCCGCTCCAGCGGTGTCACCTTGAATTTTTCAGTTTTCATTGTATTTCCCTTTTCCCCTTGCACCGCCGGACGGCGCGTTTTTTAAAATTCCCCAAAGGTGTGGTCGTAGGCGGCATCCAGCGGCTCGTCCGTATCCAGCTTTGCCACATACTCTAAGATCAGCCGCTCTGCCAGCGGCAAAGCCTTGGCGTACAGCGCGTCCAGCTTGCGGTTGCTCTCGGTGCACTGCGGGTTCGGCTGCGGGTTTGCCACAAGGCCGTGCATCCCATCGTACTTGCCCAGCACCTTCATGCCGGTCAGCACCACCCAGCGCTTGACCGGGTTCGAAGCCTGCAGCACCTTATGCACCATGATCATCCCCTTCATGGCTTCCAGCGCGGTCTGCTCCGAGATATCCTTGTAGAACGGCGCAATGACCCGGGCGTTTTCCGCGCTGGGGTGGATATGGCTGGCGGTAAAGAAGGTCAGCGGGTCATAGCCGTCCCGGCGCAGCAGCATATTGTCGAACTCGGTCTCGATCTCGCAGTGGGTCACACCGCTCTCCCGGGTAAACTGCTCCACAAAGGGGTGGCAGGTGCTGTCCAGTGCAAAATGGCACACAAAGCCCAGCGCGTAGGCCAGCGCAGCCTCGCGGTCGGCTTCCTCGTGCACCACCCGGCGTGCACGGTCAAAGAACGTTCTGCCCGGCTCGTCGTGCATGGCGTTGCCCAGTGCGGCGACCGGGGTAGACTTTTCTGCATGGTAATAGAACAGCAGATCCGGCCCGTGCAGGCCGATATCGTACAGCTCCCGGTGCGCTTCCAGCTTTTCCCGCAGCGGCGCAGGCAGATGATCCAGCACATTTGCGCCAAAGCGGCGGTGTGCGTAGGTAGAGGGCATCTCTCATTCCTCCTTCTTGCAGTGCCAGCGCCCGCCGCCCTGTTCCGGCTGCACTGACCAATAATCCTATCGTTTTCAGTATAGCAGAAAGTTTGCCGACCTTCTACCCTTTTGTGTCTGTTTTCTGTAAAAAGTTTTAATAATTTTGCTGCACTTCCCGCCGCTCCCCCAAACAGAAAAGGGACCTCCTGAAATGCCCGCGGGCATTTCAGGAGGTCCCTTTCTAATCATTCAGGTTCACACGCTCTCATAGCCCTGCGGCATCTCGCTCTTGCGGTCGCGGGACATCAGGTTGCGCAGTGCGTCGCTGGCGCTCATGCCCTCCTTGACGATGGCGTTCACCGTCTGGGCGATGGGCATTTCCACATGGTACTTCTCCGCCAGTTCCATAGCGGCGGGCAGGGCGTTGATGCCCTCCACCACCATGCCGACCTCCTTCACGGCCTGCTCCGGGCTTTCGCCCTTGCCGATCAGGATACCGGCGCGGTTGTTGCGGCTGTGCATACTGGTGGCGGTAACGATCAGGTCGCCGATACCGGCCAGACCCGCAAAGGTCTGGACATTGCAGCCCATGGCCACGCCCAGCCGGGCGATCTCGGCAATGCCGCGGGTGATCAGGGCGGCGCGGGCGTTATCGCCGTAGCCAAGGCCGGTGGAGATGCCAACGCCCAGCGCGATAACGTTCTTCATGGCACCGCTCAGTTCCACACCCTTGATATCAGAGTTGGTGTACACGCGCATACAGGTGTTGCTGAACACCTCCTGCACCACCTCGGCAGCTTCCATATCCGGGCTGGCAGAAACGATGGTGGTGGGCAGATCCAGCGCCACCTCCTCGGCGTGGGTGGGGCCGCTGAGCGCCACCAGACGCACCGCACGGGGGCCGTTCTCGTGGCTCAGCTCGTCGGCAAGGATCTCGGTCATGGTATATAAGGTATCGGGCTCAATGCCCTTTGCCACGTCCACAATGATCTGTCCGGAGCGGATATAAGGCCGCGCCTTGGCTGCCGTGGAGCGCACGAACACCGACGGCACTGCAAACAGCAGCACGTCCTTGCCGGTGCACACTTCCTCTATGCTTTTGGTAAAACGCAGCTCCTGCGGGATGACCATCCCCGGCAGATTGGGGTGCACCCGGGTGGCGGAAAGGTTGTCCACCTCGGCTTCAATAGCCGACCACACCTGCACATCGTTGCCGCTGACGGTCAGCATCCGTGCCAGAGCCATGCCCCAGGTGCCTGCACCCAGAACACCAATACTAAACTTTTTCACGTTCGTATCCTCCGTGTCTGCACCGGTCAAGGGCAAGCCCCCTGCCGGTGGATTTGCGCCGTGCCGAGCCGTTGCCCCGCGCCTGCGCACTACTATGACCATTGTACACGAAAGCACCCACAGCGTCAAGCATCTGCCGCATTGCACAAATATTTAACAAGTTTATGCAATTTTTCGGTCACATCACACGTTTTGTGCAAACCGTTTGCGCTGCGGGGCATTTCATGCTATTATAGGCAATACCGCATAATTCTAAGTGCCGATACGGCGAGCGAGGTGCGACAGATGCTAAGCCAAAAGCGCAGATAATACTGGATGTCTTATCGAGCATTTTGGC
>ERZ825525.2749-NODE-2749-length-10637-cov-3.009450_pt1 | contig 10637 bp, 12 predicted proteins | sample MGYA00519930_ERZ825525 | MGnify/ENA primary metagenome ERZ825525 (study PRJEB31778, sample SAMEA3449203) | human gut metagenome | biome: human gut; feature: human-associated habitat; material: faeces | place: United Kingdom | collected 2010/2012 ... | reverse complement strand
GGAGGACGAAGAGCCGAAGCCGCAGGCGTCTTTTTCAAAGGCGGTCAATGACCTGCTGTTCGGGGCCCACAGCCCGGCGGCAGAGAACAACAGAGATCTGCCGCTTACCGATCAAACGAAATGAGGGAATCGATCATGATGAAAAACGGGATTTTGACCTTTATCTTTGCCTTCTGCCCGGGCGCAGGCCAGATGTATCAGGGCTATATGAAGCGCGGCCTTTCGCTGATCACGATGTTCTGCCTGTTCGTTGTAATTGGCGTATCTACGCTGGAAGTGCTGACCGTCGGCTGTGTCATCGTGTGGATGTACAGCTTTTTTGACACCTTCAATCTCCGGGCGCAGATCGGCGCAGGCACCGCCCCGGAGGACGATTATCTGGTGCATATCAACTGGAAGGACCAGCGGATGCAGGAGTTCATGATGGACAGCCACAAGCTGCTGGGCTGGGGCCTGATCGTGCTGGGCGCACTGGTGGCCTACCAGAACATCCTTATGAACACGCTGGGGGATATCGTGTGGCGCTGGGGCCAGAGCCGCCCTTTCTTCCGCGCACTTTACCTGATGATGGATCAGCTGCCGGAGGTGGTGGTCTGCGTGGCCCTGATCATCTGCGGTGCGTGGCTGGTGCGCGGCCCCAAGGGCAGAAAGCAGAAGCCGCAGAACGATGCCGAAGATGAAGATTTTACCGAGTATACTGCACAGGATGCGCAGGCAGAGCCGGAAGCAAGGGGCCTTGCCATGCCCAAGCTCTCGGCTCTGCTGGGCAAGCCCGTGACCCCGGACGATGAGACGGAGGATGCCGACGATGGACGAGACGAGAAATGATGCGCCGCTGACCGGTGAAGCACCGCAGCCTGCAAAACCGCAGCCGCTGCGCCGGGTGGGCAGCTTTACGCTGGGCGTATGCCTGATCGCAGCGGGCATCTTCTTTCTGCTTGCCTATTTTGTGCCGGGCTTTGACTGGCAGCTGGCGCTCAAGATCGCCCCGGCGGCAGGGCTGATCCTGCTGGGCGGCGAGGTGCTCTTTTTTGCCGCCCGCCCGGGGCGCTGGAAGTACGATTTCTGGTCGGTGCTGATCTGCCTTGTGCTCATGGGCGGGTGCTTCTGTCTGTCGCTGCTGCCGGTGGTGTGGGATGAACTCGGCCCGGAGCGGAATCAGGCAAGCATGAAGCTGGGGCAGGAATATACGACAGAAGCCTATGACAAGATCAAACAAACAGCCCCGGATGTCCGTGTGAAGGACATCCGCGGAAACGCCTATCTGTACAGCAGCAAGAGCAAGACGGAAACGCTCCGGGATCTGGACGCAGGAGGCGGTCATCTGAGCCTGACCGTGGTGCTGTTCGGCGATTATGACAGCGTGCAGGCATTTGCACAGGACTGCCGCAGAGTGACCGATGCCGTGCAGCAGTGCAGTGCACTGCCGGACGAGCTGCGGATCGCATGGGCGCCGGACAACGACCCGGGCCAGAGCCTTACCGCTGGTACGCTGCAGCGGGTGGAGCAGTACACGCTGGAGCTGGACGGCATTGCACAGCTGGACTGGACAGCGGAGCAGATGGCAAAGCAGACGGAGATACAGTACCTGCTGGACGAAGAAAACGAAGAAACGGCAGAGTCCGAAGATGCTTCCGTGGAAAGCGCAGAGCTGAGCGAGTGAAACAAAAAATGCTTCCGTGCGGCGCACGGAAGCATTTTTTTGTTGAAATCAGCCGAAAACTATGTTATGCTATCTCTGCTGCTGAAAGGCGGCGGGGCACTGCAAACAACGGCAGGCGGTTCGGCCCTCACTTCCGAAAGGAGGTGAGTACATGCCAATTACTTTGACATTCCACTTGTTTGGATTGACATTCACCATTCGCGTGAAAAAGTAAGAACCGCCACCCGGCACGGTGACGGTTCTCAAAAACTGTAAACCTTGAACTGGGGCCAACCGCTTGTCGCAGTGCCCTTTCTATAGACATTATAGCGAATCCCGGCAGAGCTGTCAAGCATCTGCCGGGATTCGTTTTATCGTAAAATTTACAGCTTTTTGCCGGTGAGCAGCTCGTAGGCCTCCAGATACTTGGCAATGGTCTTGTCAATCACGTCCTGCGGCAGGTCGTAGTTGCTGTCGGGGTTGGCCTTGAGCCAGTCGCGAACGAACTGCTTGTCGAAGGAAGGCTGGCTGTGGCCCGGCTCGTAGCCCTCCAGCGGCCAGAAGCGGGAGGAATCCGGGGTGAGCATCTCATCGCCCAGCACCACGTTGCCTTCCAGAATAACGTTAGTATCGATCCCCACATCGCGCCCGTGCTGCAGCGTACCGCGCAGATCGAAACGCGCCGGATCGCGCAGCATCACGCCAGCCAGAAGGAGTTTCTCGGCCTGTTCGGACTGATAAACGCGCTCAAGACGGGAGAGTTGAAGACGGTTGTTCACCCCTTCGGTTTCGCTGATGCGCGCCGGATGGACCGCCGCAATCTCGCGCCCTTCCAGGTATGCCATCGCAATAATGTCGGTGATGTAGTATTCACCCTGGGCGTTATTGTTATTGAGCTTCGACAGCCAGCGCTTCATATCCGCACCATTGGCAATCAGGATACCGGTGTTGATCTCCTGAATCTGACGCTGCGCCTCGCTGGCATCTTTATGCTCAACAATACCCGTAACGTTGCCGTTTTCACGGGTGATACGGCCATAACCGGTTGGATCGTCCAGCACGACGGTTAATAAACCGATGCCGCCCTGCGGTTTGGCTTCACGCAGGCGAGTCAGCGTTTCAACGGAGATCAGCGGGACATCGCCGTAGAGCATCAAAATGTCTTCGTCATCCGCAAAGAAGGGCGCTGCCTGCTGCATGGCATGGCCTGTACCCAACTGCTCGGCCTGAAGCACCCAGTTGAGCTTGTCGTCGCTCAGCGTCTTTTTAAGCAGATCGCCGCCGTGGCCGTAGACCAGGTGGACCTGACTGGCGCCCAATTCATTCGCTGCATCAATGACGTGCTGCACCATTGGCTTTCCAGCAAGCGTGTGAAGCACTTTAGGCAGGTCGGAATACATGCGGGTCCCTTTGCCTGCGGCAAGGATCACCACGCTCATCGCACTGTTTGACATACGCATCCTGACGGTTGTTTGAGTGAGAAGTAAAAACGTTTGATGCTTAAAATTCTACATCTTTTTCATCATGAATTAAGGCCGAAAAAAAAAGCCAGCCTGGTATCCAGACTGGCTTTTGTGCTTTTCAAGCCGGTGTTACATCGCTTTTTTGGTCAACTCGATAACGCGCAGTTTCGCGATCGCTTTGGCCAGCTCCGCAGACGCCTGAGCGTAATCCACGTCGCCATGAGAGCTGCTAATGTGCTCTTCAGCCTTACGCTTCGACTCCAGGGCTCGCGCTTCGTCGAGATCCTGGCCACGAATAGCGGTATCGGCCAGAACGGTCACACTGCCAGGCTGCACTTCAAGAATGCCGCCGGACAGATAGATAAACTCTTCGTGACCGAACTGTTTAACGATGCGGATCATACCAGGCTTAATGGCGGTGAGCAGCGGTGCGTGACCCGGGAAAATACCCAGTTCACCTTCACTACCCGTTACCTGGATTTTCTCGACCAGACCAGAGAACATTTGTTGCTCTGCGCTGACGACGTCCAGGTGGTAAGTCATTGCCATATCACCCTCCGATTAAGGCGTTAAAGTTTTTTGGCTTTTTCCACAGCTTCTTCGATGGAACCGACCATGTAGAACGCCTGCTCTGGCAGGTGATCGTATTCGCCTTCCATGATGCCTTTAAAGCCACGGATGGTGTCTTTCAGGGAAACGTATTTACCCGGAGAACCGGTGAATACTTCCGCAACGAAGAACGGCTGGGACAGGAAGCGCTGGATCTTACGCGCACGTGCTACCACCAGTTTGTCTTCTTCAGACAGTTCATCCATACCCAGGATGGCGATGATGTCTTTCAGTTCCTGGTAACGCTGCAGCAGGGACTGTACGCCACGCGCGGTGTCGTAGTGTTCCTGACCAACAACCAGTGGATCCAGCTGACGGCTGGTGGAGTCCAGCGGGTCAACGGCTGGGTAGATACCCAGAGACGCGATCTGACGGCTCAGTACCACGGTTGCATCTAAGTGCGCAAAGGTGGTGGCTGGAGATGGGTCAGTCAAGTCATCCGCAGGTACGTATACCGCCTGAACGGAGGTGATAGAACCGGTTTTGGTAGAGGTGATACGTTCCTGAAGAACACCCATCTCTTCCGCCAGTGTTGGCTGATAACCTACCGCTGAAGGCATACGACCCAGCAGTGCAGATACTTCAGTACCGGCCAGGGTGTAACGATAGATGTTATCAACGAACAGCAGAACGTCACGGCCTTCGTCACGGAACTTCTCAGCCATCGTCAGGCCGGTCAGCGCAACGCGCAGACGGTTTCCAGGTGGCTCGTTCATCTGGCCGTAAACCAGGGATACTTTGTCCAGAACGTTGGAGTCGGTCATTTCGTGGTAGAAGTCGTTACCCTCACGAGTACGTTCACCTACGCCCGCAAATACGGAGTAACCGGAGTGCTCGATCGCGATGTTACGGATCAGCTCCATCATGTTTACGGTTTTACCTACACCCGCACCACCGAACAGACCAACTTTACCGCCCTTCGCGAACGGACACATCAGGTCGATAACTTTGATACCGGTTTCCAGCAGTTCCTGAGAGCTGGACAGCTCTTCGTAGGAAGGTGCCGCGCGGTGGATAGCCCAACGCTCTTCTTCACCGATGTCGCCTTTCATGTCGATTGGCTGACCCAATACGTTCATGATACGACCCAGTGTTGCTTTACCTACCGGGACTTCGATCGGGTGCTCAAGGTCTTTTACTTCCAGACCACGACGCAGACCGTCGGAAGAACCCATCGCGATGGTACGCACGATACCGCCGCCGAGCTGCTGCTGAACTTCCAGCACCAGGCTCTCGTTACCATTCTGTACCTCAAGCGCGTCGTACACGCGTGGTACGGCGTCCTGAGGGAACTCGACGTCCACCACGGCGCCGATTACCTGGACAATCTTTCCAGTAGCCATCTTGAATCCTCTACGTAATTCGTAAACCTGGTTAAACCGCGGCGGCCCCCGAGACGATCTCGGTGAGTTCCTGAGTAATGCTGGCCTGACGAGCTTTGTTGTAAACCAACTGCAGCTCTTTAATCAGGCTGCCGCCATTATCGGTCGCGGCTTTCATCGCCACCATTCGTGCGGCCTGCTCGCTGGCCAGGTTTTCTACAACGCCCTGATAAACCTGAGATTCAACGTAACGACGCAGCAGGGTATCCAGCAGCGGTTTCGGATCGGGTTCATACAGGTAATCCCAGGCTTTCTGTTTCAGCTCGTCATCTTCTGATGCCGGTAACGGCAGCATCTGAGTGAGCGTTGGAACCTGAGACATGGTGTTAATAAATTTGTTGCTGACAACGTACAGTCTGTCCAGACGGCCTTCATCATAGGCCTGCAACATCACTTTAACCGGGCCGATCAGTTCGGACAGGGACGGGTTATCACCCATACCGGTCACCTGAGCGACAATGTTGCCACCAACGGAGTTAAAGAAAGAGACGCCTTTAGAGCCGATCATTGCGATATCGCACTGAACGCCTTTTTCAGACCATGCTTTCATATCCGCCAGCAGTTTTTTGAACAGGTTAATGTTCAAGCCGCCACACAGACCACGGTCGGTCGACACCACCAGGTAGCCCACGCGCTTAACGTCGCGTTCTTCCAGGTAAGGGTGCTTATATTCCAGATTACCGTTTGCAAGGTGACCAATCACTTTGCGCATGGTCTCTGCATAAGGACGGCTGGCCGCCATGCGATCCTGCGATTTACGCATTTTGGAAGCGGCGACCATCTCCATCGCTTTAGTGATCTTTTGCGTGTTCTGGACGCTTGCGATCTTACTACGTATCTCTTTTGCGCCGGCCATGAGCTTCTCCTCAATGCCAGACGGCTTGTCCTGAGACAAGCCGCCGGACGATTACCAGGATTGGGTTGCTTTGAAGGAATCGAGGATAGCTTTCAGCTTGCCTTCGATTTCGTCGTTATAGCCACCGGTCTGGTTGATCTCTTGCATCAGCGGAGCGTGATCACGGTCGACGTAAGCCAGCAGAGCGGCTTCGAAGCTACCGATTTTCGCCAGTTCCACATCTTCGAGGTAACCGCGTTCAGCCGCGAACAGTACCAGGCCCTGCTGAGCAACAGACATTGGCGCGTACTGTTTCTGCTTCAGCAACTCGGTCACTTTCTGACCGTGGCTCAGCTGTTTACGGGTTGCTTCGTCCAGATCGGATGCGAACTGAGAGAACGCAGCCAGTTCACGATACTGTGCCAGCGCGGTACGGATACCACCGGACAGTTTCTTGATGATCTTGGTCTGAGCAGCACCACCCACACGGGATACGGAGATACCCGGGTTAACCGCCGGACGAATACCGGAGTTAAACAGGTTGGTTTCCAGGAAGATCTGACCATCGGTAATGGAGATTACGTTGGTCGGAACGAATGCGGAAACGTCACCCGCCTGCGTTTCGATAATCGGCAGCGCGGTCAGAGAACCGGTTTTCCCTTTCACTTCACCTTTGGTGAAGGCTTCAACGTATTCGGCGTTAACACGCGCAGCACGCTCCAGCAGACGAGAGTGGAGGTAGAATACGTCGCCCGGGAATGCTTCACGTCCTGGTGGACGACGGAGCAGCAGGGAAACCTGACGATAAGCAACAGCCTGTTTAGACAGGTCATCGTATACGATCAGCGCATCTTCACCGCGGTCACGGAAGTATTCGCCCATTGCGCAACCAGCGTATGGTGCCAGGTATTGCAGTGCAGCAGATTCAGACGCGGTAGCTACCACAACGATGGTGTTAGCCAGTGCGCCGTGCTCTTCCAGTTTACGAACCACGTTAGAAATGGTGGACGCTTTCTGGCCGATGGCCACGTACACACATTTGATGCCGGAATCACGCTGGTTGATGATGGCGTCGATTGCCATCGCGGTTTTACCGGTCTGACGGTCACCGATGATCAGTTCACGCTGACCACGACCGATTGGGATCATGGCATCAACGGACTTATAGCCTGTCTGAACTGGCTGATCTACGGACTGACGGTCGATAACGCCTGGTGCGATAACTTCGATTGGGGAGAAGCCATCGTGCTCAACCGGACCTTTACCGTCGATTGGCGCACCCAGGGTGTTAACAACGCGACCCAGCAGGCCACGGCCAACCGGTACTTCCAGAATACGGCCAGTACACTTAACCTTCATGCCTTCGGCGAGGTCAGCGTATGGACCCATCACAACTGCACCAACGGAGTCGCGCTCCAGGTTCAGTGCGATAGCGTAACGGTTACCCGGCAGGGAAATCATCTCACCCTGCATACAATCGGCCAGGCCGTGGATGCGGATAACACCGTCACTTACAGAAACAATAGTACCTTCGTTGTGAGCTTCACTCACAACATTGAACTGAGCAATGCGCTGCTTGATCAGTTCGCTGATTTCGGTGGAATTCAGTTGCATGCTCCAGTCCCCTTAAGACTGCAAGACGTCTGCAAGGCGCTCAAGACGGCCGCGTACGCTGCCATCAATGACCATATCACCCGAACGGATGATTACGCCTGCCATTACAGACTTATCGATTTTGCAATTCAGCTTAACTTTGCGTGACAGACGTTTTTCCATCGCGGCGGTAATTTTCGCAAGCTGTTCGTCACTCAGTTCAGTCGCAGAAGTCACTTCGACTTCAGCGGTAGCTTCACTAAGGGCACGTAAGTGCTCAAACTGCTCGAGAACATCCGGGAGCACACGGAGACGACCATTTTCCGCCATCACCTTAATCAGGTTCTGGCCGTTGGCATCCAGTTGCTCTCCGCACACGGCGATAAACGACGCGGCGAGAGTTTCAGGTGCTAACGCACCGGAAAGCAACTCGGCCATTTGTTCGTTTTTCGTCACCTCAGCGGCAAACGCCAGCATATTCTGCCAGCGATCGACATTTTGGTGTTCGACAGCAAAGTCAAAAGCTGCTTTGGCGTAGGGGCGAGCTACCGTAACAAATTCAGACATCAGCCCCTCCCTCCTTACAGTTCAGCGACAAGTTTATCCACGATGTCGCTGTTAGCAGCTTCATCCACGGAACGTTCGATGATCTTCTCGGCGCCAGCAACAGCCAGAATCGCAACCTGCTTACGCAGTTCTTCACGAGCACGTTTACGCTCAGCTTCAATTTCAGCCTGAGCCTGTGTCACGATCTTAGTACGTTCCTGTTCTGCTTCAGCTTTCGCTTCGTCCAGGATCTGCGAACGGCGTTTGTTAGCCTGTTCGATGATAACCTGAGCTTCCGCTTTCGCTTTTTTCAGCTGGTCTGTCGCGTTGGCCTGTGCAAGGTCCAAATCTTTCTTAGCGCGTTCTGCGGAAGCCAGACCGTCAGCAATTTCTTTCTGACGTTTTTCGATGGCAGCCATTAAAGGCGGCCATACATACTTCATGCAGAACCAGACAAAGAGAATAAACGCGATGGCCTGGCCGAGGATTGTTGCGTTCATGTTCACAGCACAATACCTCTTTAATTAACTCTGTGGCTTAGGTTTCTAACAACTTACTACGCGACGGCGAACATCACGTACAGACCCAGACCTACAGCGATCATTGGGATTGCATCCACCAGACCCATAACGATAAAGAACTGAGTACGCAGCAGAGGAATCAGATCAGGTTGACGCGCTGCGCCTTCCAGGAATTTACCCCCGAGGATGCCGATACCGATCGCAGCACCGATTGCCGCCAGACCCATCATCACAGCGGCAGCCATGTACAGCAGATCCATATTCAGGTTTTCCATGACAGTCTCCAGTTTGTTTCAATTAAAACGTAGTAGTGTTGGTAAAAAATCAGTGCTCTTCAGACGCCATCGACAGATAGACGATCGTCAGAACCATGAAGATAAAGGCTTGCAGCGTAATGATCAGGATGTGGAAAATGGCCCACGGCACATTCAGAACCCACTGTGACCACCACGGCAGAAGACCCGCGATCAGAATGAAAATCAGCTCACCCGCATACATGTTGCCGAACAGTCGCAGACCCAGTGAAACAGGTTTGGACAGCAGGCTAACGCCTTCCAGGATCAGGTTGACCGGAATAAACGCCCAGTGGTTGAACGGCTGCAAGGTAAGCTCTTTCACAAAGCCGCTTACGCCTTTCATTTTGATGCTGTAGAAAAGAATCAGGATAAACACGCCCAGCGCCATCGACAGGGTGATGTTCACGTCCGCAGACGGAACCACACGCAGTGCAGGCAGGCCGAAGATGTGCTCGCCAATAAACGGCAGCAGATCGATTGGCAGCAGGTCCATCAGGTTCATCAGGAAGACCCAAACGAACACGGTCAGCGCCAGCGGAGCAATCAGCTTGCTCTTGCCATGGTACATGTCTTTGACGCTGCCATGGACGAAGCCGATGATCATTTCGATGAAGGTCTGGAATTTCCCTGGTACACCGCTGGTCGCTCGTTTAGCAACACCGCGGAACATGGCCAGGAACAGAAGACCCAAAACCACCGAGAAGAACATGGAGTCAATATTGATTGTCCAGAAGGTGGCTGGGGGGTTTTGTGGATCCACCAGCGAGAATGTACGCAGGTCCAGCTGAAGGTTATTCAGATGGTGACCTATGTAATCCTGCGGCGTCATATTTTCTGAAGCCATGATGCCTTTTACCCTTTGTTATTGATTACAGCTGGAGCCAGAACTTGTACCACCAGCACCAAAACCCACGTTGCTATCAGCGGCATGAAGACCACTTTCAAAACCGCCAGCGCCATCACCAGTAGAGCAAAGGTCAGCAACACCTTACACACTTCGCCGAGAGCGAAGGACCAGGCCACGCGGCCTTTGGCGGGTGTATGCGCCTGATGACGCCAGGCAAAAATCATAAACAACACGTTTGGCAGAACCACCGCCAAACCTCCGCACGCGGCGGAGATGCCCCAGAAGGGGTCTTTGAGGCTAAACAGCAGTCCACTTGCTATCACAGCCAGAAACTGAATGAACAGAAGCTTACGAGCAACGTTTCTACTCAAGAGCGACACAGACATCACGTTTTTACTCCTGCTCCCTTCGAGGTATGCCGCGTGTCGTATAAAACGTCCTTTAAGGCTCAGAGTCAAGCATCAAAAAGCGGTCAAATTATACGGTGCGCACCCGTGATTTCAAACATTAAGTAGCGAAAAGGTGAATAAATGTTTAAATATTTTTCCCCACCGCTATTTTTTAACTTTCGCTGAAAGCGTCAACCTTCGACCAAAACTGCAAACAGCGCGAAAACGTTGTCGATAAAGCGTGCACGAGATCACAAAACACACATTTGCGATAAGGTTGTATTTATCAAAGGCGCAAATCGCAGAAATTTATCCTTATGAAAGTAAACGCAAAATGTCGCAACTATTTTCAAAACAGCCCAGTACACAATAAAAACCTTTTATTGACATTCTTAATAAATAATTAACATTGCGTTCTGGTTACTGCCTTCCACTTTTAGCAGACTTATATTTTCAAAGATGACTATCTTCTCGGTGAATAACGATTGCTTCGTTAACCGGAAGAAAAACCTTA
>ERZ825525.2748-NODE-2748-length-10643-cov-3.060162_pt1 | contig 10643 bp, 10 predicted proteins | sample MGYA00519930_ERZ825525 | MGnify/ENA primary metagenome ERZ825525 (study PRJEB31778, sample SAMEA3449203) | human gut metagenome | biome: human gut; feature: human-associated habitat; material: faeces | place: United Kingdom | collected 2010/2012 ... | reverse complement strand
CGTTCGAGGTCGGCGAGCGCGCGCTGCACCGTGTTGGGATTGACGCCCGCCTCCACCGCGAGCTCGCGCACCGAGGGCAGACGCTCGCCGGGCCGAAATTCGCCCGCGACGATGGCCTGCGTCAGGCGCTGCGTGAGCTGGGTGTAGATGGGGCTGTCATTGCGGAATTGCCACTCCATACGGTTCCTCCTTTTCTTGATGTATGATTGTATTAGGCGATTAGTACAATAATACATCGGGAACGATTTGTCAAGGGGGTTTGAAAAAGTTTTTGGGAAAACCGACCGTTGTCAAATATTTTTGATGGACAAAGCCCGCTCATTTCCCTATGATGAAGGCAGAAAGGACGGGATGCCTATGGAGATCGGAGCCAAGCTCAGGCAGGCGCGCATAGCGGCTGGGCTCACGCAGGAGCAGACGGCGGAGGCGCTGGGCGTGAGCCGCCAGAGCATATCAAACTGGGAGAATGAAAAGAACTATCCGGACATTGTGAGCGTGGTGCGGCTGAGCGACCTGTACGCGGTCAGCCTGGATGCATTGTTAAAGGAGGAAGCACCGATGTCAGATTATCTGGATTATCTGGAGGAGAGCACCAACACCGTGCGGAGCCGGAGGGAGCAATCTCTGCTGATCCTTCTGTGCGTATATCTGGGCATCTGGGCCGTTTCCGTGCTCTTTTTCTGGCTGCTCACCGGGCCAGACGATGCCATGGGCTACGGCATCGTATTTTTGTGGCTCGTGCTGCCGGTCGCCGCCTTTGTCATTTCACTGCTCATTGGCCGGGGCGGATACGGCGGAAGACAAGGCTGGCTGCTGCCGCTCGCATTTGGCGCGATGCATATGCTCGCGGGGTACGCAACCTTCATGCTGGCCAACATGCTCTCCGTCGGCATCCTGCGTCTGCCGCAGCCGAGTCTGCTGCTGAAGGGAACGATCATCTCCGCCGCCGGTTTTTGGTTCGGAGCTCTGACGCGGAGACGGAGGAGGCAGCGCGGGGAGAGCGGCGAATAGGAGAGATCGGACAAAAGAAAAGCCGCCCGGGAGGGCGGCTTTTTGAGCGATACGTTTGAGCAATACATTCAGGTGTTGTCGGGGGCGATGGGGCGACGGACGAGCAGGGCGCGGAGCGCGTGCCAGTTGAAGGGATAAATGGGATACATATAATGTCCGCCGGCGATGGGCCTGGTGGTGACGAGCAGGATGACGATGAGCAGCGTACCGAGGGCGAGTCCGACCCAGCCGAGGGCGGCGGAGCTGACGAGCAGCACGAGGCGCAGAAGCTTGAAGGCGTAGCCGAGCTCATAGCTCGGCTGGGCGAAGTTCGCGATGGCAACGAACGCCATGTACGCCAGCACCTCCGGCACAAGCCAATGCGCCTGCACGGCGAAGTCGCCGAGCACGAGCGCGCCAATCATGGAAAACGAGTTGGAAAAGACGCTGGGGGTGTTGAGCGAGGCGAGCTTGAGGAGGTCGACAATGAACTCGGTCAGGAGGAGCTGGGCGAGGATGGGAACCTCGTACTTGCTCGTGACGGCGAGGAAGCCCAGCGTGCTGTTGGGAAGATCAGGGTCCTGCACGAGCAGATACCACACGGGCGTGATGAAGAGCGTGAGCAGAAAGACGACCACGCGCAGAATGCGGAGGTACGAGCCGACGAGCGGCGGGAAATAGAAGTCGTTCGCCTCCTGCACGAAATCAAAGAAGCGGGTGGGCAGGATCATGGCGGCGGGGGAGTTGTCCACGAGGACGATGATGCTGCCCTCCATGATGCTCGCGGTGGCGGCGTCGGGGCGCTCAGTATAGCGAACGCGTGGAAAAGGGTTGAACCATTGCCTCCGGTCCATCATGGATTCCGCGATGGATTCCTGCGACATGGAGATGGAGTTCGCGTCGATGGCGGCGAGCTTCGCGCGGACGCGCGCGAGGAGTGCGCGGTCCACCTTGTCCTCGAGATAGCAGAGGACGACGTCGGCGCGGGATTTCTCGGAAATTTTGTGACCCTCGAGCGTCAGCTGCGGCGTGCGGATGCGGCGGCGCAGGAGCGCCGCGTTCTGCACGAGCGTTTCGATGAAGCCGTCGTGCGCGCCGCGCAGCACCTTGCCCGAGGACGGCTCCTCCACGCCGCGGGAGGGGTAGCTCTTCGCGTCGATGAGGATACATTCGCCGTAGCCCTCGGCGAGGAGCAGCGTTTTGCCGAGGAACACGGCGGTGGCCGTCTGCCGGAGATCTGCTTCGGCGTTGACCTCGCTGAAGGTCACATAGCGGTCGATGAAGGTCTGCGCGTCGGCGGCGTCGGCGGTGGAGGGCAGGGCGAGCCAGAAGCCGATCATGCGCTCGAGCACCGCGTCGTCGCCGTAGCCGTCCACGACATACAGACGGCAGCGGCGGCCGCCCGCGACGAGGTCGCGGGCGATCATGTCAAAGCAGCGCTCGACGCCCAGCAGGGCGTCGAGCGTGCGGACATCCAGTTCAAAGTGTCCCGTCAGGCGCTCCATGGCGGCTTACCGTCCTTGTCTGTCAAGATAGTCCCAGACGTAGCTGGCGACCTCGTCGGGGGTGCGCAGGCTCTTGGCGCCGGAGACGAGGCGCTGCTGCTCCTCGGGCGAGAGGCCGGCGTAGCAGCGGTTGGCGTTGACGTCGCCCGCGAGAAAGGATTTGAGCAGGGTGTAGCCCACGCGCTCATCGGAGCAAAATTCGGAATTGGTTCCCATCGTGAAGATCTCCATTCTGCCGCTCTGCCTTGCGCTGCTCTCCGTCGGCGGCAGATGGAGAGCCTGCATACGGCGCGGCTGCCGCCTGTCGGCGTGCCGCAGATGCCGCGATCTTTTGTGTGAACACAAAAAATCGCCTCTGCACTATTGTGTGCAGAGGCGGTCTTTTCATACGCGGTTCAGACTTCTTTATCAAAATAGAAGAAGGTCTCATCCTCGCCGGCGCGGTGCATACAGGAGGAGAGCATCCTGTAGGAGGCGTCGTTTTCCTTATAGCATTTGGCGACGACGTGGGCGAGGTGGAGCCGGTAGAGCGCCCAGTCGGCGACGGCGGCGAACGCCTCCGTGCCGTAGCCGTGGCCCGCGAAGTCCGGCGAGACACGGCAGCCGAGCTCCGCGCCGCCGCGGGAATCAAAGCGGTAGAGGACGACCTCGCCGATGAGTGCGCCGTCGAGCCGGACGGCAAAGTTCACGGCGCGGGAGCGGGCGCAGTCCTCCCGCGCGACGGCGAGAAAGTAGTCCTCGTAGGGCGTGCCGTCGTAGTCCTTGCGGAAGTCGTAGCCCCACCAGCGGTTGCGGTCGTCGTCGAGACAGAGGGCGGCGTAGGCGGTTTTGTCCGCATCGGTGAGCGCGTCGAGCGTCAGGCGGGCGGTGGTAAGCGTGGGGATCTCGGTGATGTTGACCAGCTCGTTGAGCACGTCGAAGCGCAGCTTCGCGCCGAGGTGGTCGGGCAGGTACTGGAGCTTCGAGGTGCGCAGGCCCTTGTCGCCGGCGTCGTCCTCGCGGTTGAGCCAGCGCACGCCGTCCACGGCAAATTCCTGCGCGAACGCCTGCACGGTGGCGGGATAGACGCCCTCATAGCCGTAGAGGGCTTTTTCGATATGAATTTGCAGCGTGTCGCCGCAGCGCTCCGCCATGGCGACGGAGAGGAGCCTGCCGTCCAGCTCCATGCCGCCGACGAGGAAGTGCGGGCTGCCGGTCATGCGGAGCATTTTCTCGGCGCAGCGCAGCTCGTTTTTCGCCGAGTCGGACGCCTTGGTGAAGACGGCCTCGTAGTCGCGGAAGAACTGCGTGATGAGCGGCAGGTCGCTCTTCCCGAGCGGGCGGAAGGCGGCGTCGGGATAGAGCTTGCGGAACTTGTTGATGTGGTTGCGCTGGCCGGAGTAGCGGCGTCCGGCAAAGTCGCGCAGATCCTCGGCGGCGTAGATATAGTCGCGCCAGACGCGCGGGGAGGAAAAGCGGAAGTAGGGGTAGCGCGCGGCAAGGCGCTCCGCCTTGTCCTGCGGGACGACGGAGAGGACGAGGGGAATATCCCGCTCGCGGCAGTCGTCCTCGATGAGCGTGAGCGCCGCGTCCTCATCGCCGTCGGGGCCGGGAACGGGGTAGTCGAAGCAATACTGACCGTCGATGAAATTGCGGACGATCAGGCAGCCCGCGCCCTCCGCCCACGAGGGGTGCAGGTGGCTGCGCCACATGAGCTTGACGAGGGCAGAGTATTCGCAGAGCTGGTATTCGCAGCTTTTATAGTAGCGGCGCAGGCGGGCAATGTCCCGCTGCGTGACAGGAGTAAAGGTGAGCATAGGGTGTTCCTTTTCTTTCGCGTTGTTTTCTCTGCGCCCGCGGGTCGGCGGGCTTCCTTATTATAACCGCTTCGGCGGTGATTACAAGTGGCTTTTGCAACGGCTCAGGGCTGCATTTCCGCGACGACGCGCTTCGTGCAGTCGATGAAGTGACGCAGGCCGTCGCTCGCGGCGTCGAGCGAGCGGACGGCAAGGCCAAGCTCGCGCGAGGACGCCGGCTCGACCGGCAGGAGTTTTACGCCGTCGGTGCGGCCGCGGACGGTCAGCTCGGTCATCATGCTCACGCCGAGGCCGTGGCTGACCATGCTGATGACGGTGGGATCGTCCACCCAGGTCGGCAGGATGTGCGGCTTGACGCCGATGCGGTTGAAGATACGCATGATGTCCTTATCGAAGCCCTGCGAGGGCATGATGAAGTCGCGCGCCTCGAAGGCGGCGAGCGGGAAGGCGGTCATGCCCTGCGTGTCGAAATCACGGGGCAGAACGGCGAACATGGGATCGTCGGCGAGATGCACCCACTCGTACTGGCCCTCGTCCTGCGGGGAGACGAGGATGGCGTCCATCTTGCCCTGCGCGAGCAGCTCGTAGGGGACGTCAACGTGGTCGGCCATGCGGATGTCCACGTCCACGTCGGGGCACTCCTCGCGGAAGCGCTGGATGATGCCCGGCAGCCAATGCATGGCGATGCTGGCGTAGGCGCTGACGCGGATGATCTCCGTGCGCGAGGAGGCGACCTGCTCGATCACGCTGTCGAGCCGGGCGTTGGCTTGCAGAAATTCGCGCACGGCGGGCGCGATGCGCTCGCCCTCCTCCGTGAGGCGCACGCCGCTGCGCCCGCGCTCAAGTAGCGTGAAGCCGACCTCCTTTTCCAGCGAGTTCATCATGTGTGTCAGGCCCGACTGCGTGTAGCCGAGGACCTCTGCCGCCTTGGTAAAGCTGCCGAGATCGACTGCCATGAGCAGGGCCTCTAATTTCTTGCTTTCCATAGAAGTATTTCCTTTCTATTAGGATCGCTCATATTTTTATTATAATACGTCGCTTTACTTTTGGCAAGAAAGACGGTATCATTTGACTAATTTCTGTTTAATTTATACATCTCATTAAAATATATGAGGACGAATTTGACGGAAAACGGAGAGAGAAACGTAGTTAAAGGAGAAAATCACATGGAAAACAATCGTGCCCAATGGGGAAGCAAGATCGGCTTCATCCTGGCGGCGGCGGGCAGCGCCGTCGGCCTCGGCAACATCTGGAAGTTCCCCGGCAAGGCCTTTGAGGGAGGCGGAGGCGCCTACATCCTCATTTATCTGGCCATCGTCGTTCTCATCGGCTTCCCCGTCATGCTCTCGGAGTTGACCATCGGCCGCGCCGCGCAGGCGAACGCCATCGACAGCTTCCACAAGCTCGGCTACCGCGGCTTCAAGTGGGTCGGCGTCACGGGTGTTGCGGTGGCGTTCATCGTCACCTCCTATTACTGCCACGTCGGCGGCTGGGTGCTGCGCTACGTTGTGTCCTATATTACGGAGGCGCAGACGGTCTATGCCGATCCGCTCGGCTATTTCTACGGCCTGCTCGGCTACAACGCCGCGACGGGTGAGACATGGTTCCCGCTGACCGCCATTCTCTTTGCCGCGGTCTTTATGGCAGTCAACGCCGTCATCATCATCAAGGGCGTTGAGGGCGGCATCGAGAAGTTCAACAAGGTCGGTATGCCCGCGCTGTTCATCATTCTCATTGTACTGCTCGCGCGCACCATCACGCTCGACGGCGCGCAGGTCGGCTTCGCCTATATGCTCAGCTGCGACTGGAGCAAGGTCGGCTTCAACACCTTCCTCTCCGCGCTGGGGCAGGCGTTCTTCTCCCTGTCGCTGGGCATGGCCATCATGATCACCTACGGCTCGTATCTGCCCAAGCATGAGAACCTCGGCAAGAACACGGCGCTCATCTGCACGATGGATACGCTCGTGGCGCTCATCGCCGGCTTCATCATCGTGCCCGCGGTGTTTGCGACGCTCGGCTCCGAGAACGTCGGCAAGGGCGGCGGCTTCGCCTTCGCGTCCCTCGCGGGCGTGTTCGAGCACATGGCGGGGCGGCGCGTTTTTCGGCGTGCTGTTCTATATGCTGCTCCTGTTCGCCGCGCTGACGAGCAGCATATCCCTCATCGAGGGCGTGGTGGCGTTCCTGACCGAGCGCTTCGGCTGGAAGCGCAAGCCCACCACCATCATCGTCTGCACGCTGATGTTCCTCATCGGCTGTCTGTACACCATGTCGCAGGCCGCGTTCAACATCAAGGGCATCTGGTTTGACTTCGCCAACGGCGTGAGCTTCCCCATCTTCGGCGACTTCATGGAGTTCCTCACCGACCGTCTGATGATCCCTCTGTGCGCGCTCGGCGTGTGCATTTTCACCGGCTGGATCTGGAAGCCCGCGAATGCCGTGCATGAGATCGAGCTGGACGGCAAGCCGTTCAAGCTGGCAAAGGTCTACAGCGTGCTGGTCAAGTACGTTGCGCCCATCTCCATCCTGCTCATCATCGTGGCGAGCTTCGTCACCGGCACGACGCTGAGCTGAGAAAACAAAAAAGCGACGAGAAGCCCTCCGCTCACCGAGCGGAGGGCTTCCTTGTGCGTTATTCCGCCGTGTACAGGCGGCCGCCTTTCCGATAGACGATGCGGACCTCGGGCGTGTTGGTGAGGTAGACGAGCGAGCCGTAGCTCACGCCGAAGTCCAGCACGTCGCCGAGCCGGACGGGGACGGCGGCGTCCTCCACGTCAAGAATGGTGTGGTCCGAGGACGCGCCGAGGACCTCCACGCCCGCGAGTCGCGGCGTGAGGTCGAAGGGATCGCCGTAATCGACGCGGCCCGCGGCGCAGAGCGCGCGGCGGCGGATGCCGCGGTCGGTGTATTCGCGCGTTTTGCCGAAGGCGTCTACGGTCAGCTCGCCGACGGGATAGCTGGGCTTCGGCTTGCACTCCACGACCTCCATGCGGAGGGTGAACACGTCACGGCGCAGAAAGTCGGGATAGCAGCCGTAGATGCCGCCGAGGAGGGCGAACTCGCCGATGCGCAGATGGTTGACGCGCGCGGGCAGCGTGCCGTCAAGCACCATGTGGACGGAGGTGGACGCGCCGCCGGAGATATATTGCAGCTCGCGGCCAATGGCGCGCTCCACCGCCTCGGCGGCGGAGACCAGCTCGCGCAGCTTCTCCGGCGTGGCGGCGACCGAGCCGTAGCAGCCGAGATTCGTGCCGACGCCCGCCAACTCCAGATGGTCGAGCTTATACTCGACCTCAAGCGCGGCGTCGACCAGTTCCTCGCGGCTCCAGAAGCCCTCGCGCAGATCGCCGAGGTCAGCCATCAGGATCACCCTGTGGCGCGTTCCGCGCTTCGCGCAGACCGCGTTGAGGGCGCGGAGCGTTTCAAGCTCGCTCTGGAGACTCATGTCCGCGACCTCCGCGACCTCCGGAAGCTCGGAGAGCATGGGAATGCGGATGAGAACGCGCTCGCAGGCAACGCCCGCGCCGCGCAGGGCGCGCAGCTGACTGAGACGGGACGAGGCAAGGCTCCGCACACCGCATTCCGTATAGACCCCGGCGGCCTCCGGCAGCGCCGAAAAGCCCTTGACCACGCCCGCGACCTCGACAGAAAGGCTCTGGCAGCGCTCGATGAGCGCTGCCAGATTTGCTTTCAGCTTGTCAAGGTCGATCTCTAAAAGAGGGTATCGTGCCGTTCCTCTGTTCATAGACCGTTCCTTTGCCGTTTTGATTTATTCCGCCTTAGCCGCAGCCTTGGACTTCTTATAGGGCTTGCCGGCAAGATCCTTGACCGTCCAGCCGATGAGGGCGCACAGCCAGTTGATGAGCGGCATCAGCCAGTTGAACAGAGCCCACGGGCCGTAGCCGCCCGCGCCCCACGCGTTGATATCAAGGGTGCTGGAGATAAACACGCCGCAGGTGTTCCACGGAATGAGGGCGGAGGTGACGGTACCGGCGCTTTCCAGCGTACCGGAGAGGAGAGCCGGGTGCAGACCCTTCTCTCTGTATTCCTCGGCATACATACGGCCGGGAACGACGATGGAGATGTACTGCTCGGGCATGACGGCGTTGGAGAGCACGCAGGTGCACTCGGTGAGGAGCACGAGACCCGCGGGGCCCTTCGCCAGCTTCTTGAGGCTGTTGACGATGACCTCGAGCTGGTGGGTGTCCTCCATAATGCCGCCGAACATCATGGCGATGATCGTCATGGCGACGGAGGACATCATGCCGAGGATACCGCCGCTTTCAAGCAGACGGGTCATGGTGTAGCTGGTCTCGGGAGAGAGGGTCTCCTCGAACATGGCGAGCACTTCGTCGCTGAAGTAGTAGCCGTTCATGCCGAAATCAAACACGGTACCCATGTTGCACTCGGGCTGGAAGATCATGCCCATGATCGCGCCGGAAATGATGCCGAGCGTGATACCAGGGATGGCGGGCATCTTCATGGCAACCGCCACGATAACGATGACCGGGGGCAAGAGCAGCGCAGGGTTGATATTGAACACGGCCTCGAGCGCGCCGGAGAACTCCGTCACGCGGCTCATGTCGGCATCGCCGCCGTGATACTGCATGGCGCCGAGAATACCGAAGCCGATGAGGGTGATGACATAGGTGATGCCGGTGGGCAGGATCATGGCCTTCACGTGGGTCATAACGTCCGTGCCTGCCATAGCGGGCGCAAGGTTCGTGGTATCGGACAGCGGGGACATCTTGTCGCCGAAGTAGGCACCGGAGAGGACCGCACCGGCGGTCATGCCGGGGCTCATGCCGAGACCGAAGCCAATGCCCATCAAGGCGACGCCCATCGTACCCATCGTGCCCCAGGAGGTACCGGTGGCAAGAGAGGTGATGGAGCAGATGAGAACAGACGCAATGAAGAAGATCGCGGGCTTGAGGACCTTCAGACCGTAGAAGATCATTGTGGGAACGACACCGGCGTTGATCCAAACGCCGATGAGGATACCGACGATGACGAGGATACAGACAGACTGGAGGGCTTTATAAATACCGTCCATCATGGACTTTTCGATGGCCTCCCACTTGTAGCCGAGGTAGAGCGCCATCAGCGCGGCGCCCATAACGCCGATGAACATGGGGACATGCGGGTCTGTTTCATACTTGACGATGCCGAGCGCCAATGCGCCGACCAAGATCAGCATGGTGACCAGAGCTTCCCACAGCTTTGGCATACGCGGGGTCCTGGTTTTCTTTTCTTCACTCACTTGATTGTACCAACCTTTCTCTAAATACATGGTGCGCATAGGGCGGGAACGCTCCCGTCCGCGCAGCTTCGTAGATGGTGAACACTGTTTTACGGTATTTGCGAGGGTCTGTGCGCCCGCAGACCGGCAGATGAGACCGGCGGCGGGAAGACGTGATCTTGACGGTATTCCCCCTTTATTCGGTGATTTTTCCCTCCTTGAATGATCAGGAAACGATTTGCTGCGGTCTCCCCGTCCTCCCTCGCCCCCCTGCGAAGGGGAGGACGGGGAAATTGCATGTAAGGCTGATACGGGAAGCGTGCGGCGTACCGATTAAATATGCGGATATTTTAGCATATTTTATGCACGGTGGCAAGTGCCGCGCGCTTGCCGGATATCACAAAGTTTGACCGTTTGGCTTGGTCAGGACGCTGTTTTCTCTTACCAGCCGAGCTTGGTCATGGCGTCGTCGACCGCCTTGATGCACAGGTCGATCTCTTCCTTGCCGGTGATCAGCGGCGGAACGAAGCGCAGGACGTTGCCGTTGGTGTTGTTGATGAGGACGTTGGCATCCTTGAAGCACAGGTCGACGACGGGCTGGCCGCTGGGATGGTTGAGCTGGATGCCGTTGATCATGCCGTAGACATGTTCAATCTCTTCGCTGCGGTTAAAACCTTCACGGATCACACCGTAAAGACTGCTGTTGATAACGGCGGTCGGTCCGCCGGACTGTCCTACAATTAAATTTTTCACAAGTTAAGCTCCTTTCAGCTTCTTTTTGGCATTCCTTTCTATTTTACTACATTTCCTGAAAAAAAACTATTATGAATCGCGGGAAATTCTAAAAATAATTCTCTCTGTTTCATCCATTACTTTTTTAGAATATTTTTGGAAATATTCAGGAAAAGTCAAAGAAACCGACCGAAAAATTTACGGAATCTCGTACAAACGAGGTAAAAACATAAAAAATAATTGACAAGCACAAAACCCGGCGGTATTATAGAACACAAGATTTTTTATTAAAATATAATAAAGATAAAAAATCTGTAAAGTGAAGTTTTAGAAGGAGGAAAAATATTATGAAAAAGTTTTGGTAATGTCAAAATAAGCTGTACC
>ERZ825525.2745-NODE-2745-length-10644-cov-5.614789_pt1 | contig 10644 bp, 10 predicted proteins | sample MGYA00519930_ERZ825525 | MGnify/ENA primary metagenome ERZ825525 (study PRJEB31778, sample SAMEA3449203) | human gut metagenome | biome: human gut; feature: human-associated habitat; material: faeces | place: United Kingdom | collected 2010/2012 ... | reverse complement strand
AGATTGTACGTGCTGAGTGGAGAGACCTTGGAATGCCGGAGACACTCTGGAACTGCCGTGTCAAAGAGTTCGGACCACTGATCGTATCTATTGATACAGAGGGACGTAACCTGTTTGAAGAGAACAAAGTTGTTTTCAACGAGCGCAAAGAGGCTGCAAAACAGGCAATTTATCCGGAAGTGAAGTTTATCAAATAATTTATCAAATAATAAGAGTTTTTGACAGGAGCAGCCTATGGGACCACAGGAAATGCTGGACCGGGCGGAGGTGAAAAATAAGTGGCAGCTCACGCCGCTGAAGGATTTCAAATCACCCCGTCTGACGGAACGCATGTGGCGGACAGCGGTGGTTGTTCTGCTGACTTCCCTGATTTATGAATATCTGATTCCCGGCGGCCGCAACCCCTGCTTTGCGCTGATCGGCGCAGTGTACGGGGTTGGGAGCCGGTTTGAAGAGGGATTCCACAATGGAATCAATCGCCTGATCGGAACGTTTGTGGGAGGAATCCTGGTCATTCCATTCTACATGCTGTATCAGAAACAGCCGTTTGGAATTCCGGCTTTTCTGTGGCTGGCGGCGGGGCTCTGCCTGGTATTGTGGTGCAATCTGGCACTGCAGGCGGACTCTGCGATCCAGCCGGGAATCGTGGTCTACTTTGTGGTACTTTACACAGTTGGTGAGGAACGAGTTGTTTTCTATACGCTTGCCCGGATTCTGGATACCGGCATCGGCGTACTGATTTCCCTTCTCTGCTATCTTTTACTGCCATCGAAATATGATAAAGAACAGGGGCTCTCGTTCCGGACCATGTGGAAGGCGACAAAACATGCGTTTCAGTCTTATAAGGATAAAAACCGTCTGTTCCGCGAGGATGAACAGAAAAACTTTGGAATGAAAAACAAAAAATAAGCAGGATGCAAAAAAAGAGATGATCTGCTCTGTGCCGGCAGATCACCTCTTTTTTGTATGGCGTTTATGATATTTTATAATATTTCGATGTATGCTGGCGGTAAAGCAGCAGCAGTCCGCGGATGCAGAGCTCGATAGCCATGGCGATCCACATGCCGCGCAGGCCGAGCGGGGTGATGAGAAGCACCGCGAGACCGAGGCGGATGACCCAGATGCTGCCAAGGTTCAGAAGGCTTGGCACAAACGTATCGCCTGTTCCGCGGAGGGCTCCGGCGGCAACGATGGAAGCGCCGAAAAACGGCTCGGCGAGCAGTTCGATGCGGAGTACCTCGGCGGCAAACGAGCGAACCTGCGGGTCAGGAGTCAGAATGCTAAAGACGAACGGACAGAAGATCATCATCAGACCTCCAGTGATGGCCATCAGGACTGCGCCCATGGCAATGCAGATATTTCCGTAGCGTTTCGCCAGCTTGTAATTTCCGGCGCCGTAGCTTCTGCCGACGAGCGTTGTCGCGGCGGAACCGATGCCGTAGCCTGGCATGTAGCAGAGGCCTTCGGCGGTGACGGCGAACGAATTGGCCGCAATCGCAATGGAGCCGAGCGGGGCAATCAGCATGGTGGCAGCAACCATGGCGCTGTTCATCGCGATTTCCTGTACGGCAACCGGCACACCGATTTTGAATGCAGTTTTCAGAATTTTCGCATCGAAAACCGTTTTTTCCTTCCGGCGGAGACGCAGCCGCGGATTGCGGACACAACAGAACCAGGCACCCGTGAGGCTGATGACGGCGCAGGCCAGCATCGTTCCCATACCGGCACCCATGACACCGAAAACCGGAATCAAAAGAGCATTGAAAATGACATCGAGCACGCACATGACGGCATTTAAAATACTGGGCGTCACCATATCACCGCTGCACTGCAGGAAGGACGACATCAGCGAGTTGAGCTGGGAAAACGGAAGCATGATGGCAAACATCATAAAATAGAGCGTGGCATTCCGCCGGATCTCCTGCGCACCGCCGAGCCACCCCGGCAGCGGATGACTGATCAGAAGCCCGATCAGGCACAAAACAGCCGACACAACAAGCGCGGACGCGATGCCATGCCGCACAACATCCCTTGCCTTCTTGTCATGATTTCCCCCGATCTGATGCGCTACCTGAACAGAAAAACCGGCTGAAACCGCATAAATCGCACCGCTGAGGAGCCACGTCGTCGACGAAACCAGCCCGATCGCCGCCGAAGCATTCGCCCCAAGCGCGCCGACCATCGCGGAATCAATGTATTGCATCGCAATCGTAGTAATCTGTGTAAGAATCGCAGGCAGACTTAATCGCCCGACCTGCTGAATCTGCGGTTTCAGTTCAGTCCAGTTTATTCTATTCATCATTTTCTCCAGAACATGTATTTTATCGTATGGTTTTTCTTAAGAATGTAAAGATAAGTGCGTATTTTACGCTAACATGCTTTGAAGAAAGTGTCAATCAAAAACGAGGTTTAATTTGACTTTTTTCTATGCGTATTAGGCATAGGGGCGGAGAGGATTCGAATTTAATTTTCCGGCGGAAGGTTGTTCTTCACAGCGGGGTTCACCTGGGTCGTGTTGGTTGCAGTCAGCAGGGAATCTGTCGGGGCGACCGGGCTCATGAGGACGCGGCCGGTTCCGCGGTAGACGTTGACGAGGCCTTCACCGCTGACGGCGGAGCCGACGAGGGTTTTGGTGGAGCGCTCTACGGTGAAATCAAGGTTGGAGGACCAGCAGACGGCGAGGTTTCCATCGATTTTCAGTTCGTCGTTTTCGAGTTCGACTTCGATCAGTTCGTCCTCAGGTACGTTGCTTTCGAGGGCAACGGCGCCTCTGCCGACGAGGCTCAGATTGAAGAAGCCTTCGCCGCCGAGGACAGCGGAGGAAATGCTCTTGCGGGCGGTCAGTTTGGTTTTGACTCTGCCGTCGCAGGCGAGGAACATGCCGTCCTCAATCGTCATTCCGGAGGAGCCCCATTTCTCGACATCCACAAGAATGATGTATTTGTAGGTCGGTTCCAGCACGAGATATCCGTCGCCGACGTACTCCGGTTTTACGGCAGATTCCTTTGTCATGGCGCCTTTGATGGCCTTTCCGAACAGGTCGCCGATCCCTTTGATTCCGGCGGTCGCCTGTACATGGCCGCCCATCCACTGCATCGCACCGGACTGGATAATCGCGGAGTGCTCCTTGTCCAGTTCAATGACAACCTGGCGGCGGCGCACATTCATTTTGCTCATGTAATACTCCTCCATGGCAGTCATCGGCGAGACGCTGGAATCCTGGAGATATTCCATGACGTGGAAATTTTCGATGGACTTGGTGAATTTCCGGTTTTCGTTTTCGAGATTTAAAATTTTCATAGGCACGTTCCTTTCTTTCATTAAGAAGAAAAATAGTGATCCGTCTTGTTTCTTTTATTATACAGGAAAGAAAGCAAAGAGCACAGAAAAATTTAGAAAAAAAGGAAATCTGGAAATCATGTTGTCCATTTTTCAGCGGAGTGATAAGATAAAGTTCAGAAAACGCAAGCAGTACGGTCAGAGGAGGAATTTATTATGAGTACAATTACTGTCAGAGATGCAAAAATAGAGGATGCCGCACGCATTCTGGAGATTTATGCTTATTATGTAGAATACACCGTCATTTCTTTCGAGTGGGACGTGCCGTCTCTGGAAGAATTTGAGAACCGCATGCGTGATATCATGAAAAAATATCCATACCTCGTCATCGAGCAGGATGGAAAAATCGAAGGTTATGCATACGCACATGCCTTTGTCGGCCGCGCCGCATACGACTGGTCGAGCGAGCTGACCATTTATCTCGATCCCAATGCAAGAAAAGGAGGCCTTGGCCGGAGACTGTATGAAGAGCTGGCGGACCGCCTGAAAAAAATGGGCATTCTGAACCTCTACGCCTGCATCGGCTATCCGCAGGTCGAGGATGAATATCTGACGAAAAACAGCGCCGAGTTCCATGCGCATCTCGGATTCGAACTCGTGGGAACCTTCCACAACTGCGGCTACAAATTCGACCGCTGGTACGATATGGTCTGGATGGAAAAAATCATCGGCGAGCCGCACGCGGGACAGCCGGCAGTAAAATCATATAGTGAGATAAAAGAATGAGCACAATAACAACGTATACAAGAAAACATTTTGACCCTGTGCATCCCGCTCCGGAACTGCTCTGTGTGGAGGATTTTGCGCATGCGCTGCCGATGATCTGCCGCGGAAACGGCCATGTGACGACGTTCTGGTCAGTGGGAGAGCACTGCATCTGCTGTGCGAAAGAGGCGGCCGCGCGCGGCTATTCCCGGCGGCTGGTGCTGGCGTGCCTTCTGCATGACGCGAGCGAGTGTTACATGTCGGACGTGCCGCGGCCATTAAAACAGGAAATGCCGCGGTACCGCGAGATCGAGGACCATCTGCTTTCGGTGATTTATGAGAAATATCTTGGCAGTGATCTGACGGCGGAGGAGCAGCGGATGATGAAACAGATCGACAATGATCTGCTGTGGTACGATCTGACAAATCTGCTGGAGGAACCGCAGGCGGGGGATGCGCCGAAACTTCACATCACGCTGGACTACACGGTGCGGCCGTTTGCTGCGGTGGAACAGGAGTATCTGGAATTATTCGAACAGTATTGGGAGACGGGCGATGAGAGAGGATAAAAACGAAAACCGCTGGGACAAGCTGCTTCAGATCCACACAATGGGGCGGGATGACAGCCGGTCGGATCTGTACCGGTATCCGTATGAGCCGACCCCGTACTGCGTGCTGGAGCGGATGGCAAACACAGGGATGATCCGAAAGGGAAATACGCTGCTCGATTACGGATGCGGAAAGGGCCGCGTAGATTTCTTCTTATCGGCGCAGACCCGGTGCCAGTCCATCGGTGTGGAGTATGATGACCGGATTTATGCGAAGGCAATGGAAAACAAAAAGGCGGCGGCCTCTGGTGCGCGGACGGAGTTTGTGCTGGAGAGCGCCGAAAATTTTCCCGTTCCTGTGGAAGTGGACCGGGTGTATTTTTTTAACCCGTTTTCGCTTGAAATCTTAAGAAAAGCGATGGCAAGACTGCTGGAATCGTACTACGAAAATCCGCGGGAGATCCAGCTGTTTTTCTATTACCCGTCGGATGCTTATATCTCGTATCTGATGACGGTGCCGGAACTGGAATTTCTCGATGAGATCGACTGTATGGATCTGTTTCCGGGCGGGGACAGCCGGGAGCGGGTTGTGATTTTTACGATTCAGGAATAAAAAGTTTTGTAACAGCAAAAACCGTGTGGAATACAAAAAAGCATGAATTATATTTGAAGAAAGGGCGTTTTTATGAAATATCAGGTAATGCGAATTGAGGAAGACCTTGATTTCGGCTGTGAGGAGCGCGGTGCCGACGAGCCTGTCATGGCAGTTGTTGTTTTGAAAGATGAAAACGGAACAGAATCGCGCATCCGCCAGGAGGATCAGATGCTGTATGACTGGAACATCGAGGAGGGCGACACCGTTATTCTGAATGAAAACGGCGAATTGCGAAAAGTACTCTCCGGTGACTGGACGCAGAATTGCAATTCGAAAAATGTAGATACGACAAAATTCGTCAACATGATGCAGGTTGTCAAAGCCGGAAAACAGATCGACTGGATCTGCCCGTTCTGCGGCGGAAAAGTAGAACGACTGGAGCAGGAAGGCGGAAAAACCGTGATCGGATGCACATCGTGCGATATGCGGATTCAAATAGAAAATTAAACGATTTCGGCCTTTAAGGCCGAAAGAGAAAGGAAACACAAATGGTAAAACCAATTATGAGAGACGTTCTCTTCCTCGGACAGAAATCCATCCCGGCGACAGAGGAAGATCTGCAGGTGGGAAGAGATCTGCAGGACACACTGGCAGCAAACCGCGAGGCATGCGTCGGCATGGCGGCAAATATGATCGGCGTGAAAAAACGCATCATCATCGTAAACGCCGGATTCCGCGACATCATCATGTTCAACCCGGTGATCGTCCGCAAAAGCGGCCCCTACGAAACAGAAGAAGGTTGCCTCTCCCTGCCAGGCGTGCGGAAAACAAAGCGGTACCAGAACATCGAAATCGAATACTACGACTGGAATTGGAAAAAACAACGCCAAAAATTCACCGGCTGGCCAGCCCAGATCTGCCAGCATGAGATGGATCATTTGGAAGGGATACTTATTTAGATCCTACAGCAGACAGGAGGACGGTATGACAGACAGAGAATGAATGGTAAAAGGAATCATTTACAACCCGAATGTGGAAGAGCTGGCCAAAGAGCAGTCCGGCTATATGGAGCGTCTGTGGGAGTTCAACCAGCTGAAGCCGTCAGAGGGAGACAAGAAAGTCAAATATATGAAGGAAACTTTCGCAGAAGTCACCATCGGCGAACACGACCGCGAGTATTTTTACCGGGACGAAAAAATCGACGGGGAGAATCTCAAATAAATCGGGACAAATTTCGAAAATATAAAATTTTTGTAAAATAATGTCGAAAAAACGATTGACAAGTGGCGAAAAGAAACATATGATAATACCTGTCAATATACATATTCGGCAATAGAGGCGCGAAGGCTAAGAGTAGCTGTCCTGAGACAACGGGGTCTGGGACGGGCAGGGAAAGGAGCATTCGCCGAAACGGGGCAGTTCCCGAAAAACTGTCTGCGTTGGGGTACAGTCGAACAGGCTGTGCACTCTCACCGTACTGGTGGAGGAGCTATTGCTTCATGAACGTAGATTTAATGGAGCAGTGGTGAAGACCGCTGCTCTTTTTATTGTACTGCAGTTGGAACCGTGACAAAAGGTTCCAGGGGTGGAAATCTGTTTGGTTGGAGAACGAAAGACGAAACGGGTGTTACAGGATACGTCTGAAGAAAACTGTTGCCGGAAAAGAAAAAAGGGAGGATTTTGACATGATAGCATTTCTTAACTGGCTGGACGGTGTCCTTTGGGGCGTGCCGCTGATCGCGCTGATGATTCTGACCGGTCTGTACTTTACCGTTCGTTCTGGATTTTTCCAGTTCCGTCACTTTGGCTGGATTATGAAGAGAACCGGCGGAAAACTGTTCCAGAAAGAAGACAAAGCAAGTGAAGGAAAGGGTATGCTTTCCTCGTTTGAGGCGATTTCGACCGCTATCGGCGGTACCGTAGGATTCGGTAATATCGCCGGTGTTGCAACTGCAGTTGCAGCAGGCGGCCCGGGAGCCATTATGTGGATGTGGCTTTCGTCTCTGCTTGGTATGATATTAAAACAGGTTGAGGTTACCCTCGGCTGCTACTACCGTCACACCAACGAAAAAGGTGAGTACTACGGCGGTCCGACTTACTACATGGAGTGCGGACTTGGCGAGGAGCGCCACTGGGGCAAGCTGTGGCTGATCCCGGCGCTCATCTTCGGCATCGGTATTTTCTCCACCTTCTTCGTAACCTCTTCCAACCTGACCGCATCTCAGGTCGTAGCCGGTGCGTTCGGTATTGAGAATATCAATCTTGGAAGCTTCAAAGTAGAAGGCGTTATCGTGATGGGCGTTCTGCTCTGCATTCTGACCTATGTCGTTACAAGCGGCGGTACGAAGAAAATCGCAAGTCTGTTCAGCAAGCTCGTTCCATTTATGAGCGTTCTTTATATCTTGATGGGACTTGGCATGATCATCATCAACATCAACCGCGTTCCTGGCGTATTTACAGCCATCGTAACAAACGCATTTACCGGAACAGCAGCGATCGGCGGTTTTGCCGGCTGCGCAGTCAGCGAGATTATCCGTGTGGGTATGGCGCGTTCCGTATACTCCAATGAGGCTGGATGGGGTACTTCTCCAATGATCCATGCTTCCGCAAAAACACCGCATCCGGTAGAGCAGGGTCTGTGGGGATCTTTCGAGGTATTCTTTGATACCATGGTTATCTGTACAATCACCGCACTTTCCGTTATCTTAAGCGGAAACTGGACCGACGGAACGAACGGCGGAACACTTGCTTTAAGTGCATTTGCAAGCGGATTCGGCAAATTTGGAAGCATCCTTCTGGCAGTCATCATGGTCATCTTCACTGTAACGACTTCCGGCGGATGGTTCACCTACTATCTGGCAATTCTGGAGCATCTGTATAAAAAAGAAGGCAAGATGAAAGATATCGTCATGAAAGTCTTCTATGCAGTCCGCGCTCTGCCGGGCGTACTGTGGACGATCTATCTGGTAAAGACCAACAACCAGGGCTTTATCTGGACTGTCGTTGATATCACATCTGCGATCCCGACCTTCGTCAACGTAGCAGTGATCCTGATTCTCTCGAACCAGTATTTCAAACTGCTGAAAGACTACAAAGCAAGAAACTTCGGCCAGGGCACGGTGGACAAGAACGCCTGCCTGTTCTACGAAGAGAAAACGAAATAAAAAATATTCAAAAGCGAATCCAGACACGCATGAGAATGGCGTGTCTGAATTTGTATATTGCGCAAATGGGCAGAAAAGAATAGAATCAAATTTAGATGACAGTAGGAGGATAATGATATGAAAACAATTTACAAAAACGGAGCTGTCTACACCGGAAAACTGCCGCTTGTCGAAGCGTTTGCAGTAGAAGACGGCAAATTTGTTTTCGCCGGAAGCAGCGCAGAGGCAGATGCCCTTGCAGCAGCCGGCGACAAAGTTGTAGACCTCGGCGGAAAATTCGTCTGCAGCGGTTTTAACGACAGCCATATGCACCTTTTAAATTATGGAGGCTCCCTGCTGAAAGCGCAGCTTGCCGCACATACCGAAAGCCTGGAAGATATGCTCGCCTGCCTCGACACCTTCCAGAAAGAGCATCCGCGAAAAGACGGCGCATGGCTGATGGGCCGCGGCTGGAATCAGGATTACTTCACGGACGTGGACCGCATGCCGAACCGCTACGATCTTGACCGCGTATCAACCGAAGTTCCGATCTGCGCGACGAGAGCGTGCGGCCACTGCCTCGTAGTCAACAGCAAAGCGCTGGAACTCCTCGGCGTCACCGCAGATACCCCGCAGCCGGAGGGCGGAGAGATCGGTATGGAAAACGGTGAGCCGGACGGAAGATTCTTCGACAATGCAATGGAACCGGTTTACGACAGCATTCCGGTGCCGAGCAAAGAGGAAATCAAAGATATGATCCGCAGCGCCTGCAAAGCCCTGAACAGCTACGGCGTCACCAGCAGCCAGAGTGATGATTACTGCGTTTACCGCGCCGTTCCATGGCAGACCGTCAACGAAGCATACAAAGAACTCGAGGAGTCCGGCGAGCTGACCGTCCGCGTTTACGAGCAGAGCAACTTTACCGATCTGGAATCCTTAAAAGGTTTCGTTGAGGCTGGAAATGTGACCGGCATCGGCACAGACCGCTTTAAAATCGGACCGCTGAAAATGCTCGGCGACGGCGCACTCGGTGCGAGAACAGCATTCCTCAGTCGCCCATACGCAGACGACCCGTCCACCTGCGGAATCCCGGTATTCACCCAGGAAACCATGGATGAGATGATCGGCTACGCCAATGCACACGGCATGCAGGCTGCAGTTCACACGATCGGTGATGCGTGCCTCGACCGCGTGTTAAGTGCCTATGAAAAAGCCCTTGCTGAAAACCCGAGGGAAGATCACCGCCACGGCATCGTGCACTGCCAGATCACAAGAGCCGATCAGCTTGAAAAAATCGCGAAAATGCATCTTCACGTTTACGCACAGAGCATCTTCCTCGATTACGATAACCATATCGTAGAGGAGCGCGTCGGCAAAGAGCTTGCGAGCACAAGCTACAGCTGGAAGACGCTGATGAACAACGGCGTCTCCGTCAGCAACGGAACCGACTGCCCGGTAGAGCTGCCGGATGCCCTCGCCTGCATGCAGTGCGCTGTCACAAGAACAACGCTGCGCGACCACGTCGGCCCGTACCTGCCGGATCAGAAATTCACCGTACAGGAAGCACTCGACAGTTACACGATCCGCAGCGCCGAGGCAAGTTTCGAGGAGAACGTGAAAGGCCAGATCGCAGAAGGCATGATGGCAGACTTCGTCGTACTGGGTCAGAATCCGTTTGAGGTGGATGAGAGTAAGATCAAAGACATTCCGGTGTGCCGGACGTATCTTGGCGGCGAGCTGGTATACGAGGCGTAAAAAATATACAAAAAAACTGCCCTACCATTTTTCTCAGAGAGATGTGGTAGGGCAGTTTTTTGTGGATTTATTCGGAGATGTCATAATCTGTGGTAATATCGGAGAAGCGCGCATCCCAGATAGCTTCCTCGATAGCCTGTAAACACTCATCTGTGTGCTTGGAGATATCTTGTCCCCAGAAATGAAGAACGGTATAACCTAGAAATAGAAGTTTTTTATCATTCTCATAATCACGATTACGATTTCGTTCTATTTTTTTTACCCAAAAATCGGGATTTTTTCCTTTTTCAAGACGAAGCTTAAGGATTTCCCAGTCCTTTCCGTGGAAAAATTCACTATCACAGAAAATAGCAATTTTATACTTGGTAAGAACAATATCAGGAGAACCAGGTAGTGCTTTATAATTTTTTCGGTATCGATAACCCTTGTGCCATAGAGCTTTACGAAGTAAAAGTTCTATGGCAGTATCTTTACTGTGAATTTTACGCATGTTGTTTGAAACAGTAGCGGAATCGCGCGGCATATAAGTACCTTCTTTCTTATGGAAACACTGAAATAA